>VOFC01002972.1_pt1 | contig 30202 bp, 49 predicted proteins | sample 5384161 | NCBI WGS metagenome assembly VOFC01 (sample SAMN12384722, study PRJNA508395) | human gut metagenome | isolation source: healthy gut B | host: Homo sapiens
GGCACGCCGGCATCCATCAGAGCCAGGGTAGAGCCGCAGATAGAAGCCTGAGAGGTGGAGCCGTTGGAGGAAAGCACCTCGGACACCACGCGAATGGCGTAGGGGAACTCCTCAACGCTGGGCAGCACGGGCACCAGCGCCCGCTCGGCCAGCGCGCCGTGGCCGATCTCCCGGCGGGAGGTGGAACGGGCGGCACGGGCTTCGCCGGTGGAGTAGGCGGGGAAGTTATAATGATGGATATACCGCTTGGTCTCCTCCGGATAGATGGTATCGATCTTCTGGGCGGCGGACAAGGTGTTCAGGGTGCAGATAGAAAGCACCTGGGTCTGGCCACGGGTGAAGAGTCCGGAACCGTGGACACGGGGCAGTAGACCAACCTCGGCAGCCAGAGGACGAATCTCGTCCATACCACGGCCGTCCACACGCTTGCCGGCAAGCAGCCACTTCTTGACGACCTTCTTCTGCATCTTGTACAGGCAGACCTCGATGTTGGTCTCGAAGTCCTCGTACTTCTCGCCGAACTTCTCCTGGAAGTCCACACGGGCAGCGGTGAGCCGCTCCTCCCGAACGTTCTTGTCGTCGGTATCCAGGGCGAACTCGATCTGGTCCATGCCGTAGGCGCACAGGTCGTCCAGCAGGTCATGGTTCACCGCGGCCTTCTCAAAGGTGAACTTGGGCTTGCCGATCTCGGCCACGATGCCGTTGATGAACTTCACGATCTCCATGTTGGTCTCGTGGGCGACCCGGATGCACTCGTAGACGATGTTTTCGGGGGGCTTCTTTGGCCTCGGTCTCGATCATGACCACCTTCTCAAATGTGGAAGAGATGCACACGAAGCAGTCGGCGGCGGCCCGCTCGTCGGCGGAGGGGTTGACGATATACTTGCCGTTCAGGTGGCACACGTTGGTGGTGGCCACGGGTCCGTTCCAGGGCACATCGGAGGAAGCAATAGAGATGGAAGCGCCCAGAGAGGCCACGATCTCCACGGGATTGTCGTAGTCATTGGCCAGCACGGTGCAGGTCACGACGACGTCGTTGCGCAGCTCCTCGTCAAAGAGGGGGCGCATGGGCCGGTCGATGATCCGGCTGTTCAGGATGCCCCGCTCGGAGGGCTTGCCCTCCCGGCGGTTGAAGGAGCCGGGGATACGGCCCACGGAGTACATCCGCTCCTCAAACTCGATGGTCAGAGGGAAATAGTCGATGCCCGCCTTGGGCAGGGGGGAGCAGGTGACGGTGGTGAGCACGACGGTGTCGCCGTAGCGGCAGACGCACTCGGCGTCGGCCAGCTCGGCGACCTTACCGGTCTCCACGGTAAAGGGACGGCCGCCGATTTCCGTCTCGAAAACGTGATGGTTGGGATACTGTTTGCGGGTGATCATTGGTTTACCTCCTAATTGAATTTTATTTGTACGGGAGGTTTAGCACTTGAATCTGCGGCCGGATTCCGGCGGCACATTCAACTGCTAAAGCATCTCCCGTGATTTACGGTTAGGGAAGCTCTGATTAAATCGGCAAGAGCTGTGAGCGAGAGATTTTTCGTACAATCGAGGTATCGAAGCGGCGGAATACTTTGTGTATTCCCCGTTTTCGATACCGAAGAGTGGGCGGAAAAGATCCGCTCACAGTCGCAGACGATTTATTCAGAGTTTCCCTAGAAGACACGAAGAAAAGGGGCGACGACAGTCGCCCCTTAATCTCTTACTTACGGATACCCAGCTTGGCGATCACAGCACGGTAGCGGTTGATGTCCTTCTTGGCCAGATAGTCCAGCAGGCTGCGGCGCTTACCAACCATCATCAGCAGGCCACGGCGGGAGTGGTTGTCGTGCTTGTGTACCCGCAGATGCTCCGTCAGCTCGTTGATACGGGCGGTCAGGATCGCGATCTGGACCTCGGGAGAACCGGTGTCGCCCTCGTGGGTCGCGTTTTCCAGGATGACCTGGGTCTTCTTTTTCCTTCTGAATCATGATTTTTCCACCTTTCAAATCGGTAGCCCGGGAGCTAAGTAGGGGCCGGTGAAGTGCCGCATGGGCGTTGTCCCACAACTGAGCAACGGGCGCAAAAATTATGTCTGGTCATAACCAGCTTTTCGAGTATATCACAAGTTTGCCCAAAAGTAAAGGAAAACTTTCACTTTTTTCGGGCGAAAACTTTTCAGCGTTCTTTTTGCAGTTTCTCCACTGAAATAGCCCCGGACGTGCATGATCTCGTCCCCGGCGAGGGCCTTTTTCATATTGCCGATGTGCATGACGTCCAGCACCGCTCCGGCGCAGATGGCCGTGATAATTTTCGCCGGCGCTTCGCCGAAAAGATACATCAGCAGGGGCAGGGCGATGCCCACCGTTATGGGGAACATCACAGTGCAGTCGAAGATCCACATGACCGCCCATCCGGCGCACAGCACGATGGGGACGTACTTTAACCCGCAGTAAATGACCAGCCCGCCGAAGGTTGCCAGCCCCTTGCCGCCCCGGAAGCGGTGAAACACCGGAAAGCAGTGGCCGATCATGGCGCCGATGCAGGCCAGCATCCCTGCGACGCTGAGCCCGGGGAACAGGTACTGTGCCAGCCTGCCGGAGAGGAAGGACTTCATCAGGTCAAAAGCATGACGAAAATCCCCGAGCCCCAGCCGAGAAACAGCATGGTGTTGGTGGCGCCAAGGTTTCCGGTGCCGGATTTGCGCACGTCGGTCTTCTTCACCCTGCCCACCAGAGAGGACGGGCTGAGCGAACCGACAAAATATCCCAGAGCGATACTGAGAGCTGCGTCCATAAAAAAACCTCACTTTCCAAAGTGCCTTAAAGCGGCGACTGCTTGATCTTTGCGTAGCGGCGGGGGTACTGCTTCGGGGTGGGGTGATCTTCCGCAGGACGATGACCGCGTGGGACGCCCCGTCGATGGAAAATTCCTTTACCGATTCCAGTTGTAACCCCAGCTTTTTGATCGCGGATGTACACTCGGCCAGCTCTTCCCCTTGCGGCGGAGCCTTTCATGGCCAGCACCGCGCCGCCGACCTTCACATAGGGGGCGGTCAACTCCAGCAGGATGTTCAGCCGGGCGACCGCGCGGGAGACGGCGTAATCGTAGCGTTCCCGCCGTTCCGCCGCCGCTTCCTCCGCCCGGGCGGTGACGCACTGGGCGCGGACACCCAGCTGGGGGAGGATTTCTTCCAGCCATTTCATGCGCTTGCCCAGACTATCCAGCAGGGTAACGCGCGCTTCCGGGCAGGTGATGGCCAGCGGCACGCCGGGAAATCCCGCGCCGCAGCCCACGTCGATGATCTGCTTTCCCCGCAGATCGGCGGCGGTGAGCACCGTCAGGCTGTCAAGCAAATGGAGCTTTGCCACCTGATCCGGCTGGGTGATGGCGGTGAGGTTCATGACCTCGTTCTGCTTGATAACAGCCGCGCCAAAATCGCAGAGGGCCTGGCGCGTGCTTTCCGGCAGGTCAAGTCCCAGCTCGGGCAGACCTGCATCCAAAGTCTGTCTCATCATGGCCGTCACCTTGCGTTGACGATGCCGCTCAGGTCTACCTGGGTTTCGTCGTAGGGGTCGAAGGGGGATTCCTCCACGGTGATGGAGGGCAGCACCACGGTCTGGATGTGCCAGTTCACCAGCAGGTCGCAGACCTCGCCGTAGGAAGCGACGCCGCTTTCGTCGCCGCTGACCTTGAGATAGGTGTCGTTGGCGGCGTCGGCGAGGTTCGTGGCGGCGGTGCTTTTCCGGGAATTGAAGAAGCTGTTGTAGGCAGCCATGTCGAATTTCAGATTGTCGTTGACCCCGGCGCTCACCCGTGCGGCAGCCGCCGCAGCGGACTGGTTATTGACGCTGCTCAGGGCGCTGTAGCAGTAGCGGAAGGCCATAAAGTAGGCGCTGTACTGGAATTCCGGGTCGGAATGGACGGAAGCGGCCAGGAACGCGGCAAAATTGGCGTCCCGCTCCGGGGCGATGCACATGCGGTGGGCCATTTCGTGGCACATGGTAAAGGGCAGGGACACGCCGGGGATCTGGGGATTGACGCAGGCTTCGCCGGTCAGGCCGAAGGTGACACCGGTGATGCCCATGGAGGAATACATATCCGCCCAGCCCAGCTTCTTCACCGGAAGGGTGGAACCGGCGAAAATGGGGATAGAAGTAGTCGTAGGTCAGCGTCTGGAAGCCCTCCCCTGCCTTGTCTGCCAGCGCGTCGAAGTCCGCGAAGGCCACGTTGCCGCTTCCGTCCCGGTTGACTTGCAGGGCAAGGGCGTTGGCCTTGTCCCGGTAGTATTCAGTGGCTTCGGTCAGCTCCTCCAGATTGTAGCTGCCCACGTCCAGCCGCATGTCGTCGGACAGGGGGCCGGAGTAGTAATTCAGACCCCAGAGCATGGTGTGGAGCATGTAAATACCGGCAAAAAACGCGAGCACCCAGCCGCCCCACTGAATGGGGTTCCATTTCAGCACGATCATCAGCACAATGCTGGCAAGGATCAGCGCGCCCAGCGCCACGGCCAGCAGCTGCCAGACGGGGAAATCCCGCCGCTTGCCCACTGGGCAAGAATGGACTCCGAGGTGCGGATGACGTAGGGGTACACCATATCCACCAGAGTAGAAAACCGTTCACCGAACCGCATCAGCACCCATGTGATGGCGCCGAAGATGGCGGCGGTAAGGTAGCCGAACCAATATTTCAAAGGAAACGCCTCCTTCAGACAGCGAAAAGCAGAATGTACGCAGCGCACACGTATAGATTTTAATAGTATAACACAAAACCTGCCGATTGTCTGCACCTAATTTTGAATTTTTTATAAACCCGGTGGAATGGGGGGCGGTGCAAAAAACCCTCTCAGTCACCTTCGGTGACAGCTCTCCCAAAGGGAGAGCCAAGGGCTTGTACCCCATCAAAAAATTTGTGGGAATAATTTTTCCAACATTGGCAAACAATACCACCGGAAATCATTTTTTGGAGGTATTGCCATGTTCGAAATCGATTATTGGCTCTGCTGCTGGCGGTATGCTGCATCGCGGGGCTGTCCTGCGGCGCGGCCGCCGCCGAGGTGGACTGCGACAGCGTTTACTGCTTCTCGGCGGAGGACTTTTCGGGGAGACCCCATTGCGGGCATCTGTATCACCAGTCTGCCGGATAAAAAGGTAGGCAGCGTGATGCTGGGCAGCCGCGTTCTCGTTCCCGGCGACGTTCTCACCGCCGAACAGCCGGCGCAGATGACCTTTTCTCCCCGCCTGACCGACTTGGATGAATCCGCCGAGGTGGGCTACCTGCCCATCTACCCGGCGGCGTGGAGGCGTCCGCCGCCATGACCATCGGCATCCGGGGCAAGGAAAACAAGCCCCCCGTGGCGGAGGACTCTGCGCTGGAAACCTACAAAAATCTCGCTGCCGACGGCAAATTGAAGGTCGCCGACCCGGGGGGGAGGACATGGTCTACACCGTCGTCCGCCGGCCCAAGCGGGGGCACCGTGACCCTTCAGCCGGACGGAAGCTTCACCTACACGCCCAAAAAGAACAAGGTGGGCATTGATTCCTTCACCTTCACGGCCACCGACGCTTCCGGGAAAACCTCCCGGGAAGCAACCGTCACCGTCACCATCCTCAAGCCCGCCGACGCGACCCAGTACACCGACACGGTGGGCAGGGACTGCCGGTTCTCTGCGGAGTGGATGAAGAACACCGGGATTTTCTCCGGGGAAAACGTGGCGGGGAATCCCTGCTTCGGCCCGGAACGGACGGTGAGCCGGGGCGAATTTGTCACCATGCTGGTCAGGACGCTGAACATCCCCGTAGACGAGGAGCTGACCGGCGCGGGGTTTACCGACGAAATCCCTGAGTGGCTCCAGCCCTATCTTGCCGCCGCAGTGCGTTCCGGCCTGACGGCGGGGCTGCCCGATCAGCAAACCTTCGGCGCTGACGAGATCATAACTGGCGCGGAGGCGGGCGTCATGCTGAAAAACGCTCTGGCGCTGACGGCGGACGCCCCGGAGGAAGCGGCGGAAACGGCGGCGGAGGAATCGGAAAACCCCGCCTGGGCGCAGACCTCTCTGGCGGCTGCCGCCCGGAACGGCTTTGACCTGCAAGCCGACGCCCCCTGACCCGGGAAGCAGCTGTGGAAATCCTCTACCGTGCCTGGCAGATGGAAAATGAACTGATCGCAAAGGCAAAAAACAACGCCCGGGCTGAAGCCCGGGGCGATGTTACTATACGTTGCGGAAAAATTCTCAGTCAACCTTGACCACGATCTTCGGGATCCGGGCGATCAGCTGCGCCGCGATGGCGGTGAGGATCAGCTCGGGAACCATGTAGAAGCCGTTGTACACAATGGAATAGACCCAGCCCAGCGCGACGGGGCTGAGGCTCTCCACCAGCTTCGCGCCCCATGCGGGGAAGCCGTCCTGCGTGAAGAACCACTCCGCCCAGCCGGAGAACAGCAGGTACCCGGACAGAATGTGAGACAGATACCGCGCACCCAGCGCCACAAGGGAGCCGCACATCAGGCTGGTGCCGGGATTCTTGATCTTATCCCGGAAAATGCCGCCCAGACCCATCATGGTGTAGGCGAGCAGATAGTCCAGCAGGCACATGAGGATGGCCTTGAAGATCATGGTGTCGTCGCCGAAATAGCCGGGCTGAAAGGCGGCGCTCACGGTCTTCGCGCCCAGTGCCATTTCCAGCAGCGCGTAGCAGAAACCGGAAACGAAGCCCCACTTCACGCCGTAGCGGTAGGAGATCAGCACCACCGGGAGCATGGCCACCAGCGTCACCTGACCGCCGAAGGGCATTTCGGGGATGATGGCCTTGGAGATCAGCTCCAGCACAATGGCCAGCGCCAGCAGCATGGCGCTTTCCGTCAGCCTTTTGGTTTTCATTTTGGGAACCTCCAAAAAAATAAGTATCGCATTGCAAACCGTCCAGGTGCAACGCGATACTGAATTGTATCCCATATATGCATCTTTCCCTCCGACGGTATTAGCCGTATCAGGTTCACGGGTCAGGGCGCACACGCCCACTCTCAGCCGGTACTTCCGGCCCCCCGAAGACTTTTAGGCAACACCGCACAATTGGAATCTTTTGCGCCAGCTCGGCACAAACCGGGAAATATTGCGCAACCGTTGCGCGGATGCGGCATACCTTTGCGGGTACATTATTTGTTTTGCGATCTGGCAAAAAATCTTCTGCTGTGCCTAGTATAGCAAAAAACGCGGTGAAAGATGTTTCAAGCGATCAAGGTTAGTATAGAAAAACCGGCACCCGAAGGATGCCGGTTTTCAGATAGGCCCCTAAGATGTCACGCCATATCCAGCGCCAGGGTTTTGCCGCCGAGGATGTGGAAATGCAGGTGCGGCACGGTCTGACCCGCATCGGGGCCGCAGTTGCTGACTACCCGGTAGCCCCCCGTCAGCCCCTCCGCCGCCGCGATTCTGGGGATGACCTCAAAAATGTGGGCGACGACGGCGCTGTTCTCTTCCGTGACGCCGTTGCAGCCGGAAATATGCGTCTTGGGGATCACCAGAATGTGGGTCGGCGCCTGGGGATTGATGTCCCGGAAGGCGAAGACCAAATCATCCTCGTAGACCTTGGTGGAGGGATATCCCCCGCGATGATTTTGCAGAACAGACAATCGGACATTTATGTTTCCTCCTTATAATCCGAAGACATGGACGCCCGCCATGCTGGCGGCTCCCATGATGATTCCCGCGATAATGACGCCCAGAGAAACGGACAACGCCGTGGTTTTGATGCCCATGTCCAGAAAACTGGCCGCGAGGGTTCCCGTCCACGCGCCGGTGCCGGGAATGGGAATGCCGACGAACAGCATCAGTGCCACGAACAGCCCGCCCCGACCGGCCTTTTTCATCAGCCTGTGACCGGCGGCTTCGCCCTTTTCCAGGCAGTAGGAAAAGAACTTCCCGATATATTTTTTATCCGCGCCCCAGTGCAGCACCTTCCGGGCGAAGAAATAGATCAGCGGCACCGGCAGCATATTGCCCACGACGCACACCGCAAGAGACGTCCAGTAGTCCAGATCCATGCCCACGGCCATAACGATACTGCCCCGCAGCTCCACCAGCGGCACCATGGACACGAAGAAAATCAGAAGATATTTGGCAAACATTCCATCACCCTAATGTGAATTTCCCCTATTATACCATAATATATCCGTGTTTTGCAACGGAAAACGGTGCGGACAGCTTAAGTTTTGATTAAAAAGAAATGCAAAATCCGCGGCTCATCACCGCGGATTTTGCAACAAGAAAAAGAGGAGAGGAAAAATGAAAAAGATGAAGGTTGGTAGCAAATTTATATACTGCCCCATGTGCCTTGCGGCGGGGCCGGTAACGTTGTTTTGATCTTTATGGCCTTTATTATACCGGTAAAATATTAACGATTAAAGTGGGAAAATGTTAAGCTCGTATGAAGTTCTGTAACAAGTTTTCGGGCGGCGGGGAAATGCGATTCTCGTAAACAGGAAAATAATTATTGACATTCGATAATTTCTATGGTACACCAATGCAAACGGAGGTGCTTTTATGAATTCACAGCTTTCTGCGAAATTTACACTTTGGTGCAGCCGGGGGATTGTTCATTATCATCTGCCTGCTTACTTTTGCCATGCCGGGACTGCTGCGGTGGTATCAGACTTTGCGGCCGCTAGGGCGGTATGGCGCGGCGGCGATCATGATCGGGTTTTACTGCTGCGTCCCTGCGGTGCTGTACGCGCTATCCTGCATGGAGCGGCTGGTGCGGAATATTCTGAAGGAGGATGTGTTCGTTACACAGAACGTCCGGTTTCTGCGGCGCATCCGCTGGTGCTGCGCGGCGGTAAGCGGCATTTGTTTGCCCGCCGCGTTCTTCTACCCGCCCCTGATTTTCATGACCATGATCATGGCGTTTCTGGCGCTGGCGGTGAGCGTGGTGAAGAACGTCATGGCCGCCGCGGTGGAGATCCGGGAAGAAAACGATCTGACGGTGTGAGGCGGCGTATGGCGATTATTGTGAATCTGGATATGATGCTGGCAAAGCGGAAAATGACTTCCCTTGAGCTGGCGAACCGGGTGGGCATGACGCCCGCCAACCTGTCTATTCTGAAAACCGGCAAGGCCAAGGCCGTGCGCATGAGCACCATGGACGCCATCTGCCGGGGCTGCAATGCCAGCCGGGCGACCTGTTCGAGTTCGTACAGGACGACGACCCATGGAAGCGCTGAGAAAGGAGCGATATTATGGAAGAACGGACGCTGCCCCGGTATCCTGCGGGAAAACGGGAACTGATTTTTGGCCTTCTGGTGCTGCTTTTCGGCACGTTTACGTGGAACAGCATTCTTTACGGCGGTTTTTGTCTGGGATTTGCCCTGGGGGCGGTGGCTCTGACGGGTGCAGCCTTTGGTATCTGCTGCGCTGCGGCTTCCGGCCGGGGGAGTATGAGGCGGCGCTGCTGATTCTGGCAGCGGCGATTTTTCGCCGGGTTTGCCCGGTCGTCGGACGGCGACATGAAGGCGGGGATGCTGCTGATGGCGCTGTTTGCCGTGAACCTCAGCTTCTGCCGGATGGCGGGCAGAGCCGCCGGGAACCCGGCGGCATCGCGTCGGCGCTGGACGCCCCCGGGCGATTTTTGTTCTGGGCGTGGGCAGCATGAGCGCCGCCGTCCGGGGCTGAACGACGCCCGGAAAAAACGCCGGTACGGCGGGCAAACGGGCGGCGCGGCGATCCTCGGCGTACTGATCGCCCTGCCGGTGGCGGCGGTGCTGATCGTCCTGCTGATGCGTGCCGACGCGGCGTTTGAGGGGCTGATGGATATGCTCCCCGATACCGACTGGTCGGAGCCGCTGCTCTCCCTGTTCTTCGGCGTGTTTGCCGGGTGGATACTGTATTCCCGGGGCGTGGGACTGAAATACGCGGAGAAAAACGGGAAAAAGCGAAGAGCTTCCACGGTTTCAGCGCCATTACCGTGAACATTCTGCTGGGAACGGTGTGCCTGATCTACGCCGTGTACCTGCTGAGTCAGCTGGCGTATCTGGGCGGCGGCTTCGCGGGAATTCTGCCCGATGGATACACGCTGGCGGAATACGCCCGCCGGGGATTTTTCGAGATGGCGTGGCTGAGCTTTATCAATCTGGGGCTGATGTGCCTTGCCATGGGACTGGTGGAAAAAGAAGGCCGGTGCCCCCGGCGCTGACCAGAGGGCTGTGCCTGTTCCTCGGGCTGGCGGCGCTGTTCCTCATCGCCGCGGCCAGCGCGAAAATGCTGCTCTACATTAGCGGCTACGGCCTGACGAGAAAGCGGGTGCTGACGGAGATTTTCATGCTCTGGCTGGGGGTCACGACGATTCTCGTGTCCGTGTGGCTGTTCAAGCCCCGATTCCCCTACATGAAGGGGGCGGTGATCTGCGCGCTGATTCTGGGGTGCGTCACCTTCTGGGCGGACGTGGACACGCAGGTCGCCCGGTACAACGTCCGCGCTTACCAGTCGGGGCAGCTGGAGACCATCGACATGGGGCACATGAGCAGCCTTGGGGACGGCGCACTGCCCTACATTAAAGGGCTGACCCATGACCGCGACCCCGAAATTGCCTCCACCGCGATGGACATTCTGGAAAACAGCTATTGCAGCATTTCGGATTTCCGGAGCTGGACATACACCGAGTCCGCCGCCCGGAAAGCCGTGGATGCGGACTGAATACACAAAGCCCCGGAAAACGGCTTGCACCGCTTCCCGGGGGCGATTTTCACAATTATTCCGCGTCCTTTGTGACCACCATGTTCGGCCAGTGATGTTCCATCCAGTCGTCGTCATAGGTGTCGTCCAGAAACGCTTCGGCCACATTTTGGGTTCCGGGTTGTTCTGACGGTCGGTGTAGCGCAGCATGGCGGCGCCAGTGAGCAGACCGTCGCAGGCCAGAAAAAGATGATAACCCATGTAACCACCTTCCCCAGCAGCGGCGAAATCTTTTCAATGCCCTTGCTCATGGGCGGATACAGCACCTTGATCCATGCCACAGCCAGCAGTCCCCAGAAAATGCAGTACAGCACGTTGGTGCGGCCGCCGATGTTCAGGGGGCATTTTGCTGTAGTCCCAGAACACCGTGCCGAATACCAGCTCGGTGAACACGCTGCAAAGGTACTCGTAAGCGCCGCCGATGACGAAGCCCGCGAGAAAGATCCGCCGGTCGGGCTTGTCCGCGATCCGCTGCAAGGTGATGGTCAGCACCACTGCGCCAAGACCCCACACGAAGCTGAAGCTCCCGTACAGCACGCCGGAACGGCTCATCCACCGCCCCGACGTGACCCGGCAGAAGACCATTTCGATCAGCGCCCCTAAGAAAGAGGTTACGAGGAATACCCACACCAGCTTGTCAAAGCAGATGCCCCGGGCAAAGACACCGTTCCGGCCCCGGCACATCCGCTGCCGCAAGGCCGGGGTGGAAAGGCTTTTTTGCAGACGCCGCCAGATGGTATTGCTGATCCGGTCGGCCATGCGCTGGGTGGTCTCCTGCCCGGCCTTATTCAGCCGGGTGGCGCTGCTGGTGCGCAGGGCGCGCATCACGCCGATGAAGTCCGCCAGAATCAGGACGATCCCTGCGATGACCAGCGTCCGTTCCAGCCACTTTGGCATCAGGTACAAAAGTCCCATCATGCCGGGATGCACCACCAGATACACCAGCAGCATGACGGCCGCCGCGGCGGCCGCGTTGAAAAAAACGGCCTTCCCTTCGGCGCGGCGGCAAAGGTTCCCCGGCTGACGCCCCGGACAAACTGGTCGGTCACGCACCGGACCAGAATATAGATCACCAGCGTCATAACATATTGTAAGATGGTCTTGTGGTTCATGGTGCCCAGCACCGGCAGCAGCAGCGCGGCGGCAATGCCGCAGGGCATATTCAGGGGCAGGTTCAAAAAACCACGGTTCACAAACCGCCCGCTTTTCACGGCGGCGCAAAAGACTTCGACGCACCAGCCGAGGAAGGCGTAGAGCAGCAGGTAAAAAAGCAGGTCGAAAATGGTGTAGGAAATCTCCATGGGGACACTCCTGTCTGTTTTTATTGGGGAGTTTTCGTCTACATTCTACCATGCAATCGAAATTTGTCAAAGGGAAAAAGCGGCTGCGGCACCGACTTTTTCGCCATTCGTCATATCGCCGGTTTTCCTACCGGGTAAGTAGGAAATTTTTGACAAAAAACCGATTGACTTGGTAGGAAATTCGTGGTATGATGCAAATACCTACCGAACAGGTAAGTTTTGAAGGGAGGAAATCCCATGAAAAATCACTTTGAGACCCTCGTAAGGGCGAATTTCCGCTTTGGCCGAATGTATCCCCGATGCTCCAAACACCAAAGATAATATTTGACTGAAGAAAGGAAATAATCATTATGTCTGACTATAACTTTGAAACCCTGCAGCTCCACGTCGGTCAGGAGCAGGCCGACCCCGCTACCGATGCCCGCGCTGTTCCCCATTTACGCCACCACTTCTTACGTGTTCCATGACTGTGCCCACGCCGCCGCCCGCTTCGGGCTGACGGACGCCGGCAACATTTACGGCCGTCTCACCAACTCCACCCAGGAGGTGCTGGAAAACGGGTGGCTGCTCTGGAAGGCGGCGTGGCGGCGCTGGCGCTGGCCTCCGGCGCGGCGGCCATTACCTACGTGCTGGAAGCGCTGGGTCAGAACGGCGGCCACTTTGTCGCCCAGAAGACCATCTACGGCGGCAGCTACAACCTGCTTGCCCACACCCTGCCCGGCTTCGGCATCACCGCCGATTTCGTGAACATCCATGATCTGAAGGAAGTGGAGAGCGCCATCCGCCCCGAGACCCGCGCCATCTACATCGAGACGCTGGGCAACCCCAACAGTGACATCCCCGACATCGACGCGCTGGCCGAGCTGGCGCACAAGTACGGCATTCCGCTGGTGGTGGACAACACCTTCGGCACCCCTACCTCATCCGCCCCATCGAGCACGGTGCGGACATCGTCGTCCACTCCGCAACCAAGTTCCTCGGCGGCCACGGAACCACCCTTGGCGGCATCATCGTGGACTCCGGTAAGTTTGACTGGGCGGCTTCCGGGAAGTACCCCGCCATCGCCGAGCCGAACCCCAGCTATCACGGCGTTTCCTTCGTAGCCGCCGCCGGCCCCGCCGCGTTTGTGACCTATATCCGCGCGGTGCTGCTGCGGGACACCGGCTCGACCATCAGCCCCTTCGCCGCGTTCCTACTGCTCCAGGGCGTGGAGACCCTGTCCCTGCGTCTGGACCGCCACGCGGAGAACACCAAGAAGGTGGTTGAGTTCCTGGCGAACCATCCTCAAGTGGAGCATGTGAACCACCCCTCCCTGCCCGACCACCCCGACCACGCCCTGTATGAGAAGTATTTCCCCAATGGCGGCGCATCCATCTTCACCTTTGAGATCAAGGGCGGCGTGAAGGAAGCTCACAAGTTCATCGACAATCTGAAAATTTTCTCCCTGCTGGCCAATGTCGCGGACGTCAAGAGTCTGGTCATTCACCCGGCCACCACGACCACAGCCAGCTGACCGAGGAGGAGCTGCTGGATCAGGGCATCAAGCCCAACACCATCCGCCTGTCCATCGGCACGGAGCACATTGACGACATTCTTGCGGATCTGCAGCGCGGCTTTGACGCCGTGAAGGAGGGATAATCATGGCAAACATTTACACTTCTGCCGACCAGCTCATCGGCAAAACGCCCCTTGCTGGAGCTGACCCACATTGAAAAAAGCCCTTGGTCTGAAGGCCAAGGTTCTGGTAAAGCTGGAATACTTCAACCCCGCCGGTTCCGTAAAAGGACCGGGTCGCCAAGGCCATGATCGACGACGCAGAAGAAAAGGGTCTGTTGAAGCCCGGCTCCGTCATCATCGAGCCGACCTCCGGCAACACCGGCATCGGCCTTGCCGCCGTGGCCGCTGCACGCGGCTATCGTATCATCATCGTCATGCCGGACACCATGAGCGTGGAGCGCCGCCAGCTGATGAAGGCCTATGGCGCGGAGCTGGTGCTGTCCGAGGGCGCCAAGGGCATGAAGGGCGCCATCGCCAAGGCCGACGAGCTGGCCGCGCAGATCCCGAACAGCTTCGTCCCCGGCCAGTTTGTCAACCCGTCGAACCCCAAGGCCCATTTTGAGACCACCGGCCCCGAGATCTACGCCGACACCGACGGCGAGGTGGACATCTTCGTGGCGGGCGTGGGCACCGGCGGCACCATCACCGGCGTGGGCGAGTTCTCAAGTCCAAGAAGCCGGAAGTCAAGGTGGTGGCCGTGGAGCCTGCGACCTCTCCCGTGCTGTCCAAGGGTACGGCGGGCGCTCATAAGATTCAGGGCATCGGCGCGGGCTTTGTTCCCAAGGTGCTGGACACCGGCGTTTACGACGAGATCATCCCCGTGGCCAACGAAGACGCCTTTGCGGTCGGCAAGCAGATCGGCAAGGCGGAGGGCGTGCTGGTAGGCATTTCCTCCGGCGCGGCGGCATGGGCGGCCATTGAGCTGGCCAAGCGGCCGGAAAACGAGGGCAAGACCATCGTCGTCCTCCTGCCGGATACCGGCGACCGGTATCTGTCCACGCCGCTGTTCGCGGATTGACGCCATGATGATCTCGACCCGTGGCCGCTATGCCCTGCGGGTGCTGGCGGATCTGGCGGAGCATCGGTCGGAGGGCTTCGTCCCCATGAAGGGCGTAGCCGCCCGGCAGGAGATCTCCCTGAAATACATGGAGAAAATCCTGCCCGTGCTGACGAAGAACCACATCGTGGACGGCATTCAGGGCAAGGGCGGCGGCTACCGGCTCAGCCGGGAGCCGGGAGAATACACGCTGGGCGAGATCCTGCGGCTGACGGAAGGATCCCTTGCGCCGGTAGCCTGCTTAGAGTGCGGCGCGAAGCCCTGTCCCCGGGCGGCGAGCTGTCCGACGCTGCCGGTCTGGAGCGAGCTGGACAAACGCATCAGCGGGTACTTAGACAGCGTGACGCTGGCCGATTTGGTGAAAAAGTAAAAGAGAGACCCCGGCGGCGCAGATACTGCGCCGCCGGGGCGTTTTTGCTGTGTGTAGTGCTTTCGCACAACTCTGACCGGAGTTTTCCTTGCAATCTGTCGAATCTTGTGATATGCCGTTTCCGGTGCTGCCGGTAGTACCCCGGTAGGCGGTTCCCCTCGATTTTGTCGGGGGTGATGCTTCTTTTGCCCCCGATCGTAAAAGAGTGGGGCGGTGCGTCGCGCAGCGAATAAAAATAAAACGATTGCCGGTGGCAATCGCTCCTTAATTCATGGCAGCTATGGTTACATGGGAAGAATTATTTGCTTTCTGTATGGTCATTGTCGCTGTTGTCTCTCTGGTTTTCCAGATGCATGATAATAAATAAGAAGTAACCGCCAAACTTCCCCAAGTCACGGTTACTTCTTATAACCAGGTGGAGGAGCCGTCCTACTGGCAGCACCCCTGTACCCATGCTATACCCCAGATTTGCGTTTTTTTCAACAGCCCGCCGACCGGCGGGGCTGTTTTGCATATAAAATCAGCTCGCCGCTTCCGCCTTCTGGGCTTCCAGAATTTCCGCGGCGTTCAGGGAACGGATAACGCTGTAGCTATCAAACCGGGTGTCGTTGGTGGCGGCCATGAAGACCAGCTGCGCCTTGATGTCGGGAACATCGACCAGCGTTGCCTTGGCCTCGACGTTGGCTGCGTCCACGTCTTCCAGATACAGCCGGCATCGCCCCTCGGGCAGCTTAAAGGCAGGGTCGGCCACGCCGAAGGACAGGGTGAAATTATCGCCGCCGCAGGTGCCCATCAGCTTGGAAGCCGCATCCTGAAGCGCCGCGTCCTTGTCGCCGTTGAAAATATACTGGTCGGAGTTGGGGAAGCGGAAATCCGCCAGCATGGCCTCGTTGAAGCCCATTTCCTTCAGCTCCAGCACCACGGAAGTGATCCACGTCAGGGTGGTGGCGTTGGTGGGATCCAGCCAGAAATAGCCCTGATCCAGCCACAGACCCGCCCGGGAAAGCATATACAGGCCGCAGGTGACGTGCTCGTTGCCGAAATTCCAGTCCCGCAGGGAGCAGACCCGGGCGATGGTGTAGAATTTCTTGTTCATCAGGGTGTCCACCAGCGCCGCGACGGCGTCCACGTCTGTGGAGGCGGAATGCACTGCGCCGTCCAGAGGAGAGGGATAGAAGAACGAGCCGTAGGGACCTTTCATGTCGATCATGACGGGCGTGCCCGCGGGGAGACGTTCGATCTTGTCCAGAACGCCGTTGATGTCGTTTTGCAGCATGTTGCTGGAAATGAAGTAGCCGTTGATCTGGGTCAGCTCGTTGCCGGTGTCCAGAGCGTCGCTGCCTTCATTATAATAGATGGAAATGTTCTGCTGCGCCACGGGGGTGTGGCGACCTCGCCGATGATGTCCTGAGCGGAATGCTCAAAGTCCAGACTCGCGCCGTCGGCGGTATACACGACGTACCGCTCCAGCCAGACGACCCAGCACAGCCAGGCGATCACGCCCACCAGCAGAAAAAATCATAAGCACAATGCCCAGACGGTTTCAGCACCCGCCGGGTACGATAGGGGATACTCATAATACGCTCCTTAGATGTATTTACGGATTGCGGTGACGCAGCGCCAGTCGTCCTTCGCTTTCGTGGCGGTGACGGTCAGCCCGGCGGCGGTCAGGGCGTCCAGCACGTCGGAAAGCCGGGTGTCCAGAATGCCGGAGCAGATCAGGGTGCTGCTTTCATTGAGGAAATGGGGCAGCACCGGCGCAAGGCCGATAATGACGTCCGCCACGATGTTTACCAGCACCAGATCATACCGATTGGCGGCTAATGTATCCATCAGCGCGGTATCTTCGGTCACGTTGCCGGTGAGGGCGGTGAAGGCCGGGGCGGCGAAGCCGTTGTAGGCGGCGTTCTCCCGGGCAATGTCCTCCGCTTTGGGGTCGATGTCGATGCCACGGCGGTCTCCGCCCCCAGACGCAGGGCGGCGATGGACAGGATGCCGCTGCCGCTGCCAAGATCGAGGCAGTGAAAGCCGGGCTTTACCGCATTCTCCATGACCTCCATCACCATCTGGGTGGAGGGGTGGGCGCCGGTGCCGAAGGTCAGGCCGGGGTCGAGAATGACTTTGAGCCGGTCGGTGGATTCCTCCGCCAGCCAGTAGGGCAGCACCACGATGCGATCGCCGATCTCCTGAGGCGGGTAATTGTCCTTCCAGCTTTCCTCCCAGTTGGTTTCGGGGAGGGGGCGGCGGTCATGGTCAGGCCCAGCCTCCTTTACCGCCGCGTTCAGACGCTTTCCGACCGTTATCGTCGGTGTCTTCCAGATACAGCTTGATGCGGGAAAGCCCTTCCAGCTTTTTTTGCAGCCCCTCGTCGATGTAATCCCAATACGCCCGGTTTTCCTCTAAAAACGTCTCGAATTCCGACTGGTCTTCGATGACCAGATCGGAAAATCCCCGTGCGCTGAGGGCGGTGACGGCAGAGTCGATGCTCTGGGGCGTGGTTTCAATGGTAAATTCCAGCCATGCCATGGCGGAGTCCTCCTAATCTACACAAGTCCACGTTACATTCTACCGCAAACAGAGGAAAATGACAACCAATATTCTCTGAATTTTTTGTGTATTGACTTCCTATTTTGGGAAAAGTGGTATATAATACTCTTTACAATATCGCGGGCAGGAAAATCCCTCGCTTTTTCCACCGCAACTTTCTTTTCATCAGGAGTCTGACATGATCGAAACAAAAACACTGCTCCCCGGCGTGACCCTGCGTTCCTGCCGGGACGACCGGTTCAAGCAGGGGTGCCTCAGCTTTCAGCTGGTGCGCCCCATGGCGAAAGAGGAATCCGCAAAAATGTGCTGATCCCCTCCGTGCTGCTCCGGGGCACGAAACGCTGCCCCGACCTTCGCGCCATTACGGAGAACTTAGACGAGCTGTATGGCGCTTCCGTCAGCCCGCTGGTGCGCCGGGTGGGGGACTACCAGACCACCGGCCTTTACTGCGGCTTTATGGACGACCGGTTTGCCCTGCCCGGCGACCGGGTGCTTGCCCCTATGCTCCGCTTTCTGGAGGAAATCCTTCTGGACTTCCCCACGGAGGGGGGATTTCTCCCCGCCTTTGTGGAGGGGGAAAAGAAGAATCTCATTTCCACCATTGATTCCGAGCTGAACGACAAGCGCACCTACGCCATGGGAAAGCTGCTGAAAACCATGTGCCGCGGCGACAGCTTCGGCCTGCCCCGGCTGGGCGAGCCGGAGGATGTGGCGGCCATCGACCCGGCGGGGCTGCTGACTCATTACCGGAAAATCCTCCGGGAAAGCAGAATCGAAATTTTCTACGTAGGCAGCGCCCCGGCGGAGGCGGTCGCGGAATATATTTCCCCGCTGGTATCCCGGCTGGGCGGCCGGGAAGGCGCGCTCCGCCCCAGACGCCCTTCCATCCCTGCCCCGGGCAGGATGTGACGGAGACGATGGAGGTCTCCCAGGGGAAGCTCTGCATGGGCTTTGTCACGCCCATTGTCAACCGGGATAAGGAATTTCCGGCTATGCAGGTGTTCAACACCGTCTTCGGCGCGGGCATGACCTCCAAGCTGTTTCTCAACGTCCGGGAGGCGATGTCCCTGTGCTACAGCATCGGCTCGTCCTATTACGGCGCAAAGGGCATTCTCACCGTGGGCGCGGGCATCGACTTTGACAAGGAGCAGCTGACGCGGGACGAAATTCTCCGCCAGCTGGACGCCTGCCGCCGTGGAGAAATTACGCAGGAAGAGCTGACCGCCGGAAAGGAAGCCCTGCTCAGCTCCCTTCGCGCCACCTCCGATTCCCCCGGCGCCATCGAGGGCTACTACGCCACCGCGCACTTAAGCGGCCTGAACATGACCCCGGAGCGCTACATGGAAGTGGTGGAGAAGGTCAGCCTTGCCGATGTGGTGGCGGCGGCGCAGACCGTAACGCTCCACAGCACCTATTTTTCTGAAAGGAGAGAGCCAATGACGCGAAGCAATACCCCGAACTGGACGAAACGCTGTACCGGGAAACACTGGAAAACGGACTGACGGTTCTGGTGGTTCCCCGGAAGGGCTTTACGAAAAAGCTTGCCTATTTTGTTACGGACTTTGGCTCCATCCATACGGATTTCCGGCTGGACGGGAAGGAATACCACGCCCCCGCCGGGTGTGGCGCACTACTTGGAGCACAAGATGTTCGACCTGCCGGGAGACCGGGACGTGTCGGCGGAGTTTGCCGCTTTGGGCGCTTCCACCAACGCCTTTACCAGCTATGACATGACGGCCTATTATTTTTTCCTGCACAGACCACTTTGACGAATGTCTGCGGCTGCTGCTGGAATTCGTGTCCACGCCCTATTTCACGGAAGAAAGCGTGGAAAGAGCGGGGCATCATCGATCAGGAGATCGGCATGAACGAGGACGCCCCGGACAGCGTGGTGTTCGATAACCTGATGGCGGCCATGTATGCCGTCCATCCCATCCGCCAGCCCATTCTCGGCACCAGCGAGACCATCCGGGAGATCACCCCGGAGGTGCTGTATACCTGTCACCGGGCGTTTTACGCGCCGGGAAATATGCTGCTGTGCGTCGTGGGCGACGTAGATCCGGAATCGGTGGCATCTGCCGCCCGTGAGGTTCTGGGCAGCGAGAAGAAAGAAGACGGGCGTCAAGCTGCGTTCTTGGCAGGAGGAAATGACCTGCCCGAAAGCCGAAACGGAATGCTCCATGGAGGTCGCCATGCCGACCTTCCATCTGGCGTTCAAGTGCGAACCCCTGACCCACGGCGACGCGGCCATCCGGGAGGAAATGGTGGCGGATCTGGCCGCCGAAGCGCTGTTCGGCGAATCCTCGGAGCTGTATCTGCGGCTGTACGAGGAAGGCATTATCGATTCCTCCTTCGGCGGCGGCTTCGAGACCGTGGACGGCTGCGCCATGCTGCTCTGCTCCGGCGATTCCGACGACCCCCCGCGCCGTCCGGGAAGCGATTCTGGAGCAGGCGGAGAAGATCGCGGCGGAGGGACTGCCGGAAAAGGCGTTCCTGCGGATGAAGCGCAGTGCCCTCGGCCGTCGTATCCGGGGACTGGACAGCTTTGATTCCACCTGCTTCCGCCTGTGTGCGTATCATTTTTCGGACTTTGACTATTTCCGCTTCCCGGAAATCTACCGCGGCATCGGCGCGGAGGAAATCTGCGCGTTTTTGCGCCGGGCAGTCCGGGCGGAGCGGTGTAGTTTGTCCGTTATCTATCCTGTCAACAAGGAGGCACAATCATGATCCCTGCCAATTATTCAACCATTTCTTTCCCTTCCCTTGGCATTGAGGTGAACCCGGGCCGCACCCTGGCGCTGGGGCCTCTGACCATCCATTATTACGGCCTCATTATCGCCATCGGCCTGATGCTGGCGGTAGTCTACGCCTGCCGCCGGTGCAGTCAGTTCGGTATCAAGCAGGACGATCTGCTGGACGGTGTGCTGTGGGTCACGCCCTTTGCTATTCTTTGCGCCCGGGCGTATTACTGCATTTTCTCCTGGGCGGATTACGCCGAGAACCCCATTTCCGTGCTGTACATCTGGAACGGTGGCCTTGCCATTTACGGCGGCGTTCTGGGCGCAGTGGCGGGGATTCTGCTGCTGTGCCGCATCAAGAAGATCAAAATCGGCGCTTTGCTGGATATGGTAGCGCTGGGCTTTCTCATCGGCCAGTCCATTGGCCGGTGGGGCAACTTCGTCAACCGGAAGCCTTCGGCGCGGCGACGGACAGCTTCTTCCGCATGGGGCTGTACAACACCGTCACCGGCGCATGGGAATACTACCACCCGACCTTTTTTGTACGAGTCGGTGTGGAACGCCGTGGGCTTTGTGCTGCTGCACTTCTGTCCAAACGGCGTGCAGTATGACGGGCAGATCGCCCTGGGGTACGTGGCGTGGTATGGTCTTGGCCGCTGCCTGATCGAAGGGACTGCGGATGGACAGCCTGTACTGGGGCCCCGTCCGGGTCAGCCAGCTGCTGGCGGGCATCAGCTGCGCGGCGGCGGTGAGCGTGCTGATCTGGCAGCGCTTCCGCCCCACGACAAGGCTGATCTGTTTGTGAATCAGGTCGCTGCCCAAACGGCGGAAAACGCGGCGCAGACGCAGGAAAACGAAACGAAGGAATAATGTCGGAAGGCCGGTGCTTACAGCACCGGCCTTCCTTTTCTGCAAAGAGAAAGCTGGCAGCCCAAAAAGCGGATTTGGTAAAAATGATGTTGAAATCCCTATAGCCGGGACGGTAATTTATGCTATACTTATACATGAGATATAAGAAGCCGTCAGGCTTTCTGAACGATAAGGAGGAATTTTCCATGCAGTATCTAGGCATCGAATACAACATGAAGCATACGCCCAAACTGGACCCTCAGTTTGTCCCCCTTCGGCGTGTGGCGCACCGCCTATCTGAAGGACGCGAAGAAGCCCATCGCCATCGCCGTTGAGCGGGACAAGGGGCCGCGTTTCCGTCCACCACACCTGCATCCATGGTACACCCGGAAATGGCCGAGGCCGACTACCGCTATGTCGAGCGCTATGTCAAGTTCCTGCTGTGGTCCATCGGCGGCTTCCGGGTGAGCGTCTGCGGATGCAGCGAGCTTGCCCAGCGGCTGAAAAAGGCCTACGACCCCAAGGCGGGCGAGCGGCACTTTGACTTTACCTTCTTCAACCAGCTCTATGAGCGGGATCTGGAGATCGTTGACCTGCCTCTGGAAGATTGCCCCGCTGCCAACGAGGTCGCCGAACCCATCGGCGGCAATCTGGACGGCTGCCGCATCGGCTTCGACGCCGGCGGTTCCGACCGGAAGGTCTCTGCCGTGATCGACGGCGAGTGCGTCTACTCCGAGGAAGTCGTCTGGTTCCCCAAGCTCCAGACAGACCCCCAGTACCATTATGACGGCATCGTAGCCGCGTTCAAGAGCGCCGCTTCCAAGATGCCCCGGGTGGACGCCATCGGCGTGTCCTCCGCAGGCACATTCATTGGCAACGCGCCCATGGTCGCGTCCCTGTTCATCAAAGTTCCCCTCCGCCCGAGTGGGACAAGGTCAAGACCATTTACGACCGCGCCGCCAAGGGAGATCGGCGACGTTCCCATTGTGGTTGCCAACGACGGCGACGTGTCCGCTGGCGGGCGCCATGGGCTAGGCGTAGGCAACATCATGGGCATCGCCATGGGCACCTCCGAGGCCGTGGGCTATGTGGACAAGGATAAGAATGTCCTCGGCTGGATCAATGAGCTGGCCTTCGCCCCCGTTGACCTGTGCGAGAACGCTATGCAGGACGAGTGGTCCACGGACATTGGCGTAGGCTGCAAGTATTTCTCTCAGGATGCGGTCATCAAGCTGGCCCCCCGTGCGGGCATCGAGCTGGACGAGAACCTGACCCCGGCGGAGAAGCTGAAGGTGGTCCAGGGTCTCATGGAGCAGGACGACCCCAGAGCGCAGGCCATTTTCGAGAGCATCGGCGCGTATCTGGCATACGCTGTGGTGCTGTACTCCCAGTTCTACGACATCGAGCACATGATGATGCTTGGCCGCGTCATGTCCGGCAAGGGCGGCGACACCATCCTGCGGGTGTGCAACGAGATCCTGGCCGACGAATACCCCGCGCTTGCGAAGAAGTGCGAGGTTTCCCTGCCCGACGAAAAGACCCGCCGCGTGGGTCAGTCCGTGGCTGCGGCCTCCCTGCCCAGAATCAAGTAAAGAAATCCCTCAATATGACAGTTTCCCGGGCGGTCTCGCCCGGGGAAATTTCTGCTTTTGTGGGACCACGCGCAAACGGAAGTCCGGCGGCCACTCTGATACTATTTCCTGATTAAAATCTTAATTTTGGTCGAGATGCAAGTTAACATAATATATTCTGTAACAACTTGTAATGTTTACATAAAATGAGTTATCCACATTATCCACAGGTTTCTCCACAGGATTGGCCGGGAAAACGGTTGAAAAATAAGGGGGAAAAGGGGACGTATCAAAATATCTCCACAGCTTTGCATAAAACTGTGGAGATATCTCTAATTTACATAACACTGTATCTGGGAGGTTCAGTCGAACAGAACCTTGGAGGAAAACACCAGCTCGTCCTTCGTTTTCGTTCCTGCGGCGGGCGTCTACCCGGAGGCAGTTGTCCTCCACAAAGTCCCAGTGCAGGTCAAGGCGCTGTCCTCCCGCGCTTCGCTGTGGTAGCGCACGGCAAATTCTTTCACGGGATGCTCCCGGTGGAAGTCGCTGGGGAGAAGATCGTCGATCCAGTCCATGTAGCGGGTGTTGTTCATATGTCCGTTGCGGTCGAGGTCGGTAAAGCATACGTCCCGCTGGCAGCTGTGTTCCATCGCTCTGGGAACCAGACCGCCGGGAAGCGCCAGTTCCGTTCCCCGAAGCGTACCGGGAACGATGATGCCGCTCTTGTCGGGAGAAACACTGCTTCGGGTATCCTGATCCATCAGAACCCAGAGGCTGATAGAACGGGAGCACTCATTGCCCGCCTGATCGTAGATGACAATGGAACGGGGATAGCCGACGTGGGTGTTGGGCATGGGCCATGTCTCAATGTGGACGGGTTCGCCCAGTTCCGGGAGACGGTTGATCTGCACCCGGTGCCGGGTCACCGCCCAGAACAGCCGGTGGCTTTCCAGCGTGTCCGCAAGCTCGTCGCAGTGCCGCCCCGCGATCTCCTGCGCGAAATATAAAAGGGTGGATGGCTTCAGGCGGCCATAGCGGTCAACGCACAGCTCCTGAACGGGAAAATCCTGCTGAAAAATAGGTTCCATAATTGTTCCTCCAAATGAAGTCTGCCGGCGTTCCCATGAGGAAGCCGGCAGTAGGGAAGCTCTGACGAGATCGGCAAGAGCTGTGAGCGAGGGATTTTTCGGCCAATCGAGCTATCGAAGACGGAGAAATACTTTGTGTATTTTCCGCTTTCGATACCGAAGAGTGGACGGAAAAGATCCGCTCACAGCCGCAGATGATCTCGCCAGAGTTTCCCTAAAGTTGCTATCCTTTGTCCTCTGTGACGGTGAGGGAGACGCGGTATTGCTTACCGCTGCGGTAGATCACGACCTCCACCGTGTCGCCCACGTCCAGATTGTAGACCGCGCCGTTCAGGGCGTCCATGGTGGTCACATTGGTTCCGTTGACGCTGAGGAGAATGTCGCCTTCTTCAATGCCCTTGGCGGCGGCGTCGCTGCTGCGGTCAACGTTGGTGATATACAGCCCGGCGGGGAGCCGGTAGTAATACTGGTCGAAGGAGGACAGGGACTCCCCCCTCCAGACCCAGCGTGGGCCGGCCGGAGACATAGCCCTGAGAGATCAGCTGCTCTGCCACCTCCTTCACGGTGGAGCTGGGAATGGCGAAGCCCAGACCCTCCACACCGGCGGAGTCGGTGAACGCGCCGATCTTCATGGTGTTGATGCCGATGACCTGGCCATAGCAGTTGATGAGCGGGCCGCCGGAGTTGCCGGTGTTCAGGGCCGCGTTGGTCTGGATCAGGGTCATGGTGCGCCCGTCCATATCCATGTCCCGCCCGATGCCGGAGATGATGCCGTCGGTGTAAGTGCCCCGGAATTTGACGCCCAGCGGGTCGCCGATGGCGACCACGGTGTCGCCCACCCGGAGGGAATCGGAATCCCGAACTGCGCCGGGGTCAGACCCGTCGTGTCTATGTGCAGCACCGCAAGGTCGGACACGGAATCAGCGCCCACCAGCATGGCGGGCAGTGTCCGGCCGTCCGTCAGCTGCGCCGTGATGGAGATACCGTTTTCTACCACATGGCAGTTGGTCACGATGTACCCGTCCTCCGTCAGGATCACGCCGGTGCCGGTAGCGGTTGCGCCCTGACCGGTGCTGGTGATGGATACCACGGAGTCGATATTCCGGCTGTAAATTTTCTGAAGGGACAGCGCGCCCTCGGTGGGGACGTTCTCCACGCCCTGAGGGCATTTCTGCAAGTCGATGGTGGAGTGTCCTCGCCCAAGGTGGCGTCAATGGATTCCGTGGGAAGGGCGGTGGCCTCCGCGGGCAGCACCGCGCCGGTGGCGAAGGAAATGGACTGCTCGCTTTCCCGCCGGGTGTTCAGTTTCTGGAACAGCCGCACGTTCAGAACGCCCAGAACCGTGATGATGCCGCACAGAAAGATAATTAAAATCAGCAGCAGCGCCACGGTGCCGCCATGGCTTTGGTCCGGCGGCTCTGTACGGCCTGTGCCGTACACGCTGTCATCCCAGGGATGATTGTTATTTTTACGTTCGTCCATATGGTTACCTCGAAAAAGGGTCCTTAGGAAGCTCTTGCCAATTTATTCAGAGTTTCCTTAATTCACCAGCGGCATGGTGAAGGTAAATTCGGTTTTCCCGTCCTTGGAGCTGACGGAAATATCCTCGCCGTGGCTGCATACGATCGTCTTCACAATGTACAGACCCAATCCCCAGCCATCCCGGTTCTGGGAGCGGGATCTTGTCCAGCTTGTGGAACCGGTCGAATACCAACGGCAGCTCGTCCGGCGGGATGGTCTCGCCGTCGTTGGATACGGAAACGTAAGCCTTGCTGCCGCCGCCCTCTTTGATGCGCAGCCCCAGATTGCCCCCGTCGGGGCAGAACTTCACGGCGTTGTCCACCAGATTGTAAATGACCTGGGTGATGTAGTCCGGGTTCGCCATGGTGTACACCGGGTGCTCCGGCATATCCACGTTGACGTTCAGGTGCTTGTCGTTGATCTTCTTCTCGAAGGTGATGAGCACCTGCCCGGCGCATTCCTCAAGGTCGAAGTGCATCTTCTTTTCCTCGGGGATGCCGCCCTCTTTTTGCAGCTGGGAGATGTCCAGCATACTGCGGACCAGACGGCTTAAGCGCTTCGTCTCGTCGGAGACGATGTGCAGGTAATGCTCCCGCTTGTCTTCCGGGATGGTGCCGTCCAGAATGCCGTCCACGTAGCCGGAAATGGTGGTCATGGGGGTCTTCAGCTCGTGGGAGACGTTGGCAACGAATTCCTGACGCCGGTACTCGCTCTTTTGCAGGGAGGCTGCCATGTTGTTGAAGGCGACGGCCACTTCCTCCATTTCCTCGGAGTAATCGTCGTCCAGCCGTACCCGGGCTTCCAGATCGCCGTGGCCGAAGGCGTTGGCGGTTTTCGCCAGCTCTTTCAGCGGGCGGCTCTCCCGCCGGGCAAAGGCGGTGACCGCCAGCACGGAGATCAGCACCACGAACAGCGCCGCGGTGAGGAAGATGTTGGAGATCTTATTCATGATCTGGGTGATGTCATTGGCCGGTGTGGAGACCAGCACGATGCCCCCCGCGTTCCCGTCCACGAGAATGGGGCGGGAGACCATGTAGCGGCGGTCGGAGTACAGGCCGTTGATGCCCCCGGTGGCGGTGTCACCGCCGCTGCGAATGACCTTTTTGCAGATACGCCTGATTCAGCTGCAAGCCCTGATGCTCACAGCCGGAGGGTGCGTCGGAGCAGAGCACCACGTTCCCTCGCTGTCGCAACGGCGTCGGCGCCGGATACCTGAGAGGCCACGGTCAGGTTCAGCTGAAACGACCGGTTGTACATTCCGCCGTTGTTAAAATAGGCGGCGGCCAGCTCCGCGATGGTGTCCGCGTTCTGCTGTAATCCGGAGACGGTGGTGTCCGTGAGGAACTGGTTGACCTTTATCTGAAAGGACGCACCCAGAATGGTCATGGCCACCAGCAGGATCGCCGCGGCGGTGAAAAAGCTGCGGCCGAAGCTACTTTTCATGCTCACAGCACCTCGAATTTGTACCCGACACCCCAGACGGTTTTCAGGCTCCACTGGTCGCTGACGCCCTCCAGCTTCTCACGCAGCCGCTTTACGTGAACGTCCACGGTGCGGGAGTCGCCGAAGTAGTCGAAGCCCCATACCTCGTCGAGCAGCTGGTTGCGGGTGTAGACCCGGTTGGGAGAGGAAGCCAGGTAATAAAGCAGCTCCATTTCCTTGGGGGGCGTATCCACCTTCTTGCCGTCTACGGTCAGCTCGAAAGCGTCCATGTCGATGATAAGCTTATCGAACACAAGCCGACGCGCCTTCTTCTCCGCGGCCACGCCGGAGGTGCGCCGCAGCACTGCCTCGATGCGGGCAAGCACTTCCTTCATTTCAAAAGGCTTGGTGATATAGTCGTCAGCGCCGGTTTTCAGGCCCATGACCTTGAATCGGTGTCGCCCTTGGCGGTGAGCATGATGATGGGGGTCTGCGCTTCGGCACGGATGGCCTTGCACACGGACCAGCCGTCCATCACGGGCATCATCACGTCCAGCAGCACCAGATCGGGCTTGATGGCCCGGAATTTGGCGAGACCCTGCCCGCCGTCCGCCGCCACGGTGACGGCGTAGCCCTCCTTCTCCAGATACATTTGCAGCAGCTCCGCAATATTGCGGTCATCCTCTACGATCAAAACGGAAACAGCCATGATTATTTTCCTCCCAATCCAATTTCTCTATAATTTCCCTTTCTCCTTATTATAGCGAGAATTTCCGTTTTCTAGTGAACAAATTGTAAAGACTTCCACCCCAATTTATGAACGGACAAGTTGCACTTGAAAATCCGGCGCTTTGCGGGTATGATAGGGGCGGAAAACCGGGGGACTGCCAACGTTTCCCCCAAGCTGAAAGAAGGAGACTGATTTGATGGAACTGTTAAAAGCCGTACTTTTCGGCATTGTGGAGGGCGTCACGGAGTGGCTGCCCATTTCCTCCACGGGACATCTGATTCTGCTGAACGAATTCATTTCCCTGAACGTTTCCGACGAATTCCGGAGCATGTTCGACGTGGTCATCCAGCTGGGGGCGATCCTGGCCGTGATCGTCCTGTTCTTCCATAAGCTCAACCCCGTTTCTCCCCCAAAGTCGGAGGGGGAGAAGAAGCAGACATGGCAGCTGTGGTTCAAGGTCGTTGCCGCCATCATCCCCTCGGGCATCGTGGGCGTGCTGTTTGACGACTGGATGGAAGCCCACTTCCATAACGCCCTGATTGTCTACGGCGTGGCCTTCATTCTGGTGGAGCGGCGGAATGCCCGCCTGGTGGGGGGAAAGACGGTGGAGGACGTGTACGCCATCGACTACAAGACCGCCCTGCTCATCGGCTGCTTTCAGTGCCTGAGCCTCATCCCCGGCACCTCCCGGTCCGGCTCCACCATTCTGGGCGCCATCCTCATTGGCGTGGGACGCAGCGCCGGCGCGGAGTTCTCCTTCTTCATGGCCATCCCCACCATGGTGGGGGCGTCCGCCATCAAGGGGCTGAAGTTCTGCTCAGCGGCGTCGCCGCCACCGGCACCGAGATCGGCGTGCTGATCGTGGGGTGCGTGGTGTCGTTTGTGGTGAGCCTGCTGGTCATCCGGGGACTGATGGAATATGTGCGGAGGCACTCCTTCTCCGCCTTCGGCGTGTACCGTATCATCCCTGGGCGTGGTGCAGTTCATCATTTTCGGGCTAAGGGACATGTCGATGAACATTCTTATTTGACAAAATACCCCTGAACGCTTTATAATGGACATCGTCATCTTGGAGGACGAGTTTAAGTCCGCGTGTGACAACCTGTACCTCATGACCGACGACGGCTCCTATGGCGAGCACGGTTTCGTGACCGTCAAGCTGCAGCAGTTGCTCGAGTCTGGCATTCACTATGACGAAGTTCTCGCCATCGGCCCGATCCCGATGATGAAATTTGTCTCCAAGACGACCGAGCCGTTCGGCGTCAAGACGATCGTCTCTCTCAACCCCATCATGGTCGACGGCACCGGCATGTGCGGCGGCTGCCGTGTGACGGTTGGCGGCGAGGTGAAATTTGCTTGTGTCGATGGCCCGGACTTTGACGGACACAAGGTCGATTATGACGAACTCATGAGCCGCAACAGTGTCTACCGCGAAAGCGAAGCAGAAGAGCGCAAGACTCATATCTGCCGCATCCAGAAGATGGGTGAAGAGCTCATCAAGTAAGGGGAGGGAATCATCATGGCTAATATGCAGGCTACCAAGACTCCGATGCCGGAGCAGGATCCCAACGTCCGCAACAAAAATTTCAAGGAAGTCACGCTGGGCTACACCGCCGAGATGGCGATGAATGAGGCACAGCGCTGCATGCAGTGCAAGAAGCCGAAGTGTGTCGAAGGCTGCCCGGTTAATATTCATATTCCCGAGTTTATCCAAAGTTGCTGAAGGCGACTTTCGAAAAAGCCTATGAGGTCATCACCTCCACGAACGCGCTGCCTGCGCTCTCTGGCCGTGTCTGTCCGCAGGAGACGCAGTGCGAATGCAAGTGCGTGCGCGGCGTGAAGGGCGAGCCGGTGGCAATCGGCCGTCTCGAGCGGTTTGTCGCCGACTGGTACCGTGAGAATATCAACGCCATGCCCGAAAAAAGCCGAGTCCAATGGCATCAAGGTCGCTGTGGTCGGCTCCGGCCCGTCCGGTCTGACCTGCGCGTCTGAGCTTGCCAAGAAGGGCTATGAGGTCTCCATTTTTGAAGCGCTGCACACCGCTGGCGGCGTGCTGGTCTACGGTATTCCGAGTTCCGTCTGCCGAAGGCTATCGTGGCCAATGAGGTCGAAAAACTGAAGGCGCAGGGCGTTGAAGTCATGACCGATATGGTCATCGGCCGGGTGCTGACCATTGACGAGTTGTTTGAGATGGGCTACAAGGCCGTGTTTATCGGTTCCGGCGCAGGTCTTCCCATGTTCATGAATATCCCCGGCGAGTCCCTGAAGGGCGTTTGCTCGGCAAACGAGTACCTGACCCGTATCAATCTCATGAAGGCTTATCTCGAAGAAAGCGACACGCCGATCCTGCACTCCAAGGCAGCCGCGATTGTCGGCGGCGGCAACGTTGCCATGGATGCCGCCCGCTGCGCCAAGCGTATGGGCACCGACAAGGTGTACATCGTCTACCGCCGCGGCTATCGCTGCCGTACGGCTCGCCGCAGATGTTGCCCTCCAGGTTCAGCACCGTCAGATCTGCGTCGGACAGAGTGGACGCCACGTCCATAAAGGCGCGGGTGTAATTGTAGCCGCCCACGGCTACACCGGCGTTGATTACAGAGTTGGTCACGTTCAGGTCACCCGCCGCCTTGATGTGGATGGTGGTTTTGGTGCTTTTCTGAGCGCGGGTGGCCGGTTCCGTGGCCTGGGTGGGCTTCTGGGTGGGACGGGTCTCCGCCGCCACTGTCGTCTGGGAGCTGTCGGAACGGCT
>VOFC01004717.1_pt1 | contig 30198 bp, 37 predicted proteins | sample 5384161 | NCBI WGS metagenome assembly VOFC01 (sample SAMN12384722, study PRJNA508395) | human gut metagenome | isolation source: healthy gut B | host: Homo sapiens
GTTACAAGTTTTTCGATATTGTTCAATTTTCAAGGTCCTGTGCGCCTCAGCCTTAGCGGCTGACAGCTTGTTTATTTTATCACTTTCGTGACAAGTTGTCAAGCACTTTTTTGAAGATTTTTGAAGTTCTTATCGAACTTTCTTATTTCTTCGCGTTTGGACGTTCGTTTTGAAGTGTTTCATTCTGTCGGACGTCCGCCTGACAGTAATGTATTTTAGCACAGCATCCGGCAAAAAGCAAGACTTTTTCAATATTTTTTGCGTAAAATCCTGCTTTTGACTTTTTGTCCAGTTTTTTCTTTCACTTTTGACATTTCTGCGCTCATTCTTCCAAAAGACGTCTGCGCAGCAGAACTAAAATCTTACGCTCCCGCCGGGAGATCTGTACCTGGGTGGTATGCAGCACCTTTGCGGTCTCGCTCTGGGTACGGTTGCCGTAGAACCGCAGCTGGATCAGCTGACGGTCCTGCTCCGGGAGCGCGCGGAGCACCTCTTCCAGACTGATGCGATCCGCCAGTGCTTCCTCCGGGGATTCCACCGGGATATCCAGCTGATGTTCCGCATCCTCCCGGCCCTCCGGGGTCAGGCTGAGGGCAGGCTGTGCGGCCTGAATGGCCATGGCCACATTCTCCACGCTCTCCCCAGCTGCTCTGCCAGCTGGGAGAGGGTGGGCTCGGTGCCGCACAGCTTCATGGTGTGTTCCCGCGCTGCCTGCACCCGCATGCCCAGCTCTTTCAGGGAGCGGCTTACCTTGACGGTGCCGCCTTCCCGGAACAGCTTTTTGATCTCGCCCAGGATGACCGGCACGGCATAAGTGGAAAAGCACACGCCGCGCTCCGGGTCGAAGTTGTCGCAGGCTTTGACCAGCCCCATACAGCCCGCACCGTAAAGATCATCGTACTCGATGCCCCGTCCGCGGAACCGCCCGGCGCAGGCATGCACCAGCCCCAGATTCTGTGTGATGAATGCTTCCCGCCGGGTCTTGTCCGATACCATACGCCTTGTCCGCCTTTCTTTTTATGTAGACGCGCGGGCAGACAGCCGCTTGATCAGCACCACCTTGGTGCCCTTGCCGCGGCCGTGAGGTGACTTTGACCCGGTCCATGAAGCTTTGCATCACGGCAAAAGGCCTAGCCCGGAGCGCTCCTCCGGGTTGCCGGTGGTGAACAGCGGCTCCATGGCCTGTGGGACATCCGGGATGCCTACCCCCTTGTCCGTGACCGTGATGTGCACCTCCCGCTCCGGATAGACCGCCACGCAGAGGGTCACCGGGCCGATGCGGTCCGGGTAGGCGTGCACGATGCAGTTGGTCACCGCTTCGGACACGGCGGTCTTGAGGTCTGCCAGCTGGGGCACCGTGGGGTCGTACCGGGCCAGAAAGGCCGCCACGACGCTGCGGGCGTAGGCTTCGTTGATGCTGAGGGAATCAAACTGGATCTTTGTGGTGTTTTCCGCTTTCATGGGTCATTCCTCCGTTTTGGATGCATCTGTGCACCGGATGCCGGCCAGCTGCAGCACCCGGCGCAGCTGTGCGGGCGCATGCTGGATCTGCAGGGTGGTGCCGAGGGTGCGGGCGCTGCGCTGCCGCCCCAGGATCAGTCCGATGCCGGACGAGTCCATAAAGCCTACCCCGCTGAAATCCAATACAAGGGTCTGCGGAGTGCGGCTGACCAGCGCATCGTCCAGCTGGATGCGCAGGCTCTGGGCTGCATCGTGGTCCACCTCGCCGGAAAGATACGCATACAGGACCTCGCCTGCTGCGCTGAAACGTACCGCTGCCATTGCCTTGTCCATCTCCTTTGTTTATAAAAAAATCCCGTACACATAGTCTCAGTGTACGGGATCTTCGCATGATTTTTTAGGGAAGGGTGTCGCTCAGCTGTTTTCCAGCAGGGCGGCGGCTTCCAGCGCGGCGGCTTCGCTGCCGCAGACCAGCAGACCGCGGCGGGTGTTGGCGTGGGCCAGCTCCACCGCTTCGGCCAGGGTCGCGCAGAGCTCGGCGTCAAAGTGGAACTTTGCCTTCTCGGTCAGGCGCTCGGTCATGGCATCGTCGCCGCCGGTGGGGGTGACGAGGTAGACCTTATCAAAGGGGTTGTCGCTCATGCCGGGCATGGTGGATTTATCCTTTTTCTGTTCCTCCGGGGTCAGGCCGCTCTCCAGTGCGGAGAAGAAGGCTTCGGCCCCCTCCTCCTCGGTCAGGCCGATGACGGCGCTCATGTGGCGCACCCGGGCCATATTGAGGACGCGGAGCAGTGCTGCAGCCTGCTGCGGGGTGCGGCAGGCGTCCAGAATGACCAGCGGGCGCTGCGAGATCACTCGGATGCTGCTGCGGTTTTCCACCGCTGCCAGACCGTCCAGAATGGCCTCGTCCGGGATGTCGAAGCCCTTGCGGCAGAGCGCCAGCGCCAGCTCCACCGCCATGGCGGCGTTCCCGGCCGCATGACGGCCCAGGAAGGCCAGCGGCACGGTGTAGCCGCCGTAGTCCACCTTGCTGGCAAACTTTTCCGCTTCCAGGAATGTGATGTCCTCCGGGTCCGGCACCACAAGCTCACAGTCGCACTTGCCTGCGGCCACGATGAGCTCACTGAGCACCGCTTTGGGCTGCTCCGGTGCGGTGACGCAGATGGAACCCTTGCGCATGACCCCGGCCGCCAGTGCGACCAGACGCTCCACCGAGCGGCTGACGCCGTCCGGGCCCACAGAGGTGACGGCGCACACCGGCATCTGGGGCAGAGCCTCTGCCAGACCGGCGTCCGGCAGCTCCACCACAGCCAATGCACAGCCGGCCTCGCCAAAAAGGCATAGGCGGCCGCTGCCAGCTCTGCGGCGTCCTGCGGCAGGGGCTCCCGCCGCTGCCTGTGCCTCTGCAGCCAGGCAGAGCAGACCCTCGTCCACCGGGGCACCGTCCACACGGACGCGGACCGACAGCGGCTCACAACCGGCATGGTACAGACCGGCATGGATGCCGCCGGCCGCACGCAGGGTGGCTGCCAGCAGGGCCGCCACGGTGGTCTTGCCCGCCGTACCGGCCACGCCCACGAACTGCACCTTCTGCGCAGAAGCCGGCAGGGGCCGCGCGCAGCTGGTCGGTGGAGGCAAAGCCGTCCGGCAGGGCCTCGAAGTAAGAATTTGCCTGTTCGATGGTCATTGGTTACTCCTTGTTTCGATTACAACGATGGAACAGCATCCGGCACAGGGCCATAAAGACCAGTGCGATCAGGATGCCGGCCAGCACACGGCCGAGTCCAGCCAGACGTCGGTGACCTGACCGCTGCGGCCCGGGGAATAGATCTGGATCGTCTCGTCGGCCATGGCCGTGAGCACACCGCCCAGCATGGGCACGCTGATGTGCCGGACAGTACCGCCGGGTGTACACCCGCATGCAGAGCATGAGCAGAAAGCCCTCCAGCGTATACTCGCAGAAGTGGGCCATCTTGCGCACGATGTGCATGGTAAGGCGCTGGGCAAGGGCCGGGTGGCCCAGACGGCGCAGCACCGCCTGCAGCAGCTGCAGCACCCGGCCGCTGGAAACGCTGGAAACGGATGCGATCTTCATGGAATTGGAAAAGATGAACGCAATGCAGCCGATGAGGGCCAGCGTAAACACCACCCGCCCCGGCGATCAGCCACGGAGGGGCGCTGTTCTGTTCCTCATCCGCTTAGCCCAGCGCCTGGATGCTCTGCTCGATGTTGGCCAGCTTGTCCTGGCTCTTGGCGTACTTGGCGCGGATTTCCTCCACCAGAGCCGCCGGGGCACGCTCCACGAACTTGGGGTTGTTCAGCTGGTTGCCGAACATGGCCAGTTCCTTTTCCGCCTTGGCCTTTTCCTTGTTCAGGCGGGCCAGCTCTTTCTCACGGTCGATCAGCTCCATCATGGGGATGAAGCCGCGGGCCGCGTGGGTGGACACCTGCACCATGCCGTCGGTGCTGCCCTCGTACTTCTCGGTAAAGGTCACATCGGTGGCAAAGGCAAACTTGGCCAGATAGACCTGTGCGTTCCGGAACGGGGCAGCGTCGGCGGTCTCGATGATCATGCTGGTCTTTTTGGCCGGGTGGACGTTCATCTCGGTGCGCATGGTACGCACGGCTTTGATGTAGTCCATCACTTTCTCAAAGCCTCTTCCTCCGCGGTCCAGTTGTGGCTCTCGTCGACGGTGGGCCAGGGCTGGATCATGATGCTCTCGCCGGAGCCGGGCAGGGCCTGATACAGCTCCTCGGTGATGAAGGGCATGAAGGGATGCAGCAGCTTCAGGGCCTTGTCCAGCACATACACCAGCACGCGGCGTGCGGTGTCGGCCTGCTCGGCATCGCCAGAGTTCAGACGGGGCTTTGCGATCTCGATGAACCAGTCGCAGTATACGTCCCAGATGAAGCTGTTGATCTTGGCAGCGGCCAGACCCATCTCGAAGTGGTCGAGGTTGTCGGTCATGGCACCGGCCACCTGATTCAGCTTGGTCAGCACCCACTTGTCGCTCATGTCCAGCTTGCTGTCCTCGCTGGGCAGGCCGGGCTCAAAGTCCTCGGGCAGGTTCATCAGGACACAAACGGGTGGCGTTCCACAGCTTATTGGCAAAGTTGCGGGCAGCCTCCACTTTCTTCTCGCTGTAACGCATATCGTTGCCCGGGGTGGAGCCGTCCACCAGCATGAAGCGCAGTGCATCCGCGCCGTACTTGGCAATGACCTCCAGCGGGTCGATGCCGTTGCCCAGGCTCTTGGACATCTTGCGGCCCTGGCTGTCGCGGACGATGCCATGGATGCAGACAGTGTCAAACGGAGCCTTGCCGGTGTAGGCCAGGCCGGAGAAGATCATGCGGCTGACCCAGAAGCCAATGATATCATAGCCCGTCACCAGCGTGTTGGTGGGGTAGAAGTACTTCAGGTCCTCGCTGTCCTCGTTGGGCCAGCCCAGAGTGCTGAAGGGCCACAGAGCCGAGCTGAACCAGGTGTCCAGCGTATCGGGGTCCTGGGTGAGTGGCTGCCGCCGCACTTGGGGCAGGTGCAGGGCATCTGTTTGGCCACGACGGTCTCGCCGCAGTCATCGCAGTAGAAGGCCGGGATCTGATGGCCCCACCACAGCTGACGGCTGATGCACCAGTCGCGGGTGCCCTTCATCCAGTTGAGGTAGTTCTTGGTGAAGCGCTCGGGCACGAACTTGATATCGCCCTTCTCCACGCTCTCGATGGCGGGCTTGGCCAGGGGCTCCATCTTCACGAACCACTGCTTGGACACCATGGGCTCAATGGTGGAGTGGCAGCGGTAGCAGGTGCCCACTTCGTGCTTGAGGGGCTCGGTCTCTTTCAGGAAACCGCCCTCCTCCAGATCGGCCAGGATGGCCTTGCGGGCCTCGAGGGTGGTCATACCGGCATACTTGCCGCAGTCCAGCACCTCGGGCTCATTCACGGTGTTCTTGCCTGCAGCAAACAGTGCATCGGCAGCGGCCTTATCGGCAGCACGGCCGGTCATGTGGCCGTCGTAGGTGAATACCCGGACGATGGGCAGATTATGGCGCAGACCCACTTCAAAGTCGTTGGGGTCGTGGGCGGGGGTGATCTTGACGACACCGGTGCCCTTGGTCATATCAGCGTGCTCGTCGCAGACGATGGGGATCTCCTTGTTCAGCAGGGGCAGGACAACATGGCAGCCGTGGAGGTGGGCATAGCGGGGGTCCTCGCCGTTGATGGCAACAGCGGTATCACCCAGCATGGTCTCGGGGCGGGTGGTTGCCAGCTCCAGCATCTCGCCGGTCTCCTTGACCGGGTAGAGCAGGTGCCAGAAGCTGCCGTCCTTTTCCTCGTACTCCACCTCGGCATCGGAGATGGAGGTGTTGCAATGGGGGCACCAGTTGACCATCCGGTTGCCGCGGTAGATCAGCTTCTTGTCGTACAGGCGCACGAACACTTCCTTGACGGCATCCGAGCAGCCCTCATCCATGGTGAAGCGCTCCCGCTGCCAGTCACAGCTGGTGCCCAGCTTTTTCAGCTGGCTGACGATGCGGTTGCCGTACTTGGTCTTCCAATCCCAGGCGCGCTCCAGGAAGCCGTCGCGGCCCACCATCTCCTTGGTCAGGCCCTCGGCCCGCATGGCCTCCACGACCTTGGCCTCGGTGGCGATGGAAGCATGGTCGGTGCCGGGCACCCACAGGGCGGCATAGCCCTGCATCCGCTTGGTGCGGATGAGCACATCCTGCATGGTGTTATCCAGCGCATGGCCCATGTGGAGCTGACCGGTCACGTTCGGAGGGGGCATGACGATGGTATAAGGTTTCTTGTCGGGGTCTGCTTCGGTGTGGAAGCAGCCGCCGTCCTGCCAGAACTGGTAGATGCGGTCTTCCACCTGGCTGGGATCGTACTGTTTTGCAAGTTCTTTCATGAGGATCCTCCCAAAAGTGGAGTGGGACGAAAAAAGCCGCCCCACGGAACGTTCCCATGGGACGGCTGTAATCTACATACCGCGGTACCACCCAAATTGCACCGGCTGCAGACACGGCCCGTGCCCCTTGATGCCCCGGTAACGTGGGGCAGCTCCGAGGGCGGCTACTGGCTTCACCGCCCCTGCTCAAAAGCGACAGTGCGCGGCGCTTACCTGCCGGGCTCTCACCTGCCCCCGGCTCTCTGCAAGGCGGTTTGCCGCGCACACTCTTTCTCGTTGCATTTATACAAAGAATATAACGTTTTTTTGGCGTTTTGTCAATATGCTCCGAGAACTTCCTGCTTCAATCTGCCGATCAGCCGCTCCATCAGGGCCACCCGGTTGAAGGGGGTCATCAGGTAGAGGCCGTCCGCATACGGCAGGGCGGCCTTTGCCATTTCCAGCGAGATGGCAAGACCCAGCTCCTCGCCCTGAGCACGATCGAGCCCGGCAAACTTTTCAATGATCCAGTCCTCCACATGGATGCCGTTGATCTCGTTCTCCATGAAGATGGCGTTGCGCTGGCTGACCACCGGCATGATACCTGCCAGGATCTTTGCCTGCTCGCCCAGGGTCTCGCGGGTCTTTCTCAGGTTTTCCACCGCCTGCGCCGACAGCACCGGCTGGGTCAGGAAAGCCGGACATCCCGTTTTCCAGCTTCTTCTGCCCGCCCGGCGCAGCTCCACGTCAAAGTTGCAGGCATTCAGGTTCAGCGCGCCGAACACGGTCAGGGGCGAGGGCATCTCCCGGCCTTCCCCTGCCAGCGACACGATGTAGCTTGCCAGCTTGCGGGAGTTGAACTGATAGACGCTCTTCACCTCATCCCGCTCGGCGGAGGGGATGGGATCGCCGGTGATGGCCAGCACCTCCCGGATGCCCTCCGCATACAGCCCCAGCAGCAATGCCTTGGTGGCGTTCAGGTTGCGGTCGCGGCAGGTCATGTGGGGCAGGGTGGGCAGGCCCAGCTCCCGGTGCACCCGGCTTGCCACCAGCGAGGAATCCATGCGCGCCTGCGCGATGGGGCAGTCCGCAATGGTCAGCAGGTCCGCACCGGCGGCCTGCACTTTTTTGCCCCGTCCAGATAGCCGGTCAGGTCCGCAGTGCGGGGGGAGTCCAGCTCAATGGCAATGACCTTCTCCCCTGCGTTCAGCTTGCGCAGGAAAGCATCCTCGATTTTCCACCGTCTGTTCCTTCGCGGTGGAAAACTCTTCTGCCGGGTCGTTTTTGGGCTCCACCACGGGCAGGCTGTCCAGCTCCGCCCGCAGTGCCGCGATGTGGGCGGGGGTGGTGCCGCAGCAGCCGCCCAGGATCTGAACCGTACCCTCGGCGGCCAGCCGGGCCAGCTCCCTTGCAAAATACTCCGGCTTGCCCCGGTACTGCACCTGCGTCCGGGTGACAACGGGATAACCCGCGTTGGGCATGACCGACAGGGGCAGCGTGCCACCCAGCTGCTTTGCCAGTGTGCGCATGGCACCCGGTGCCGACACGCAGTTCAGGCCCACGGCATCCACAAGGCCGCTGTCCTGCATGCGCCGGGCAAGTGCCCTTTGCAGTGCTGACCCTCGCGGGTGTAGCCGTCGGGCAGTACCGCAAAGGACACCTACACAAAGGCATCCGGCACTTCCGCCTTGAGAGCCCCACGGCGTCCAGAACACCGGTGTCGCTGCTCAGGGTCTCAAACAGGTAATTCCTGGCCCCCAGCGCCGCGAAAACCGTCGCACCACAGCCGTGTACACCTGCCCCGCCGGAACTGCCTCGGTATCCGGGAGCGGGGCCAAGGTCGGCAAACACGGCGGCGTCCGTCCCGGCCGCTGCCTCTGCGGCCAGCTTCCAGCCTGCGTCGGCCAGTGCCTCCCACTCCGGGTCCTGAGCCGCCGCCATGCGGGGCAGGCCGAAGGTATTCGTCTTGACGGCATCGGCTCCCTGCCGCCAGATACCGCGGTGGACCGCCCGGATCCCCTCCGGGTCCAGCCGGTTGGCCTGCTCACACTCCGTGCCGGGGGCTCCTTTATAATAGGTGCGCATACCGCCGTCGAACAGCAGCGGGCGTTTTTTTTTCAGTTCGCGGATGTCTTGCGTACATCGCTCATGGTGGTGGTTCTCCTTTTCCTACAAAAGCACTTGGCTTTCAGTTTAATGCAGAACGGGCGTCTGGTCAAGGGTTTTCTGCCCCGGCCGCTTGCAGGAACGCCGTTTTTGTGCTATCCTATGCATACTTTATGGAATGATTGGGAGTCGGATGTGCCATGCGCCATGCCGGCACACAAGACATCGAAACGCCGCGGCTGCTCCTGCGCCGCCTGCTGCCGGAGGATGCACCGCAGATGTACGCCAACTGGGCCAGCGACCCGGAGGTGACCCGCTGGCTGCGGTGGGAGCCCCACAAAAAGCCCCGACGAGACCCGGGAACTGCTGGCCGCGTGGGCACTGCTCTACCCCAACCCGGACTATTACCAGTGGGCCATGGTGGAAAAGGCCACCGGACAGGTGTTCGGCTCCATCAGCCTGTTCACAATTCCCTGCCGGGGGAGCCTCAGCAAAAGACTGAGTGGCCGGGGCTGGATCTGACCGACGGCGTCTGGGAGCCGGGCTACTGCATCGGCCGGAAGTGGTGGAACAAAGGCTTCACCACCGAGGCCCTTCGCGCCGTCGTGGCGTACTGGTTCACCCACACGGACAGCAGCTGGCTGGCCTGCGGCCATGCCGCCGCCAACCCCGCCAGCGGCCGGGTGATGGAAAAGGCAGGCTTTGTGTACCACCACAACACGGTCTACCACAAATTCGACGGCACCCCGGTGGAATGCCGGAGCTATCTGCTGACGAGAAAAGCATTTGAGACAGCATAACTCCCCCCAGTCATCGCTGCGCGATGCCAGTCCCCTGCGGAGATGGGGCCTTTGGCGAAACCGGAACAACTGTCAAAGAAAAGGGGACTGGCACAGGAGCAGAGCGACGAGACTGAAGGAGTTTCCAAACAGAAAGGACTTATTTTGAGCGAACTTTACGATATTCTGACCGAAACCCCCCCACAAGTCATCTGCTGGCGCTGGATCAGGGGCTATGGGATTGTGAGCGCAGTCTGACCGAGCTCAGTGCCCTGTGCGAGGCCAACCACATGGAAGCCGTGGCATCCGTGGGCCAGAAGCGGCAGACCCCCGGAGACCGGCATCGTGCTGGGCAGCGGTAAGCTGGAGGAAGCCAGCCTTGCCGCGCGGAGCTGGGGGCCGAATGCGCCGTGTTCGACGGCGAGCTGACCGGCAGCCAGATCCGCAACATCTCCACCGCGCTGGGCGGGCTGGAGGTCATCGACCGCACCATGCTGATCCTGGAGATCTTCCGCAGCCGTGCGGTGACCAACGAGGGCAAACTGCAGACCGCTAACTGGCCCTGCTGCGCTATCGCCTGCCCCGGCTGCAGGGCATGGGCGAGGCCCTGAGCCGTCAGGGCGGCGGCGGTGGCGGCGGCGGCGGTGCCCGCCGCGGTGCCGGTGAGACCAAGTTGGAACTGGACCGCCGCCATGTGCACGCCCGCATCGACGCGCTGGCCGAGAAGCTGGCCGAGATGGAAAAGCGCCGGGGCGAGAGCCGCAAGGCCCGCGCCAAGACCGGCATGCCGGTGGTGAGCCTGGTGGGCTACACCAACGTGGGCAAGTCCAGCCTGATGAATGCCCTGTGCGGCCCCAGCGTAGCCGAAGCGGACATGCTGTTCGCCACGCTGGACCCCACCAGCCGCAAGCTGGTTCTGCCCAGCGGCATGGCCGTTCTGCTGGTGGACACGGTCGGTTTCGTGTCCCGTCTGCCCCACAATCTGGTGGAAGCCTTCAAGTCCACCCTGGAGGAGGCCGCATGGTCGGATGTCATCATGCGGGTGGCCGATGCGGGGGACGATCAGCGGGAGGAGCAGCTGGCTGTCACCGATGAGGTGCTGGACGGGCTGGACTGCACGGACATCCCCCGCCTGACCGTGTACAACAAGTGTGACAAGCCCAACACCCTGTCCTTTGACCCGGACATCCTGTTCACCAGCGCCAAGACGGGCTACGGTCTGGAGTCCCTGCTGAAAAAGCTGGACGAGACCCTCAGTGACCGGGTGCACACCATCCGGGTGCTGCTGCCCTACGACAAGCTGGGCCTTGCCGCCCCCATGCGGGAGCGTGGCAGCGTGCAGGTGGAGGAGTACCGGGAGGACGGGCTTTATCTGGAAGGCATCGTCAAAACCGAGGACCTGCACTGTTTTGAAGGATATTTAGTTTAAGCATCTGCTCTCCGGACGCGAATTCGGGTTGCGGCTCCCAGCATCCGCTGCGCCTTGCGTCTTGCTGGCCGCGGCCCCAACAGCAACTCCCTGTATCCGCCACTGGCGGCGGTCGTTGCCGTTGCAGGGCATTCCATCCCCCGCCCAACTGCCTGACGGCGGTCGGGTCCCACCCTCCGGACACTTGCTTTGGGAAACTCCCCGCCGTCCTATCGTCTCGAACAAATAAAAAAATCCCCAACAAACACAAAAACCCGCCTGGCAGCGGGTTTTTGTGTATAGAAAAGTATATAAAGTTGGGAATCGCAATTCAAATGCAGGCATGAGAAACAACGTGTTTTGCGCAGACTTTGTGCGCTTTGCGTGCCCCGCGATATGTATTATACGCTTTTTTCCTTTCTTGTCAAACCAATTTTTGACATTTGCTTTAATTATGCTTTACATTTCGCAAAACTTTATATAATTAACACAGACGACACAAAAGCGAGTTTTTCCGCACTTTATGCGATTGCGACAACAGTAAAACTTTACTTTTAAAAATTTTTTGTACAATCAACAACAAACATAAAAGGAGACCTTTCTCATGGACGATCTAGATCGCAAGATCCTCTCCCTTCTCGCAAAAAACGCCCGCATGCCCGTCAAGGAGATCGCCGAGCAGGTCTCACTGACCAGCCCGGCTGTTTCCAGCCGCATCCACAAGCTGGAGACCGACGGCATCATCAGCGGCTACACCGTGGTGCTGAACCGCCCGGCAGACCGCGTGTATGTGGACGCGCTCATCAGCCTGTCCGTCACACCCAGCCACCGGGACGAGCTGGTGGAGCTGATGCAGAGCAGCGAGGTGCTGCAGTGCTACCATGTCACCGGTGCCTACACCTTCCTCATCAAGGTCAGCTGCGGCAGCATGCCCCAGCTGGAACACCTGATCCTGCAGTTCCAGAAGCTGGGCACCACCAGCACCCAGATCATCCTTTCCACCCCGGTGAATCACGGCGAGCTGGATGCGCTGATGCTGTGAGCCGTTCATAAAACTGTTACCATTTTCCTGCAATCCTCCACGCGTCTGGTTCGTATATGGTATACCAGCCGCAAAACAGCGCACACTAGCCGTGCACTGCGGCGCAGCTCCGCCACACGAAGCACTGGATACGAAAGGACTACACGACTATGAAACGACTCATCGCCGCCCTGCTGGCAGGGCTGACCCTGTTTGCCCTTGTGGGCTGCTCCGCCGGCAGCAAGGCCGACTCCGCCGCCCCGAAGGATTATTCCCAGATCCTCCACGATGCCCGCACCGACGAGGAAAACGAATACGATATGATCTTCACCAAAGGCGAGGACGGCAAGTTCACCGCCGAGGTGCGCAGCATACTGCTGCCCCTGCTGAATCTGGAAGATGATATGTACACCGACCTTGCCGCCTCCATCTCTGCCATGATGGTACGCAGCTACGCGGTGGCCATCGTCAAACCCGCCGAGGGCAAGACCGACGCCGTGAAGAGCGCACTGGAAGCCTATGTGACCAGCGAGCAGCAGTCCATGGAGCACTATCTGGAAGATCAGTACCAGATCGCCAAGGCCGCCACCGTCACCGTGGCCCCCACCGGCGAAGTCATCCTGGTGTGTGCCGAGAACCACGACACCCTGCTGGCCAACATTGAAAAGGCGCTGGCCGCGTAAGACCCATACAAATTTACCGCACTCCGCCGCGAGTGCGGTTTTTTTTGTCCGCAGTTGTGCTATACTGTTCCGGTAATCGTGCAGTTTTACAGGAGTAACCTTTATGTATAAAGCAACCATCGTCATCCCCAACATCAACGGCAAGGGCTGGCTCAAAGACTCCATCGAGTCGGTCTACGCCCAGACCGAGCAGAACTTCCAGCTCATCGTGGTGGACAACGGCTCCACCGACGAAAGTCTGGAACAGGCCCGCAGCTACTGCAGCCGGGCCAACTTCACCCTGATCGAAAACGGCACCAACACCGGCTTTTCCCACGCGGTGAATCAGGGCATCGCCATGGCCGAGAGCGAGTACGCGGTGCTGTTCAACAACGACGCCTTTGCGGAGCCCCAGTGGCTGGCCGAGCTCATCCGCACCGCCGAAACCGACCCCAAGATCTTTGCGGTGCAGAGCCTGATGATCCGCCACTTTGACCGGGAGCTGGCCGATGACGCCGGGGACTATGTGACCTGGATGGGCTTTGCCTGCAAGACCGGCGACGGCCGCCGTGTCAGCCGCTACACCAAACAAAAGCGTATCTTCTCGGCCTGCGGAGGGGCTGCGCTGTACCGCAAGCGCATTCTGGACGAGATCGGCACCTTTGACGAAAACTTTTTTGCCTACTTTGAGGATGTGGACCTGAGCTGGCGTGCCAACAACGCAGGTTACAAAAACGTGCTCTGTCCCACGGCAAAGTGCTACCACATCTGCGGAGCCAGCACCGGTGCCGTGCGGTACAACGCCTTCAAGAGCCAGCAGAGCGGCCGCAACAGCATTCTGCTGCCCCTCAAGAACGAGCCGCTGCTCATGCTGGTGCTCAACTTCATCCCGCTGGCCGCGGGCTACCTGCTCAAGTGCTATAAGTTCCACAAGCAGGGCTTTGGCGAGGCGTGGGACAAGGGCATGCACGAGGCCTTTGCCCTGCTGAAAGAGGGCAGGCTGGGCAAGCGCCCCTTCCGCTGGCGTGACCTGCCCCACTACCTCCTCATGGAACTGTGGATGATCTGGAACATGGTGCCCTACCTGTGGTACCGTCTGGTGGTCGTGCGGTTCGATCTGAAATAACTCCTTCCGTCACGGCTTACGCCGTGCCACCTCCCTCAGCGAGGGAGGCTTTCTCAAAAAAAGACACCCGGCTGTGATGTTTCACAGCCGGGTGTTCGTTTTACCGGTGTTATGCAGCCGTGCTGGACGCGCCGTTATCGGCAGCATCTGCTTCGGCGGCGGTGCTGTCAGCAGCCGGCTCGTCCAGGCTCTGGGTGTCCGGCTCGGCAGCTGCGTCCGAAGCAGCATCGGAAGCCGCCTCCGAGGAACCGGCGGTGGCCAGGATGGCGTCCTGCACATCGCTTTCGGCCATGGGCTGCGGCTGGCTGGCGGCCTCGGTGCTCGCCGTGCTGTCAGGCTTGGTCTCGCTCTCGGTCAGACCGGTGAGATACCAGCTGCCGCTCTGGCGCTCGAACAGGTAATCCATATACTTGGTGGGCGTGTCCGAGGACTGGTTGATGATGCTGTCATCGGTGCTGGAGGTGGGAATATAGCCCACGGTGACGTGCAGCTGGCCGCTGCGCTTGAACAGCTTGGTGACCACGGCGCGGTAATAGCCCACCGTACCGGTGACCGGGATCCTGTAGCACTGGCTGCTCTCGTCAAACTCGATGGTCATATCTTCCATCTCGAAGCTGCGGTGGGTCAGCTTGAAGCTGGGGCCCACCAGCCGGGCCAGATAGGCGTCCACTTCCACCGAGGGGGCAGCAGCAGCTGTTCGGTGTCGGGGTCGGTGTTGTAGTTGTCGAAGCCGCCCTGCGTCTCCTGGATGTTGTAGATGCAGCCCCACACGGCAGCTTCCCGCAGGGTCAGGTCGTCGATGTTCTCGATGCCGTCAAAGGGCATGGGGTCAAACAGCACCAGACCCTCCAGCTTGTCCTCGTATTCCTGCTTCTGGGCGGTGTCATCGAACAGGTTGGCCACCAGTCCCACACCGGCCCGCAGCACGGTCACAAACCCCACCAGAACCAGGATCGTGATCAGCAGGCCCAGCGCCTGCCGCCCCCGGCGGCGCTGCAGCCGGGCGTGTTCTTCCGGGGTGATATAATGTTTTGTCATGGTTTTTTATCTCCCAAGGTTTTATTGCTGACTTTCAGTATACCACAGGGCAGCGCAGAGTGCAAAACCCTGCCCATGGTTTTTTGTGAAAACCCCACTGCGCGGTTACTCCCAGTCCTTCCACACATCGGGCTGGTAGCCCACGGTGGCCTTGCGCCCGTTGCGCACGATGGGGGTGCGCAGCAGCTGCTGGTTCTCAAACAGCTTGTCCTCTTTCTGCCAGTCGATGAGCGCCTCCAGCAGTGCAAGGGTCTGCTTGTCCTTGGCGTTGGGGTTCACCATCTTTTCCCAGCCGCCCAGGGCGCGGGCCACATTGTCAAACTCGCCCCGGCTCATGCCCTTTTCCTTCAGGTCGATCATCTGGAATTTGATGCCCCGCTCCTTGAAATACCGCTGGGCCTTTTTGGTATCAAAGCACTTTGTGGTGCCAAAAATCTGAATGTTCATCGGTCTCTGTCCTCCTGAGCTTCCATTATACCACAGCCGCCCGCAGGTGCCTAGCATATTTCGCACCAAAACCGCCCATACTGGCAGCAGACATCATCCGAAGGAGGCAGATTTTATGATTGCATTCGTTGACCCGGACCTGTGCATCGGCTGCACCCAGTGCGCCGGGCTGTGCCCCGCCGTATTCCACATGGAGGGCGTGCTGGCCGTGGCCGAGCCCGGCCCCATCCCGCCGGAGGAAGTGCCCCAGGCGGTGGACGCCGCCAACGCCTGCCCGGTAAGCGCCATCCGCACCGAGGCGTGAAAAAGAAGCCGTTCTGTCGGGGCCGCCCCCGGTGGAACGGCTTCTTTTCCTTCTCATTCTTTTGTGCTATACTATAGGATGTGAAATTATGGAACGGAGGACTGTATGCTATGCGCTTACTGGTCATTGACGGCAACAGCATTGCCAACCGCGCGTTTTTTGGCATCAAGCTGCTGACAACCAAGGATGGCCGCTACACCAACGCCATTTACGGCTTTTTGAATATCCTGCTCTCCCTGCTCAAGGAGTGCGAGCCCGACGAGGTGGCTGTGGCCTTTGACCTGAAGGCTCCCACCTTCCGGCACAAGATGTACGACGGCTACAAGGCCACCCGCCACGGTATGCCGCAGGAGCTGGCGGAGCAGATGCCGGTTTTCAAGGAGCTGCTGGCAGAACTGGGCTACCGCACCGTCACCGCCGAGGGCTGGGAAGCCGACGACATCCTGGGCACGCTGGCCGCTGCCTGCGCCGCCCGGCAGGATGACTGCTTCCTGGCCACCGGAGACCGCGACAGCCTGCAGCTGGTGAGCGACACCACCACGGTGCTGCTGGCCGCCACCGCCATGGGCCGGAGCAAGACCATCCCCATGGATGTGGACGCCATCCACGAAAAATACGGCATTGAGCCTCGGCAGCTCATTGAGGTGAAGAGCCTGATGGGCGACACCTCCGATAACATCCCGGGCGTGCAGGGCATCGGCGAAAAGACCGCCCTGAGCCTGGTGCAGACCTTCGGCTCGCTGGAGGGCGTGTACGCCAACCTCGACGACAAGCGCATCAAGCCCAAGCAGCGGGAGCACCTCATGGAGGACAAGCCCATGGCCGAGCTGAGCCACACGCTGGGCACCATCCGCACCGATGCGCCCATCGACACGGCCGAGGGCAGCTACGCCGTGGGCGAGGGCAACAAGGCCGCCGCCGTGCGCCTGCTGCAGGAGCTGGAGATCCACTCGCTGATCCCGCGCTTCGGGCTGGACGGTGTGGCCCCGGAGGCCGCCCCGGAAGGAAGAGCAGGCCGCGGAGCTGCCGGAGGCAGAGCTTGCCGCCCTGCCCCTTGACCCCCCTGCCGGCCACTACCTGGTGGCCGCTCGCCCTGCCGTCACTGGCAAGCAGGGCAGCCGCAACGTGGTGCTGCAGCCGGAAAGCTGGTACGCCGTGCAGGACACCACCGTCTACCCGTTGGAGGACACCGACCTGCTCCGTCTGCTGGACAATGCCGACGTCACGCTGGATGTGTTCAATTCGGCCCCTGTACGCCAGAGCCATGGCCGCAGGCGGCTGGGGCAGCAGCATCCGGTGGGACGGCAAGCTGGCCGCCTACCTGCTGGACGCCTCGGCGTCCAAGTATCAGGTGGGAGAGCTGGTGCCCAGCTACAAGGCCGCTGCGGCCTTCACCTGCGCCGACTACCCGGACGCCGGCCGTCTGGCCGACCTGTTTGCCAAAATGAAAGCCGAGATCACCGCCTGCGGCGAGGACGACCTGTACAACGACATTGAGTTCCCGCTGGCCCAGGTGCTGGCGGACATGACCCGCATCGGCGTGCTGGTGGACCGGGACGGCATCGAGCAGTTCGGCGTGCGGATGCGCACTGAGCTGGAACAGGTGCTGGCCCGCATCCACATGGAGACCGGCAGCACCAGCTTCAACCCCAACAGCCCCAAGCAGCTGGGCGAGATGCTGTTCGACACCATGGGCCTGCCCCACGGCAAAAAGACCCAGCGCGGCTGGTCCACCGACGCCGAAACGCTGGAGAGCCTGCGGGAGTACCCGCTGGTAGAGGACGTTTTGCAGTACCGCGCGTACCAGAAGCTGAACTCCACCTATGTGGAGGGCCTGCTCAAGGTCATCGGCGAAGATGGGCGCATCCACTCCACCTTCAACCAGACCGAGGCCCGCACCGGACGGCTCTCCTCCGACAACCCCAACCTGCAGAACATCCCCATCCGCACCGAGCTGGGCAGCCAGCTGCGGGCCTACTTTATCATCGCAAAGCCGGGCTGTGTGCTGGTGGACGCCGACTACAGCCAGATCGAGCTGCGCATCCTGGCCCACATCACCGGGGACGAACACATGCAGCAGGCCTTCTTGAAGGGGGAGGATATCCACCGCAGCACCGCCGCCAAAATTTACGGCATCCCCCAGAGCGAGGTGACGCCCCGGCTGCGCTCCAGCGCCAAGGCCATCAACTTTGGCATCATGTACGGCAAGGGTGCCTACAGCCTGGCCAAGGACATCGGGGTGAGCGTCAAGGAAGCAGACGCCTTCCTCAAGAACTATCTGGCCGCCTTCCCCAATGTGAGCGGCTATATGGACAAGACCATCGCCGACGCCAAGGCGAACGGCTATGTATCCACCCTGTTTGGCCGCCGCCGGGCGCTGCCGGAGCTGGCAAGCTCCAACTTCCAGGTGCGCAGCTCCGGTGAGCGCATGGCCCGCAACACCACCCATCCAGGGCACCGCGGCGGATATGATTAAGCTGGCCATGGTGCGGGTGTGGAAGCGCCTGCAGGACGAAAAAATGGAAAGCCGCCTGATCCTCACCGTCCACGACGAACTGATCGTGGAAGCCCCGGAAGCGGAAGCCGAAAAGGCTGCGCAGATCCTGCGGGAGGAGATGGAGGGCTGCGTACACTATGCTGTACCCCTGAGCACCGAGGTGCATGAGGGCAAAAACTGGCTGGAGGCCCATTGAACTGTTATGATCGTATTAGGAATCGAATCCACCTGCGACGAGACCGCCGCAGCTCTGGTGGAGGACGGGCGGCATCTGCTGAGCAACGTCATCTCCACCAGCGTGAAAGAACAGGCGCTCTACGGCGGCGTTGTGCCCGAGATCGCCAGCCGCCGCCACTGCGAGTTCATCAGCGCCACCGTCAAAAAGGCCCTGCTGGACGCCGGTAAGACCATCGACGACGTGGACGCTGTGGCCGTCACCTTTGCCCCGGCCTCATCGGCGCGGTGCTGGTGGGGGTCAGCTTTGCCAAAGGGCTGGCCTACTCGGCGGGCAAGCCGCTGGTGCCGGTGCACCACCTGCGGGGCCACATCGCCGCCCTCTACCTCACCCACCCGGAGCTGAAGCCGCCATTCCTCTGCCTCGTGGCCTCCGGCGGCCACAGCCACATTGTGGAAGTGCTGGACTACACCCACTACCACATTCTGGGCCGCACGGTGGACGATGCCGCCGGAGAAGCCTTTGACAAGGTGGCCCGCACCCTGGGTCTGCCCTACCCCGGCGGGCCGAGTGTGGCCAACGCCGCCAAGACCGGCGACCCCAAGGCCTACCGCCTGCCGGTGCCCCATGTGGAGGGCAAGTACAACGTGAGCTTCTCCGGCCTGAAAACCGCCGTGCTCAACGAGGTGAACAAGGCCCAGATGAAAGGCGACGGCGGTCAACGTGCCGGACCTTGCCGCCAGCTTCCAGGAGCGCATTGCGGGCATCCTGGCCGAAAAACTGCTGCTGGCTGCCGCCGACACCGGTGCAAAGCAGGTGTGTCTGGCGGGCGGTGTGGCCGCAAACGGCCGTCTGCGCCAGCTGGTGAACGACGGTGCCCAGAAGCTGGGGGCCAAGGTCTACCTGCCGGAGCTGAAATTCTGCGGCGACAACGGTGCCATGATCGCCGCACAGGGCTACTACCAGTACATCGCGGGCCACACCGCCGGGCTGGAGCTCAACGGCCTGCCCACCCTGCCCATTGATTACGACTTTCGCGCGGCGATGAACCTTGCTGTAACACGATAAAGTTTCCCCTCCTGTCAAAGGCTCCCTCCTTGAGGGAGCTGGCACGGCGTGAGCCGTGACTGAGGGAGTTTTAGGAGGTACTCACCATGCCCGAAACCAATCCCATCCTGCAAAGCCTGTATGCCCGCAAGTCTGTGCGGGTGTTTGAAGAAAAAAAGCCATCCCGGCCGGAATGAAGCAGGCCATTCTGGAAGCTGCCGCGCAGGCCCCTCTGCGGGCTGCCAGCAGCTGTACACCATTCTGGACATCACCGACCCGGCCCTGAAGGCCGCGCTGGCCGACAGCTGCGACCATCAGCCTTTCATTGCTAAGGCCCCGCTGGTGCTGGTGTTCTGCGCCGACTGCCGCAAGTGGTACGACGCCTACAAGGAAGCGGGCTGCACGCCCCGCACGCCGGGCGTGGGCGACCTGATGCTGGCTGTCACCGACACCGCCATTGCCGCCCAGAACGCCGTGGTGGCCGCCGAAAGCTTTGGCATCGGCTCGTGCTACATCGGCGATATCATGGAAAACTGCAACACCCAGCGCAGCCTGCTGCACCTGCCGGACTATGTGTTCCCAGCGGTGATGCTGGTGTTCGGCTGGCCCACCCAGCAGCAGAAGGACCGCCCGAAGCCCCAGCGCTGCGCCATGGAGCATATCGTGCACGAAAACGGCTACCGCACCATGGACGGTGCCGAGCTGCGCGATGCCTTCGGCTACAAGGCCAGCACCACCGGTTTTGATGCGTGGTGCACGGCCTTCCACAACCGCAAGTACGACTCCGGCTTTGCCCGCGAGATGAGCCGCTCGGTGGCGGAGTACTTAGAGCAGTACAAGTAACACATAAAAAAAGCAGGGAGCTTGTCCAGCCGGACAGGCTCCCTGTTCTTTTTACTTGAAATATTCCTGTGCGCGCTGCGCGGCGTTGTTGATGCAGTCCCGCAGCTCGTCCAGCGTATCGAACTTCTTGCTGGGGCTCAGGTAGGCGTGGAACTCCACCACCGGGTCGGTGCCGTACAGGTCACCGGAAAAGCCGGGGATAGAAGGTCTCGCAGGTCACCTTGGTGGCGTCGTCGTTCACGGTAGGGCGGCTGCCCAGACCGGTGGCCGAAGGATACCAGGTGCCGTTCACCAGCGTGCGGGTGATATAGATGCCGCTGCGGGGCATCTGGAAGCCCTGGGGGTACAGCTGGTTGATGGTGGGCACCCCCAGCGTGTGGCCCAGCCCGGCTCCGCGCTGCACGGCGAAGCGGATGGCGTAGGGCATGCCCAGCATGGCGTTGGCCGCCGGGATATCCCCGCCTTCCAGCGCGGTGCGGATGCGGGTGGAGGACACCGGCTTTTCCTCGAACTGCGCCATGGGCACCACCACCACTTCCACGCCCAGCGGGGCGCAGAGCTTTTTCAGCAGCTCCGGCGTCCCGGCGGCCTTGGCCCCGAAGGTGAAGTTCTCGCCGCAGAACAGGGCTTTTGCATGGCAGTTTTCCACGATGCTGCGCACGAACTGTTCCGGGCTGAGGCCCTTGATCTCCTCAAAGTCCGGCGTGAGGTAATACTCCACGCCCAGGCTGGCGATCAGCGCGTGCTTGTCCGCCGAGGACAGCAGGCGCTTGCCCTTCATTTTGTTGTCCACCGGCAGCCGGAAGGTAAACACCGCCGGGGCAGCCCCGTGGGCTCTGGCCCACTGCACCGCACCGTCGATGACGGCCCGGTGGCCGATGTGGATGCCGTCGAAGTAGCCCATGGCCACGGCGGTGCCCTGTGCGGGGTCTGCCAGCGGCAGCGGGACGAACTGTGAAATGATCTGCATGGGTATTGGTTTCCTTTTTTCTTGTCAATTCCGTTCCACGAACAGTTTTTCCACCCGGAGCACGCCCCCGGTGATGTTGGCCAGCCCCAGGAACTGCCCGGCGGCATTGCGCACCCGGTAGCGGCCATCCGCTGCGGGGTAGCGGCTGGTGGGGCAGCCGTTGTACAGGTGCTGTTCCACCCAGGGCTCCACCACCAGCAGCGGCAGCGGGATGAACACGCTTTCCACCGGCAGCATCAGCGCTTCCAGGGCCGCAGGCCCCCGCTCTTTCGCCGCAAGGATCTCTTCCAGCGTGTGGGCGTCGGCCTCGGTGTACAGCCCGGCGCAGGTGCGCCGCAGGGCGCTCATGGTGCCCTTCTGGCCCAGTGCGTCGGCAATGTCCTCCAGCAGGGTGCGGATGTAGGTGCCCTTGGAGCAGGTCACCTCCAGCACATATTCGTTTTCGGCGGGGCTGCCGCCGTAGGTGATGCTGTAGATCTCGATGGGGCGGGCCTTGCGCTCCACGGTCTTGCCCTCGCGGGCCAGCTTGTAAAGGGGCTGGCCGCCCACCTTGACCGCCGAGTACATGGGCGGCACCTGCATCTGTTTGCCCACGAACTGCGGCAGCACGGCCTGCAGTTCCCGCTCCCCTGCCGTGACGGGGGCCGTTTCCAGCACCGTGCCGGTGATGTCGCCGGTGTCGGTGCGCTGGCCCAGCCGCAGCACGGCGCGGTAAGCCTTGTCATGGTCCAGCTGCAGGTCCACGGCCTTGCTGGCACCGCCGCAGAACACCGGCAGCACGCCGGTGGCCATGGGGTCCAGCGTGCCGCTGTGGCCCAGCTTGCGGGTGCCCAGCACGCCGCGCAGCTTTGCCACCACATCAAAACTGGTCCAGTCCATGGGCTTGTCCACGATCAGGATGCCCTGCATTTATGCGTCCTCCTGCGGTGTGTCCAGCTCGGCTTCCACCTCGGCCAGGATCGCATTCTTGGCGTTTTCCAGGTTGCCCAGCAGCTCGCATCCGGCAGCGCGGTTGTGGCCGCCGCCGCCCAGACGCCGCGCAATGGCGCAGGCGTCCACGCCCTTGGCGGTGCGCACGCTGATGCGGTAGCTGCCGCCGGGCTGCTGACGCAGAGTCAGGCCCACCTTCACGCCCTCGATGCTGATCGGCAGGCTGGTCAGCTCTTCCAGGTCTGCCGGGTCCACGCCGGTCTGCTCGATCTCGTCCCGGGTGAGGTAGATCAGGGCGCAGCGGCCGTCCAGATAGTATTCCAGATGGTTGCGGGCGATGCGCTCAGCCTCCATGCGGGCCCGGGGCTTGGTGTCGAACAGCAGGGTGTTCAGCTCTTCCACATGGCAGCCCGCCTCAATGAGCTTTGCCGCCACAAGGTGGGTGTTGGCCGTGGTGGAGGAGAAGCGGAAGCATCCCGTGTCGGTGGCAAGGCCGGTGTACAGGCAGTCCGCAATGTGCGGGGTGATGTCCACCCCCATTTCCAGAATGACCCGGTACATCAGCTCTGCGGCCGCAGCGGCAGACCCGTCCAGCAGGGTAAAGTCGGCATAGCCGCTGTTGCCCGCGTGATGGTCGATGCACAGATCGACATGGCGGCTGTAGCGGGGCACGCCGTTGCCCTCGCCAAACAGCTGCAGCCCGGCCACGTCCACGGCAACCACCGTTTCCGGCTCGAACTCGCCCTTGAACAGGTGCGCATTGGTAAAGGCATAGCGGGCCGGGATCGTGTCGGAGCAGAGCACCGCTGCATTCTTGTCCAGAGCTTTCAGGGCATAATACAGGGCGCTGCCGCAGCCGACGGTATCACCGTCCGGGTTTTTGTGGCACAGGATCAAAATGTTGTCGGCAGACTTCAGGCGCTGGGCCATCTGCTGCACACTCAACGGTTCCGTCATCCGATGTTCCATCCTTTCCGCAAGGCTGTAAAGTGTGTTTTACTCCTCGGTCTCCCCGGCTTCGGGCTGTGCCTCGGCCTCACCGCTGACGTTCAGGCTGCGCAGCAGCTCATTGATGTGGGCTGCATAGGCGGCACCGTCGTCCTCCACAAAGATGAACCGGGGTGCTTTGCGGATGTGCATCTTCTTGCTCACTTCGGTGCGCACATGACCGGCGGCGCGGTTCAGCGCCTCGATGGCGGGCTTGGGGCCGTCCGCGCGGCCCATCACGCTCACATACACCTTGGCCACATCCAGGTCGGGGGTCACGTCCAGGCGGGTGACGGTCAGCAGGCCGCCCTCCAGCCGCGGGTCCTTCAGACGCCCGATGATGGCAATGATCTCGCGCTTCATATCCTGCGCCAGACGGCCCATATTTTTCTGAGACATTCGGTTTCTCCTTTAAACAAACTTCTCTGGCATCGTTGCCGGTGCCAGAGAAATCCTCAAAAAATCTTAGTCGCGGTACTCTTCCATCTTGAAGGCCTCGTACACGTCGCCTTCCTTGACGTCGGCAAACTTCTCCAGGGTCACGCCGCACTCGTAGCCCTCGGCCACTTCCTTGGCGTCATCCTTGAAACGCTTCAGGGATGCGATCTCGTCCTCGGCAATGACGATGCCGTCACGGACCACGCGCACCTTGCTGTCGCGGGTGATCTTGCCGCTGGTAACACGGCAGCCTGCAACGGTGCCCACGTTGGAGATCTTGTACACCTGACGGACCTGCAGCTCGCCCAGAGAGACCTCACGGAACTTGGGTGCCAGCATACCCTTCATAGCGTCGGTCACGTCGTTGATGGCGTCGTAGATGACGCGGTACATCCGCATTTCCACCTTGGTGGCAGCGGCTTCTTCCTTGGCCACGTTGTCCGGGCGGACGTTGAAGCCGATGATGATGGCGTTGGAGGCATCGGCCAGGTCCACATCGGACTTGCTGATGGCACCGACACCGGCATGGATGACCCGCACCCGCACTTCGTCGTTGGAGATCTTCTCCAGGCTCTGCTTGACGGCCTCGGCAGAACCCTGCACGTCGGCCTTGACCACGATGGCCAGTTCCTTCATGTCGTTCTGGGCCATCTGGCTGAACAGGTTATCCAGGGTGACCTTCTGGAAGGAGGAGAACTGCTTCTCCTTGGCGGCAGCGATGCGCTGCTCGGCCAGCTCACGGGCCAGACGCTCGTCCTCAACAGCCTCGAACAGGTCGCCGGCCTCGGGTACGGCGGTCAGGCCGGTGATCTCCACAGGGGTGGAGGGGCCGGCATCAGTGAGCAGCTGACCCTTGTCGTTCCGCATGGTACGCACACGGCCCACGGCGGTACCGGCAATGATCACATCGCCAGAGTGCAGGGTGCCGTTCTGCACCAGGATGGTGGCAATGGGGCCCTGGCCCTTGTCCAGACGGGCCTCGACCACCGCACCCTTGGCGCGGCGGTTGGGGTTGGCCTTGAGCTCCATGACCTCAGCTTCCAGCGCGATGCGCTCCAGCAGGTCGTTGATGCCCATGCCGGTCAGGGCAGACACCGGGATGCAGGCCACATCGCCGCCCCAGTCCTCGGTGATGATGCCGTACTTGGTCAGGCCTTCCATCACGCGCTCGGGGTTTGCGGTGGGCTTATCCATCTTGTTCATTGCCACGATGAGCTTGACGTTTGCAGCCTTGGCGTGGTTGATGGACTCGATGGTCTGGGGCATGATGCCGTCGTCGGCAGCAACCACCAGAACGGCGATATCGGTCATGTTGGCGCCGCGGGCACGCATGGAGGTGAATGCCTCATGGCCCGGGGTATCCAGGAAGGTGATCAGGCTGTCGTTGACCTTGACCTGATAGGCACCGATGGCCTGGGTGATGCCGCCGGCCTCGCCTGCGGTAACGTTGGTCTTGCGGATGGCATCCAGAATACTGGTCTTGCCGTGGTCAACGTGACCCATGACGCAGACCACCGGGGGACGCTCCACCAGATCCTCCTGCGAATCCTCTTCCTGGGTGAACAGGCGCTCCTCGATGGTCACATGCACCTCGTGCTCGACCTTTGCGTGGAACTCCTCCGCCAGCAGAGAAGCGGTATCAAAGTCGATGACGTCGTTGATGGCGTGCATCTCGCCCATCTGCATGAACTTGGCAATGACCTTGCCGACCTGCTGCTTCAGGCGGGCAGCCAGCTCACCGACGGTGATCTCGTCGGGGATCAGCACCTTCAGCTGGGCGTTGCGGGCCTTTTCCAGCTGGATGCGCTGCAGGCGCTCGAACTCGGTCTCGCGCTTGCCCTTCTGGAACTGCTGGCGCTGGCGCTGGCCGCGCTGGGTGAACTTCTGCTTGTTGCCCTGCGGGGTGGGCTTGCGGCGGTTCTCGGTGTTCTTGGTGGAAGCCAGATCGTCGTAACGGGCATCGAAGCGGTCCACGTTCATGTCCACGGTGCGGGTGTCCACGGTCACCTGATTGTCCTCGCGGCGCACCGACACAGCCTGTGCCGGGGCAGTGGATGCCTTGGCACCGGTCTCACGAGCCAGCTCGCTGAGGGAAACGGTCTTTTCCTCACGCTTCTTGTGCTGCTCGTTCTTCTTGTCGCCGTGCTTGCTGCCGGCCTTTGCCTGCTGGTTCTGCTGAGCAGCGGGCTGTGCCTTCTGCTCCGGCTTCTTTTCAGCAGGCTTCTGGGCGGGCTTTTCCTCGGCCTTGGGAGCTTCCGGCTTCTTTTCCGTCTTCTTCTCCGCCTTCTTTTCGGCAGGCTTCGGCTCCTCCTTGGGGGCCTTGGCGCTGTTCAGGAACTCGTTCAGGTCGGTCACGCTGCTGTCCTTGCTGAACTTCTCCAGCAGGTAGTTCAGCTCGTTCTCTTCCAGATTGGAGCTGTTCTTCTTGCCGGTGCTGCCCATGGCAGCCAGCTCGTCCAGAACCTTCTTGGCAGAGAGGTTCAGGTCCTTTGCAAAATCACTCACTTTATATTTTACGGTCATTCGCTCATATCCTCCTCCATTTTTGATTGCTCCGCAGTCCGACAGGCGGTCGAAGCAGAGCTTTGCGAGGTTGCGGTCGGTCACCGCGTAAACAGCCACCGCCTTGCGGCTGATGTCGGCCAGCCGGTCCTGGGTCAGCGGCATGGTGATCACATCCACCAGATCGCCCACGGCGTAGTTCAGGCGCTGCACGGTCTTGGCGCTGGCGTCGGATGCGGTCATCACCAGCCAGGCCTTGCCCTTGACGCAGGCTTCCTCCACGGCGTCAAAGCCCATGGTCAGCGCCCCGGCCTTGCGGCACAGGCTCACGGCCTGGAACAGGGCTTCTTCCGGGGCCAGCGCAGGTTTTGCGGGGGTGTTATTCTTTTTCGGCATTCCGGGCAGCCTCCTTTGCGGCTTCGGTCAGCTGGGCTTCCAGCGCCTCGTATACTTCGGCGGGAACCGGCTGCTCAAAGCAGCGCTCCAGCGCCTTCTTCTTTTTTGCCTTGGCCAGGCAGGCGGGGTCCGGGCAGAGGTATGCGCCGCGGCCCGGCTTTTTGCCCACCAGATCAATGCTGATCTCTCCGCTGGGTGCACGCACCACACGCACCAACTCCTTTTTGGGGCGGCTGGTCATGCAGCCGATACACTGGCGGGCAGGGATCTTTTTCTGTGCCATCCGGTTTCCCTCCTTTGGCATGCGGTGCCGGGCTTATTCGGCGTCGGCAGCTTCTTCCTTCTTCTTCGGCTCTTCGTCCTCGCCGTAGTAGCCGCTCTCCGGGCGGATATCAATGTTGTAGCCGGTCAGGCGTGCGCACAGGCGGGCGTTCTGGCCCTTGTTGCCAATGGCCAGGCTCAGCTGCTGGTCGGGCACGGTCACGCGGCAGGAGCGGGTCTCGCCGGGCAGCAGCTCCACCTCGACCACCGTGGCGGGGCTGAGGGCCGCGCTGATGAACTCGGAGCCGTCCTCGCTCCACTTGACGATGTCGATCTTCTCGCCGCCCAGCTTCTCGACCACAGCGGCCACGCGGCTGCCGTGCTCGCCGATGCAGGCAGAGACGGGGTTGACGTTGGGGTCCTTGCTGGCCACGGCGATCTTGGTGCGGGCACCGGCCTCGCGGCTGATGGCCTTGACCTCCACGGTGCCGTCGAAGATCTCGGGCACTTCCAGCTCAAACAGGCGCTTGACAAGGCCGGGGTGGGTGCGGCTGATCATGACGCGGGGGCCGCGCTCGGTGCTCACCACGTCCACCACATAGACCTGCAGGCTCTGGCCCTCGGTGTACACCTCGCCGGGCACCTGCTCGTTGCGGGGCAGGATGGCCTCGCCGCCCTTGCCCAGATCCAGGGCCACGATGCCCTTCTCCGGGTCCACACGGGTGACGGTGGCCTGCACGATGTCGTGTGCGCGGGACTGGATCTCGCTGAGCTGCTGGCTGCGCTCGGCCTCGCGGATGCCCTGACGGATGACATGCTTTGCGGTCTGGGCGGCAATGCGGCCAAAGTCCTTGGTCTTGAGCGGGGTGATGATGCGGTCGCCCACTTCGTAGGTCTTGCGGATCTTCTGGGCCTCGGTGATGCCGATCTCGGAGTGCTCGTCGTACCAGTCCTCGTCGGCCACGACGTCCTGGATCAGGGCCACATCGAAGCGGCCGGTATCGGGGTCGATGTCCACCTTGACGTGGTCCTCCTCGACCTCGTAGTTCTTCTTGACGGCAATGATGATGGCGGCCTTGATCTTCTCGATCAGGTACTCTGCGGTGATGCCGCGCTCGTGCTCCAGCATGGAGAGAGCTTCAAAAAATTCGTTGTTCGCTGCTGCCATTTTTCGGGTTCCTCCTGTAATTTACTCTCTATTATAAATCCGATCAGTCAAACAGATCTTCGTCGTCGCACAGCTGCACGCTGGATGCGGCGTTCACCTCAAAAGGCCACGGGGCCGTTGTCGGTGTCCAGGGTCACGGTGGTGCCCTCGCGGCCGGTCAGGATGCCGGCCAGCTCGCGCACGCCGTCGGCGTTGGGGCGGATGAGCTTTGCCCGGATCTTCTGGCCCTTGAGCTGCTCGTAGTGCTCCGGGCGGGTCAGCTTGCGGCCCAGGCCGGGGCTGCCCACTTCCAGATAGTAGCTCTGGTCGATGGGGTCGGCCTCGTCCAGGATGGGGTCCAGTGCGTGGGAAACATCTGCGCAGGTATCGGTGTCCATGGTGCCGTCCTTGTCGATGAGGACGCGAAGATACCAGTCCGGCCCTTCCTTTTCAAAAACGACATCCCACAGGCGCAGGCCCATGCCCTCCACGGTGGGGCGGACAAGCGCTTCGACTCTCTGGGCGGTGTTGCCGCCAGACTGCTTCGCCATAAAAACCTCCTGACAAACAAGAAACGCGGACCTTGCGGCCCACGTTTCAGGTTAAACTATATCGTACTACTAGAATATAGCATACTCTTGCGCTTTATGCAAGCATTTTCTTGAATTTTTCGCATTTCCGGCCTTTTTACAGCACCCAGACGCCGTTCTGGAACAGCTGCACGGTGCGGCCGTCGCGGCATTTGCCGGTGATCTCGCTGTCCTCGGCACCGATCATCACGTCCTCGTGCAGGGAGGAGTGGTTCATGCCGCGTGCGTCCAGCTGCTCCCGGGTCAGGCCGGTGCCACCCACGGTGGTGCCGGGGTAGCTGTCGCCAAAGGCGATGTGGCAGGCGGCGTTCTCGTCAAACAGGGTGTTGTAGAACAGCTTGCCGCAGCGGTTGATGGGGCTGGAAGCGGGCACCAGTGCCACCTCGCCGATGTGGCGGGCACCCTCGTCGGTGTCCAGCAGCTGGCCCAGCAGGTCGGCACCTTCCTCGGCACCGTGCTCCACCACCTTGCCATCCTTGAAGGTCACATGGAAGCCCTTGATGAGCTGGCCGTTGAACACATAGGGCTTGGTGCCGTACACGACGCCGTTCACCTTATCTTTATGGGGCGCGGTGAACACCTCCTCCGTGGGAATGTTGGGCAGGAAGGTGACCCCCTTCTCGTTCTTGCTCGCGGCGCTCTCCCACACGGCCTGGTCAGCGATGCCCACGGTCAGGTCGGTGCCGTTGCTGCTGGCAAAGTGCACGCTCTCCAGATCCAGAGCGTTCATCTTGTCCCGCAGGGCAGACAGCCGAGCCAGATGCTCCTGCCACTCGCCCACCGGGTCACCGCCGGTCACGCGGCAGGTGTCAAAGATCAGCTGCCACAGCGCCTCGATGGCGGCATCGGTGTCCAGCTCCGGGAACATCTTCTTGGCCCACGGCGCGGACGGGATGGCCGCGATGGACCACTGCACCCGGTATAAATCGAGCAAACGCCCTACTCCAAAAGGCTGAGCGGCTTTTTTTCAGTAAGCCTGTTATTGTGATGGAGTCCACCTCACACTACCATTTGATCCTCTTTCAATTTTTCTCAGAGCATGGATATGACGTGATCGTGGTGAATCCACTTCAAAGCAATTCGATGAAGGACTTCTCTATCAGAAAGAGGAAAACCGATCGTGTGGATGCCTTCAAACTGGCAATGATGTATCGAACAAAGACATTGCGTCCTTCCCAAATTCCTCAAACGGCAACGCGTGCGCTACGCCAGCTCTGCAGACATCGTGCGGAATTGTTGAACGACGTTTCGAGTTATAAAAACCGATTAACAGCCCTTTTGGATCAGACCTTTCCAGGCTATGATAAGGTCTTTTCCGATGTGGGAGGCGTCACTTCCTGCGCTGTGCTTGTACGTTTTCCAACGCCGACCATTTTGCTTGTAGAGGAAGAATCAGAACTGGTTGAAGTGATTGCTGCTGCAAGCAAGTCTGGTTATAGTTTTGCTAAAAAGAAAGCTGGATTGCTAATCTCTGCAGCACAAAAAGCGCAGACATTGGGGATTCATTCATGTGCCGATGAAACACTCATTGTGTGTACCATTCAAATGCTTCGTACATTGTCCGAAAGTGTGCTTCAAATAGAAACCGCAATAGATAATTTGCTGGCTCAGATAAAAGAAATGCGAAATAACGTTTCTTTACTGCAAAGCATCCCTGGTATTGGTAGTCATTCGGCAGCCCTTTTACTAGGAGAAATCGGAGATATCTCGTTGTTCAAGAAGCCGAAACAGCTTGCAGCATATTTTGGTTTAGATCCAACAGAGCGGCAATCCGGATCATTTAGAGGAACAAAGAACAAGCTCTCAAAACGTGGCTCTCCCTATGCAAGAGCTGCACTTCACATGGGAGTGGTTAATTCGATTTGTAAGCGCGGAAAGGACTCTGCAGCGAACCCCGTACTGCTCAGTTATTATGAAAAGAAATGTAAAAACAAGCCGGCAAAGGTTGCTCAAGCAGCGTCAATGCGCAAACTGGTCTTTATAATCTTTGCAGTCTTGCGTGACCAGAAGCCCTTCGAACTGAAAACGCCAGAGCAGCATGCTGTTGAACAGGGATTTGTAAAAGCAGCCTGAAGTTTTTGAGAGATTCAAGCCCTGAAACAAACACAGGGCCTTATTTGGTATGCGAAAAATTCGAATTTGGCATCTTTCACTGCCCTTGTTCTTTACTTGGTG
>VOFC01003386.1_pt1 | contig 30181 bp, 45 predicted proteins | sample 5384161 | NCBI WGS metagenome assembly VOFC01 (sample SAMN12384722, study PRJNA508395) | human gut metagenome | isolation source: healthy gut B | host: Homo sapiens
TTCAGCCTGTCATTCATCAAAAGTGGATTCATTATTAACATATACCAAATGTACAAGATTGCAATTTATTTATATGAGTTTATATAGATTTTAATAAATTAATAATTCAGTGCAGTATTCACGATTTATCACAAATTGGTTGGACTGAAAAATCAACTGCATTATCTAAAATATCGATATAATCTTTATTCTGAATGTAATAAACTTTTAGAAGAATGTTTATGTGAAGTTGTCATGGTTTTAAAACCTTAAAATTCATAGAATATTTTCCTTATTGGCTATTTGAAAGTACAGAATCAAATTCAGGATTGTCTATATGATTAATTGCACTAAAGAATTTATCGTCTGATTCACATGAAACACACTTGGCATCGTAGAGAGTAACAAATTACATATTTTTTCGATACACTATATCAAGTCATTGTCAAAATAAAAATAATTTTTGCATAGACAATTTATGAATAATTTTTCTGCAATATATACCTGCAATAGAATTAAGTGTTTAATGCAATTATGAAAATTGGATTCATTGTTGCCAGAGAATGACCATTAGGGATTAATGTACTTGAAAATTGTTTTCTAACAAAAGTAATATTGTCTTTAAATCAATATTTGCTATGGTCGAGAATAAAAATCTATAATATCATTTCTTGCCGCTTTTATACAAGTGAAATCATTGTGAATCAAGCAATCCTTTCATACATTTCTAAATATTTTAGTTACGTATTGCTCAGTGATATTGCTGATCGTTTGATCATCAAAGAAACCCGGCGCTTTTTACTCGTCCGGTCGCAACAGCTTCCGTCAGCCATTCTTCATAGATGGGCTGGCAGAAGTCGTCCCACAAACCAGCTTCTTTGCATATCGCAGGTGCGCCAAAAATTCGTTCGGTGCACCACGCGCCGCGCTGTAACTTCCGTCGTGAACTTTCATCAGCACTTCACTGGGGATTTCCAGTGCCGCCGCAATCTGCTTGATGATAGCGCGGCAGAGAATGCATCAAAAGCCCGTGTTCGAGGTGCTCTGGTCTGCAAACTCCACCTTTCGCCTTGGTTCAGGTCGATGATTGCACCAGACCCCAGCTCAATTGTGCCACGGTCCGCCGCATCGATCTTGCTGGTTCGGCGGATCACCTCGCCCAGTGGACGGCCAATGGACGGGTTATCTTTTGTGATAAACACCGTAAACATCGCCGAAAATGACTGCGGCTGCGATCTCAGCATCCCGTGTATCGTCCAAGCTGTTTCAACGCTTCCAGTCCGGTGCCAGCAGCGGCGGCGCCGCTGCCCGGAACGTTCCCGTGGTTCATGATGCAGGATGTTTCTGCGTCCCGTGGTTTCTTTCACCGTAGGCTTCCACACGCTGCCATTTCAGCGGTTCCGGCAGAGCGTACAAACTTGCCAATGGGTGCTGATTGCAAAACCAGTAAGCAATAACCATACCGTTGCCGTCCGTCTCTACGCCCTGCACAATGCTTTGCACGGACACGTTATCCACCACACACGGTGCCAACCGGTCATCCCCCGATCCGGGCTGCACACCCGGTCACCTTCGATCAGCTGCACACGCAGGTCATACGGTTGTCCAACACTGTGCCGCATCGGCAGCACAGCAAAAGCATCACCGTTCATCATGTAGGCAAGGAAGGCCAGCTGTTGCAGCTTGTAGAAATTATCCACCCGGTCAGCATCGCAAAGCGGGCTGTCTGCCCACAGTGAAAATTCCCGGACGATCTGCGTTTGCAGGTCATTCGCCTGCTCCGGTGTCATGTTCAGAAAGTCCGCGTCAATCTGCGGTGATGGTGTCAGGCCGCTTGCAACAACATTCGTGCGCATCGTTTTCAGTGCGCCGGTTGCGATTGGCACACCCATGTAAGCGTCGCGGCTTCTTTCGCGCAGCGTTTTGAGGTTATCTTCGATATCCTCTTTCGCACTTCCGCCAGCAAACAGCCAGCCGCGCATGGATTTCTTGGTCGTACTCGCGCCGTAGTTCCCCATAGCCGGAGTTGATGAAGCGTAGGCTTTCCCGCGCTGCTGCCCGGCGCAGGGCGCGTTCCGGGGCAACAGCGGCAATTGCGCCATCCATGAGGTTCATTTTGCCCATGCTGCCCTCCGTCAAATATCACGCGGCACAAACCGGTACATTTTGTTTCTTCCGGCCGTTGCCGCCGTTTCCAGTTCTTTCACTTTATTGTTCCAGTATTCGATCTCGCCACGGACCGTGTAAAGGTCAGCACGGGTCAGGCGGCGGTCGCCGATGGAGTAGCCCTGTCCACTGGCAATCTTTTTCTTCCGCTTCCATCCAGGTTTGAAGTTTCGCTTCTGCCTGTTCCAGCGTGATTCCTGCCATTTATCCAATACCTCCCGATACAATTCTTCGTCCTGCCGGATGTTGAACCGCCAGCATTTCCGTTTCCGCGTCCGGGTTTTCCAGCACCGGGTTTGCAATTTCCAGTGCGGCCAGCGCGTAGTCTCGGCAGTCCAACGGCTCGTTGCGGTGGTAGTTCGTCTTTTCAACTCCCACGCCGTCGTGGGTCTGCCCTTCTTCCAGCGCACAACTTGCTTCTCTGCCGTTAAACCCTTGAAGTAGGTTTCGTCATATCCCGCCGCTTCATCCAATGGGGAAGTGGCAATAGTTCGACCCGGTGTCTGAACGTTCAAACGTTGGTATACCATGGTCTTGCCGTTATCAACGCCGATGGTGTACAGCGGTACGCCCACATTTGCCGGTTGACGGCTTCGACACGAACACTGTTTCCACACCGCCGCGTCCCTTTTTGATAGCGCGTAGAGGTGACGCCAGCGTTCCAGACAGAAGCGGTAAACCGCATCCGTATGGTGTCCGCCGGTGTCCATTGCCGCCGCAAGAATATTCATCACCGCTCCATCTTCTCTGCGCCAGCGTGTTTGTAGGAAATTATCAAGGTCTTCCCAAATCTGAGGTTTGGCGGGTCGCCGTATATCTTCTGATATCCGGATGCCCCAGCTTTGCTTTACAATTCCCCCAGCCCACCAGTTCAAGCTCGAAATGGTCGTCCTGAACATCGATGCCGCAGGTCGTTCAGCACGCCAGCCGGTACGGTTGCCGGGTACATTTCACGGCGGCTGTACAGTGCCATATCGTCCGCGCTCTCGCCGCGCTCTTCCCAGGTTTCCCAAGTTTGGTGTTGACCCATGCGCCATCAACTCAAGTTGCCATGGTCGAGTGCTTCTTTTGCGGAAAGAAAGCCCGTAACGATGCCGGACCATGCACAGAACGACGATGCAAGGACGACATTCAGGTGAAAGCCGCGCACCTCCCGTTCCGGGTGTAGTGCAACGTTCCTTCCTGCCCTGTGCTTTCCAGCGATATTCACCAGCAATGCAGCCGCAGCCGCACTGGTACTGCACACCGCCATGCGGCCAGTTCTCCTGGTCAAAAAACCACATTTGCCCAGACCAGCGGTTGATACTCTCCGCATTCCGGGCACGGCACTGTCCACTCTTCCATCGTGCTTCCAGCCAGGTTTTTTCAATCCTGCTGGTGCCCTTTATGGTTGGCGTGGAGACAAGCAACCGTTTTCTTGTCCCAGTATGTTGTCTGGCGGGTTCTTGCCAGCGTCAGCGGGTCGCCTCGGTGCCAGCCGATGCTGGATATCGGTCCACCCGTCTGCCAGAACAAACTTGATTGGTCGGGATGCAAGCCCCGCCGGGCTGTTTGCTCCAACGATGGTGACGTGTCCACCCGAAATGCTTTCTGTACGACGTATTCCCGGAGAAGCGGCTCTTGGCATCGACCTTTCTTCGCAGTTCCGGGGTATCGCATCATGGGTGCCAGACGGTCTTTGGAAAATGTTTGTCCCATTTCTACCGTTGGCTGCATTACCAACGTCGGTGCTGGGGTGTAGTCAATCGCATATCCCAGTGTGTTCAGGATGATTTCCGTCTTCCCGATCTGGGATGATGTCTGACCACCACCATGCGGATATGCGGATCACCAATGGCATCCATCACGGCGCGCTGATACGGCGCATTGTCCGTGTGCCACCGCCCCGTTCTGCGCTAGCTTCTGGGGACATTCTCCTGTATTTATCCGCTCCACTCGCTGACCGTCAGCTTCGGCGGCGGTTTCAGTTTCAGCAGCACCCGGGCAAACAGTTCCTTCACTTCCGGGGCTACCTCTACAGTCTTCCTTTTTTTCTTTGTAAAGTCATGGTTCACGCACCTTGGCAGCGGGCAATACACCTGCTGCTCATTCAGTTCGTACCCCCATTCACAGCCAGCGCACGGGTTTTTATCCCGTGTCTTTTTCTTCCGCTTCTTCATTTGCCCCATCCTCCGGTTCTGCCAATGCTTCTTCGGCGTGGCTCAGAGTTTCCAGAGCTTCTCCCAGCTCCGCTTTGGATCAGGTCTTGCACCTGCTGTTCGTCGCCTTCCAGCGCCACAACTGCGGGTGCCAGTTTTTGCGGCAGCGCCAGAATGCGGGAACGAAAGTTCATCATCATAGCGGAGTAGGCTTTTTCCACATCGCCCACTTCCAGAAGTTCAGCCTTCCTTACCCGGTTTTCCGTTTCTGCCGCAATTCTTTTTTCTTTTGGTCAGCTTGGCTCTTTCATCGTTCAGGTCAGCTTTGCTCCCTGCGCCAATGTACTTGATGTAGCGTGTCATGGTGTCCACCAGGTCATACAGCCCCGGTCTTTTTTCCCGGATCACGCCTTCATCTCTCAACTGCCGTACCCGGCGTTCCGTGAGGTTTAGGTGTTGTGCCACAACCTTACTTGTGTAAAGGGTCATTGTCTGCATCCTCTTCCGTTTCGTCCGGCACATCGAATGCGCCAATCGCGCGGGCCTTTGCAAATTCTATCCGCTCACGTTCCAGTTTCATGCGGGCTTCGGTTTCCTCTGCCTGCTGTAGCTTTCCGATGATTGTTGCAATTCTGCCCTCCACCTTGTTCAAGGCTTCCTGCAAATGCATCTTTCTGGTGAACGCGCTCTCCTTCGAGTACATGCCCATGTTCTGGTTTGCACCGTCTTGTTTCGCGCCGTTTACCTTTCCCGGCACTCGCATATCAAGCAGCGTGCTGATATATAGTTCATCTTGATCCGCGTTTTCCAGCGCGGTGATTTGCCGAGGATTCTTTTTTCCTGAACTTTCAGAATGCCCAGTTCTTCCCGAAGGGCTTTAACGGCGGTCTTCGGCGTTTTGTCCATGATGAACTTTTCATCATCCGTCAGCTGATCGAAGAACACCGCTGCATAGCCGCCGTGTTTCTGGGCGTTCTTATTTCTGGGCGGGCACCGCCGCCGGGGTTTCCCTCTGCGTTCTGGTTCCCAGGCTGGCCGCCGCGTTTCTTTTCGGCGGAATTTCCAGCTCGTCCCTTTTTCCTTGGACTTCCACCGGCGCACCGTGTCATAGTTCACGCCGATATCTTCTGCCAACGCCGCAAGATTCACCGTGCCGTCTTCTCGCATACGGCGTAGGTATTCTTCGCGGGCGGCATCTTCTTGTCGCTCCGCCTGGGCATTGTGCATCCTCCAATAAAAAATGCCCCACCGGCGCACCCGGCAGAGCATTATATTTTGCGGGTCGCTTACGAATTGTAAGCAGCTCTGTATAACAAAAGCCCCACGGCATCGCTGCCGCCGGGCTTTGTCAAAAAATCCACTGTACCGATTATAGCAGAAAATCAGTATCATGGAGTATCATCTTTTCCTTTCCGCCTTTTTTGACCCCCAGGGGGACTTTTTTTTCCCAGGGGTCTGCCGGAAATGGAAAATTTGCATTAAAATCTAGCGAACTTTTTGCGCTGTTGGACCCGCTAATTAGCGCGGGCGCGCTCGCAGCGCCCGCGCGGGGCGGCCCTCGTCGGGCGGGCGGCTGGTGGGCTGGTCAGGGCGGGCGGCTGGTGGCGGCGCTGGCTGCTGTGCTGTGTGCCAGGGCAGGAGAGCAGGCAGGGCGGGCGGGTACCTGCTGCCGGTGGATCAGGGCGGCGGCGTGGTCTGCTGTGCTATGGATCAGGCAGGCGGGCGGCGTGATCCGGTGCAGTCTGTGCGGCGTATCAGCAACCAGCGCGGCGGATCGGTGCGGGCGCTGGTGCCCGATGTGCTGCGGATCAGGCAGGGCGGCGGGCGTGGATCAGGAGAAAAAAGCAGGCAGGGCGCGCCGTGTGTGGCGTTGTCCTGCCTGCTGCTGCTGTGTGCTGCTGCGATCTTCTGCCCTGGCCCCGCTCCACGGAACGCCGCCGGGGGTACTGTTCACGAGTTTTTCCGGGCGGCACTTTGCGCCGCGCCGGAGGGGTCAGATTCTCCACTTTACCGGGTAGTGCTTTATGTGTAGGGCTAGAACTTAGTGAGCTATAGCCTCCCCAGTAACCCCTATAGTCCCCCCTTCTTCCCCGTTTTTCTGCTCCGGGTCCAACTCTAACGGCTGCCCGTCCTGCTCCATCCGGGCGCGGACCGCCTGCAAAATGTAGCCTTGCAAGCTCTGGTTTGCAGCAGCCGCAGCCGCCTTTATCGCTGCCGCTTCTTTTTTGCCAGTGGTTTTATATTTATTTGCGTGCATTTTGCGTTGTATTTGTCGTTATTTAGTCTTTTTCTTGCTGATACAGCCATAATTTCACCCTTGCTTTTTATTTATAAATATAATATAGCACCCTGCCGTCACCCTGTACAGTGCCATTTTGCACAAAAAGCACGGTACAGGATTTGTGCAAAAAGTAGATTGCACGGTACAGGGCTTGACAACTAGCACGGTACAGTGCTATCATGTAGCCACGGCAAGCGGCACGGTACAGTGCAACGCAAAGCCGAACAAAACCAACGATTGCAGGAGGATTTTACCATGCGTAAACTTAACAAGATCATCACCACCGCCGCAATGGTCGCCGCCATTCTGGCAGGCACCGCGCCAAAGGCCGCGGCGCAATGCCCTACACCGTCGGCCCCTGGGCCGCTACATCGCCCCGGCCATTGTGCAGGGCATGACCGCCACCGATGACGGCGCGGTTGAAGTCTGGTGCACCGACGCGCTGGACGGCGACGACTGGTATTTTCTGGTGGATGCCGAAACCGATCTGCGAATTTATGACCGGGTGCAGCTGGTAGTTGATGCCAACGGCACCCGGACAATTTCGCAGATGACAAAGTGATTGATGCACTTTACTGCCACGACTGCGAGAACGTGGAAGATTGAACCGAAAGGAGCACAACAACATGATGACACTTGGAACAGTATCCGCCAGCGCAACAAAGCAGAGAACGCCGCAGCCCAGCGCCCGCAGGCCGCCGGGTATCGGCTGGAAGGATGGGACCCCCGCACCGGGCAGCGGATTGCCGCCTGCATCACCGGCGAGAACACAAACGACGAGCGCCGCACGTTCTATGCCTTCCCCACCTGGCAGGATGCCGCCGCCGCTCTTTTGGGCTGAACGCCCGGACGCTCTAGCAGGGTTGCACCGTAAAGCAGCCCTGCCCCACACCCGGCACACCGCCGGGACCATTTGAGAACTGAATACAGGAGGTTTTACACCATGAGAAACAACGATCTTTATTGCAACCGCCGTTTGTGCCCAGTACACCCCCGAACAGCTGCACAAGCTGGCCGCCCACTACTACACCGCCGACGAGATCGCCAGCGCCGCCGCAAAAAATCATTGTGGAGCCAGGCGAAGACGGCACCGCACCCGATCCGGTGGAGATTGCAGAAGAAACCCTTTTGCACCGCCCTTTTCCACACCTTCGACGGCTGGAAAAGCCCGAAGAATGGCGGTTTGAGCGTCAAGCGCGGCGAAAAGGCCGTGATCCGCTGCAAGCTCTGGAAGTACAAGGACAGCCCCAAGCCCGAAGACCTGCCCGCCGACGCTGACCCGCTGACCCAGGCAGCCGCTGAGCAAGGCGGCGGTGACTACTACATGACCACTGCCTACCTTTTTCGGACGCTGGCAGGTCGAGAAGCGCGAACCGAAGAAGCCCGCAGAAAAGCGCTTTAAGTCCCTTTGATGACATCCGGGCTTATAACAAGATGCTGGCAGACCAGCGCAAAGCCGCCAAGGCTGCCGCCCAGCAGGACAAGCCCCAGACCACCGCACAGCCTGCACCGGCTCCCCAGCAAACTAACTCCCCCAGCACCGCCGATCTGAAAAAAGCAGCGGACAAGGCAAAGCGGGAATTTATGGCAGTTTCCGAAGATGACCGCCTGGCACAGGCTGCCGCGCTGGAAAAGTGGCGCAAAGCCCGGAAGGCCGTCGCAGACGCAGAGAGCGCACCGAAGACCGCCGCACCCGCACCCGAAGCAAAGCCCCAGACCAAAGCAGCCCACGCCGCCAGCGCAGACAGCGCCCCGGCATACTGCGAACAGACTTCTTTCTGCTGAATGGGATACCCTAGCAGGGCCGCACCCAGAAAAGCGGTCCTCGCCCCACACCCGGCACCCCGCCGGGACGATTTGAAAAATTGAATAGCAGGAGGATTATACCATGAAACTTTCTACCAACTTCACCCTGTTCGGCCTCAATGTCAAGGCGATCCAAGCCTATCTCAAAGGAGCAGGCAAAGGACCGGCGCGGGGTTCGCATCACCTGCCGGGGCGATCTGGTCTATATCATCACGGCATACACCGCGTTCAAGCTGCCCTCTGTCCTGTATGCCGACGTGATCCAGCCCGTGACATTCCGCGAATGCCCCGCCGACGGCGTGACCATCATTTCCGCCCAGTATGGTTTTGAGGTGGAAGAGAACGCGCCGGATCTGGTGGACATCTTCAAGCGCCACGCCCCCCAACGAAAAGCCCGTGGAGCGCACGCCGTTCTTGCAGGACATTCCCACCGGCAAAAGAAGAGCGGCCTTGCGCGGCTTTTTCCACATCGGGACAACGCCCATCTTGATAAATGCCGACTACGACAGCATGGTGAACCCGGTGCAATTCACCTATCACGGCACGACGCGCGGCTATTCCCCGTGTACGCTGTCGTCAGCACCAGCGATCCGACGATCTCCGTCATCATGCTGCCCATCAAGCCCACCGCAGAAGTGGAAACGCTCTGCAAGAAAATGTTTTCCGAATGACCCGCAAGGCCGACGGCATCCCGCCGCCGCTGGTGCAAGCCCAGCCGCCCCGCCGGGGGCGGGCGCTCATGGGTCCACACCCAGACACAACAGAATAACAGGAGGTTTTACCATGTCTTGCATTCAACTTTCCGAAAAGCACATTGCCACCGTCGCTCACGGTCTGGCATTCATCCTCAACGGGGCCGGCGGTATGTGCCACCTTGCCGCATCCTACGAGCTGCCGGAGTTGTCCGACGCTCTGAGCGCCTGCCGATATCCGCATGACTTTTCTTTGATGACCGCAAGATTTACGCCGTTCTTTACAAGCTGAACGATGCCGCATACACTGGCCGCTACCACTTGGAGACAGCCGACGCCGAAGATTTTCCCACCATGCCGGCCATCTTTCCGCACCTGCTCCATCTTCTCGACTGGGATGCAGGGCGCTATACAATCGACCGCGATTTTTACGCATTCACAAAGCTGCTGGACAGTTTCATCTACCAGTGCAACGAAGATGCAACCCGGAACAACCCCTGTTCTAAAGGCTCTTTCCGGTACTTCCCGCGCACTGTATGCGTTCATTGTCCAGAATGCCGCCGAATACAACAACGCCGAATGGATCATCTGACCCTCCCCGGATACCTCAGCAGGGGGGCCGCACCGTAAAAAGCGACCCCCGCCCCAGCCCGCAAGGGCCACACGAAAACCGCAAGCCCTACCAGGGCGAGCGAAACGCTTTGAAAACTGAATATTTGGAGGTCTATACAATGGCTATCATCAACGAAGAGAACGCCCGCATTGCAAAAACAACTGTCTTCTTTCTCCGACTATGTAGAGGGCAGCGCAACGGCCAGCTACTTAACGCCCAGTGCGCCGAAGCCGCCGCGATTCTGGAAAAGGTCAAGGCAAAATGTGCCACGGATGAACAGCGGGAGCGCGCCGAATACCTGTATAGCCGGTATTGTTCCGTTCTGGCTGAAGCCATCAACCGGGACAACGAGATCGGCACCCGGTGCCCGTCCGTGCCGATTCGCGGCGCTGGCAACTTCCCGACCCGCAAGAAGGAAAAGCAGATTGCGGCGTGGGACAAGAACATGGAGAACTTCCGCAAGGCAGACCACTATTTGGATATGCTCAAGCGTGCCCACACGCTGGCTGTTAAATCTGATGATCCCGAAGTGCTGGATTATCTCCGCGCAAAGCTCGACCAGCTCCAAGCTGCTCACCAGACCATGAAAGACGCGAATACCTACTATCGCAAGCACAAGACGCTGGAGGGCTGCCCCGGTGTTACCGCCAAGGAACGTGCATGGCTCGAAAACGACCACGTTTTCGGCGTCGGTTCTCCGCTGGCTCTCTATGGCTGCCCGTATCCTGCCTATGTGCTGCAAAGCAGCAATGCCAGCATCAAGCGGGCAAAGGATCGTATTGCAAAGCTGGAAGCAGCCAAGGCCGCACAGCCCGTGGAGGATGAACACGACGGCTACACCTACCGGGAGAACGCCGAAGCAATGCGTGTTCAATTCCAGTTCGACGGCAAGCCGGACGACGAAACCAGGGCACTTCTCAAGCGCAATGGTTTCAGGTGGGCACCGTCGCAGGGTGTTTGGCAGCGCCAGCTTAACGACAACGGCAAATATGCCGCCCACCGCGTCATGGAGGTTCTGGACGGCCAGCAGTAAAACGGATACTCTGACGGGGTTGCACCGTAAAAGCAGCCCCATCCCAGCCCGCAAGGGCAACACGTCACCGGCCCCGGTATCTATATACCCAGACCGGCAAATCTAAAAACTCGAATCCCTACCGGGACGAGCGATAATACATAACACGGAGGTATCCACATGAAACTCAAAAGAGACCCGCATTCTTGACGCTGAGGGCGCACGCTACGCCTGCATTGCCAACGACTACTGCACCCGCTGCGTGATTTGAAGAATATGACCGCATCCTGTCCGACGCGGACACGTCCAGCCGCAAACCGGGCGGCATCACGGTTGACGATCGGCCCGCATTGCCGAAGAGGCCGTCAGCGAAACGGACGACGACGTGCCGCTATCGCTTTTGCGCTTTCCCTGGCTCACCATGTCCCGCTTTGAGCAGGCCTAACCTTAACTCGCCCGTTTTTTGGGCTTTTCCATCATGAAATAGGAGGTTTTGTTATGTTTAAACCATTTTTCGTTGACTGCTCTGGCAAAAAGCACATTTTTCCGGACGACCGTGCACTGAAGCGCTCACTGGCGCTCGCATGGCGGCGGGTGAAGACGTCTTTTTTCTGTTTCAAGTATCGCTTGAAATCAAGCTATACCAATGGGCACAGCTATCAGCTGAACACGATTCAGCAAACTTGCGACGGTTTTGTCGTTTGTTTTGGATTTGAAAGCCCACTGGGCAAAGAATCCCATTGCTTTTAATCGTACTTTCGCCCTGGTATCCCGCCGGGGCTTTTTGTGTTATACTTTCATCAACGAATTTTCTATTTTTCGTGCCAGAAATTGAACTATGCTTTACAAAATGCGTAAAAAGGAGATGTTTTTGTGATTGAAGGTGAAGTTTTCGCTCCTTGGCGACTTGTTGCCAGCTTTGCAGACGGTAGCCGGTTATTATTCGATGGTTTGACCGAACAGCAGGCAAAAAAGCAGCCATGGAGAGCGCCCAGCGGAGCACGGCTGCATTTCGTGGTGGGATCATGTGACAGACCTGAATTATGAGGACGGACGTTATTATCGCACCACGCCAGAGCCGCCCACGATCCACGTCTCTGAAAATTGACGAATAAAGAAATACCCGGTAGGCCATACAGCCCGCCGGGTATTTCTTTGCTCATTTTTCATCGTTTCGGGTATTCGTGTTTGTTTCCCAGCGGCGTTTTTTTCGTTTCGCGGAAATGTTTCACATACGCGTAAGCTTTCCCGGCCTAATTTGCCTTTATATCATACGCGCGAAGGTGAAATGCTTTCACATTTTTCGTAGACCCTTCCGGGGGTGCAGCGTTTGCATTCTCTAAGCCGGTGGTTTTTACTTACGCGCGTTATACGCACGCGCACGGATTTCTTCCGCCTGCGGCATATCGTCAAGGCTTTCAGCAAGCCGCACCAAAGCTTCTGCTTTTATCCGCTTTGTGTGCGATACGCTGTACCCGATTTTATGCGCCGTTTCCTCCGAACTGTGGCCATACAGCCATAATTCCGAAATCACTGTTGTGTACACAGTCTTTAGTGACCAGATTTGTGCGCGGATCACAGCAAAGTCCCCACGCAGCACCACTTCTTGTACTTCCAGTTCCCGCAAACGGTCAAGGCTCCCCAGTTCTTCGGCTCTCTGGGCAATGTCTGCGGTGCTGTCGCTGTGTCCGCTTCCGTGCGGCATTCCCGCCGTACTCAATGCCGCGCAGACAGTTCGATCGCCTTCCAGCAGGTCTTTTTCTGCCGCAATGGTGCGCAGCTTTCTTTTGATATCCGCCGCGTAGTCCAAAACCATTTTTGCATCTTCAATCCGCATCTTCTGCGCCCTCCTGCGGCTCTGCCGTTACTGTTTTTTGTGGTATCCGCCTTTTTAGTTTTCCAGCACCGCCTTTCGGCGGCTGCTTGCTTTTGCCCGATCTGTAAACCCAGCGACTTTTTGAAATACGCCGGGAGCGGCTTTTTCTTAGGCTTCCCCATGTTCTGCACCTCTTTTCTGCGGTTTATCTTCCCAGTTCGACAATAGGCCCCATGATTTCAATTTTATCTTTCAGCACCCGGCGCTTTTTCAAGCTGGCAATGATTTCTTGCTTTGTGCCGTGTAGAATTTTTCTCCGACCACAAAATACCGCAGTTCCGGGTTGAACTGCTGCCGAATGCGCAGGCAGAAGATCATGTGACCATCTATCGGCACATCCAGCTCATAGACCGCGATTGACCGGTTTCTTTTTGCTGATTTCACGGCAAAGAAACACCGCGTTTGTCTCAAACCTTGCCTTTTTCTTCATCTGTCACAGCTTTTCACTCCCTTCCTGCCTGTTTTGCAAGGCGTTTCCACTCCCGGATTTCATCCTTGCTGTCCGGCGTGATGATTTCCGTGAACTTATAGCCTTTTGGCTCTGCGATCAGGTCAATAAACAACCGGCGGCGGTAAATGTAGTCCCGCTGTGCCCACCGGGTGAATTTCGACTTGATTTCTACCACTTCCACCGCGCCATCAGCATACACCAACACATAGTCTGCCGTATATCGCGCCGCTGGCAGTTTGACATTGCCATACTCCTTTGCGGGCAGCAGGAAAAGGCAACGTGCGGCGTTGCCTTGACGATCCTGCCAGATTCAATGCCTGGCAGGATCACAGATATGTAATACATTCGTATTCTCCCCGGCTCTCGAAGGTTTTCCCGATTTTCCCAGCAGACTTTGCCGCATCCGCCAACGTCTGCTGCGTCGTGGTGCACTTTCCCCTTGTTCGCCGTGCGATTTGTGCTTCTGCCTGCGCCCGGTAGCGCGGCGGCAGGTCTTCAAGGTTCAGCCTTGTGCTCATGTCTCCCCTTTACCATTTCCGGCTCAGAATGGCATAGCATTGTGCTTCCGTTACTTCCCAGCCGTCTTCCTGGGTTTGGTCAGACTGGTGCAGTTCCCCTGATCGTAAACAACGCTCTTTTCCAGTTTCCAGCCCGGGAAACGCTGGCTCCACCAATAGGCGTCATTCTGCATATCGCCACAGGCGTCCTGAAGTTGTTTTTCTACTCCACTTCGTGTCATTGGGTACCTGCTCTTCCGGCAAAATCAGGTTTTTGTTTCGATGCAGACACGCTCTGTGTGGTTGTAGATATACCCGACCGTTCCGTACTTTCCTTTGCGTTGTCTGGTCTGTTCCCAGAATTTTTTCATGTCAATGCGATCCGCATTCATGGTTCCCAGACTTTCATACTCGTTTGTTCCGGGAATACGGCGACGCCAGAGGTCTTCCAGCATTTCGCGCACTTCGCGGCGGTCGATCTGGTCAAGCCCGATGCACTCTACAAAGCCGTGCATATGTAACCGGCCATTTTTGCCCCTTGCGCACAGCCCAGAGCATCATTTTGATTTTCTCCCGGGCAATCTTTGAACCGCTTGCAGATTGCGGCAATTACACGGCGCTTATAGTTCTTTGTTTCCCGGACGCATCCCAGAAAGTCGTCCGGCAAGAAAAACTTCTTCAAACGTCCCGGAAAGGAAGAACCCATTCTTCGTGAAGTTCGCAACAACCTTTCTTTTGCTTTTCCGCAGGGAAGACATCTTGTTCGGGCTTTCTGCCTTTCACCAGATTCTTCTGCTTCTTCCCTCTGGTATTTCGTTCCTGCGGGGTAATGGCGTAGAGACACACAGCCATATAACTATCACCACAGATAATCTTTTTTTCTCTGATATAGTTTCTGCGCATCCCTATCACCTCCTGTCCCGGTCAGCTTCCTGTGTTTATTTTTTCTTCTGTGGACCAGCACAGTCACGGAAATAACGGGTATACAAGCTCCCTAAAAAGAGGACTTTCGCCCCTTTAGGTTATGCTTTTGTTTTTGCCAATTTCTGGCAGTCAGTCTTTCGGTGCCGCTGGTAGTACATCCAGTGCGTCACGTTGCCGTGTTCACTGAACTTGTCATCTTTCCCTCAACAAACCACTGTCCGTTGCCATCGTGGATTTCATAGTGAGCATCGTGCTGGGTGCCATCTGCGCAGTATACCCACACCTTCATGCTGGTTTCACCGGAGTAAACTTCATCGCCATCATGCCAGGTTTCATTGTGGGTGGGCGGTGGATCACTCGCCCGCCGCCATTCCGGTACTTCCACTACCGGTGCGCCGTCCAGTTCTTCGATGCAAACTCTAAATGCGCTCTGGATCATCGCATCCACAACCACGTTTCCCGTTTTTATTTCCATGATTCCCAACAGAATATTATTTCTGACCGGCAGGGCATCATTATCATTCTTTCGCTCATTTGCTTTTTCCTTTCTTGCAGCGTGTCCCATATCAGAAAGATTTCTCTTCTTTGCTGCCACGCTTCGATTTCTTTCTGCATTCCTTGCAGTAGTGGGTGTTCGGACCGGCTTCATAGACCTTTCCGCACCTTTTCGCAGATTTCTTTAACCATTGTTTTCTGCCCTCCAAAATTTAGTCATCGTTTCCGGAGTACAGCTTGTAGCACTCTGGGCAAAGGTCAGTGTCTTTGATTGGTCCTTCTTTCCACGCCCTGAGAGCTTCCGAATAGCCACTTTTGTACCGATCCAGCATTATTTCTTTTTTTGCAACGATCGCAAATTCTTATCTCGACATCTCTTCTCACTTTTTTGTTGTTCTCCCGCCTTTTGCTTCCTTTTTTTCATCACGCTTCGGCTCACGATCTGCGGTGGTTGTCAGCTTCACAGTGGGTTGCGGCTGATCCGACTGGTTCAGCGGCTTATCAAAGCTCACATTCGTCCAGTCGCCCTCCGGCTTATCGTGCCACGCCAGCGCATGACGGATACTCCAGCCAGACCTGTTCTGCCCGGTACGGAATGCGCATACCGTCTTCGATAAGTGGGTGACAGGCAAACATCTGATAAGCTCTATCCATGTCGTCCTGCATCATGTTCCGATTTTCCAGTGCCCGGTAAAAAATCTTCTTTTTTTCGTCCTCTGCGTTTTTGAATCGCTTTGCATCCATATCGGCATAGTGCTTCGCCATACAGAGGTCTTCCACAAAATCATTAAACTGGCCCATGTGCAGGCGCGCAGATACATCTCGCAAGCGGCCTGCACAGCTTCCGCCACCGGGCGGCTCATTGTCACCGTGACGGTTTCAACTTCCCGCCGGTGCGTCTTTTTTTTCTTGTCCATGCCGCCACCTCAAATCCTGACCCAGGATGCACCATATCCATCTTTCACTACAGCGCCCTCTTTTTCAGAAAGAAACATTGCTGTTTTTGAACGGAAAGTTCGCCGTACTGATCCCGGCTTCATCTGCGGATTCTGCCAAAATTCTGCACGGTCTGTAGTCGCACTCCATAACAACGCTAAGAACGTTCTCTTTCGCGGCTTCTTCAATCCGCTTTCCCAGAGCTTTTTGAATACGTTCAGCTGGTCCAGTGTGACATCCTGTCTTGTCGCATCCGCAAAGGAAGCATTCCACAACGGAGCTAAAGCCCAAATCTCCGTTGCTGTACGGCTGGCTGTCAATTATTTTTCCAGCCCACCAGCTAACTGCCTTTTCGATGGTTTCTTTGGTCAAGTTCATGATTCTTTCCGCCTTTCTTTAGAAAAGTTGTTCCATCTTTTTTCGGCCACCGGCGCTGACTCCGTTCCAGCTTGCAGATCGTCGCCGCCAGCCGGATTGCTTCAACCGCCATGTGGACGGCGCGGTACTGCATTTCCTTCAGGTCTTCTTTCGGGATTTAAAATCGCCCTTAACTTCGTTCCACAGGCGTTCTTCAATCCGCCTGTCCAGCAGATAGCGTTCCACTTCCCGCTTCGCTCATTTCCTCCCGGATCGCAGCCCACCCTTCATGTGCGCTATGGAACATCGGAAAATTCTGGTTTGCGGCTCTCAGCTCCTTTTGACCAGCAAACGGACATCTTTTTCTACAGCATCCATTATTTTTTTCCTCCCGATTTTTTAACTTGTGCGGTTTTCTCAGCCGCTTCCTGGTCGGCCAAGTCCTGCAAGTCATCGTGCATCTTTTCGATGATTTGTTTTTTGTCGTCTGGACATCAGCTCCGCTATGATTTCGTCCAGATCGTCCGCCACGTTGTCGCTTTGATATTCATAGGCGCAATCAGTGCCCGAAGGATCGTGCCGTCCTTCACGGCATAGATGAACCGTTGCCCCTGATTGGCGGGGCATTACCACAAATCTGCGCAAATTCGCTTTGTTCAGTTCGCCTTCCACAGGCTTCAGCAATTCCGACCGAATGAACCCGACGCTGCCGTCAGGATTTCGCAACGCGATAAGTTCTTCTCCGTTGATAACGATCCGCGTCTTGATTTCAGAGGTGGTTCCTTCATGTTCCGGCTCGTCATCCCACCTCACGCCGTACAAGTTTTCCGTCGATGGTGTATTCTTCATGGTAGAAGATGTTTTTCATCTTCTTCTGCGGAATGCCCAGCATAGCGCCCAGCTCTCCCGCGTCCTGTGTTCTGGGGTAGCCATCCATGCAGTAAAAGGCACTCCCCGTGCCGACAAAATTCTGCCGCCGTTGTTGATTACCTCACAATGACCGCAGTTCTTGATCGGGCGACAGTGCAGAAAGTTTCATCTTCTCACCACCTCCACGTCCGGCTCTCCATCTTCGATGAACTCAGGGTAGGCACTCTTTGCGTGTTTCCTTGCTTCGCGGACTGCTGCATTCGCATTTCTTGCTTCCAGCTTATACGGCAGATACAAATTTTTTCCTTTTGTATAGCTGTCAATGCCAAACAGCATGATACTGAACTTTGCCATCGTTTGCTCCCTTCTATTTATTCTGTCGGTGGGCACTTCCGGGCTTGAACCGGGCAGGGCCTTTCCCATGCTCATATAAAAAGCCGCCGCGCCGGGCGGCTTCATGTTTTCCCATGCTTATTTCCCCATTGGCTTTGTATACGTTCCAGCACTTCATATTGTCGCAAAAAGCGTTCTGTGCCAATGATTTTTCAGCGGTTTCCCGCAATAAGGGCAAAATGTCGGTTGCCTTTGGTCTTGTTCCCCCTTCGTTCCGCCTTCCTGCATCTGATAGATTACACATGATTGATCCCGGTTGGATATACGTTTCGCACCGGTTTCGAGCTTTGCAGGTATCGCACCCCATCTTCTTTCCCCCACCTTTCATTCTGCTTCGCGGATGACCCCACCCGATGTTCGCCGTACCCGCTCCACGCCAGCGCATCCTCATGGCTGCCAGAAACAGCTACGTCCAGCTTGTTGCCCTGAATAGCTGCACCGCGATCCTGCACAACGCGCACGCCAATGCCTTCTATGTACAGAACCGTTCCAAATGGCAGGCTTCGTCTGCCGCAACGGTCAGCCCCGCCGTCACCGGTGCGCCACTGGCGGTGGTGCCGTCGCCTGTGCCGCAAATGTGCTGGTATTCTTCTGTGCAGTATGCCGCACAGAAATTTCCCGGCATATTCCTTTGTCAGCCCATCCGGCAGGGCATTTTCATTGGCGGCAGTCTGTAACTGGTCGATAACTTCTTCATCCTGAATTGCTCTGTCCTGCCAGTTTGCCAGACGGGCGGAATAGATAATGCGCTGTCCTTCCAGATCATCAATGCGTCTCTGCATCACCGCAACTTTTGTGGCATTGACAATTTCCGCTGCAAAGAACAGTACCAGAATCGCCTTCATTTTCGCTGTCATTTCCAAACCTCCTTTTCGTCACCGCGATTGGAAACTCTTCTATTTCACTTGCCCAGCGTGCCGTTCCTTTCCCGTATGTAGTCTCCCCACACTCAGAGGAAAGCCACCGATTCCGTCAAACAGACTTCCCAGCGTTGCGCCCGCTGGAAGGTATCGCTTCATTTTCTGGGCAATCCAGAACCACTGCGGCAACGCAATGGAATTTCCCAGTGCTTTATAGCGTGGGCTGTCTGCCGGCTTATGCTTTTTTTCCTTTGGTGTCCGTCCACTCTCCAATGTCCGTCCATCCATCCGGGTAGCCCTGCAACCGCTCACATTCTGTCGGTGTCAGCCGCCGGATTCATCCAGTGAATAGTTTTCTCTGCAATTAGACACTCGCTACCATTTCCAACATTCCCGGCTTTTGCTTTCATGGTTGAACATTTGTCGCTTTTTCTTGTAGTAGCTGTAAGACTGTTCGCTGAATGTCTGACGCTCAGTTATGATGGCTGTGTAGTCCGTCACTCTGCTTTCATGGTCTCCGGTAATGGTCGGCACTGTCTTGCCATCACCGTTTCCCCGTGCATCAAAGACCTTATACGCTACTGCTGGACGGTCAACAGTGTTCAGCGTGTAGCTCTGGTTTTCCCTTCACGCCGGAACCATTTGCGCCGGCCGTTTCAGAGCGATCAATAATGTTTCCTGCCAGGCAATAGACCGGCTGAAAAAGGGTCTGATCCTGTAGCGTCGAAAGTGTTCCTGTTTTTTCGGTCTGCACCAGTGCGCCTTTGCCGCCCCCGGCACAGCCTGACCGGATTTTCAAGGTGGTAGGCTTGCCCCCCTGTTGGCCCACCATTCGATCATTTCCAGCAGGGCGGTTTCCAGCAGTTCTTGCAACTTCTTGCCACGTCGGGATGCTCTGGTCAGGATGCCCCGGCAGGTTTTCGCGCTCAAATAGTATTTCTCCGGCACGTTCACCTGCAAAATCCACGACAAGAGCGATACGTTTTCTTCTCTGGGGCACTCTGAAATATTGACTGTCCAGCTGTCTCCAAGCCAGGGACCATCCATTTCCGGCAATTGCTCCGGCTTTGCTCCATCTGCCCCCCCTCGGAGGTCTAGGAATTGAAGCGTCTGGTTGTTCCACGCGGGCAAGTTCTTCCAGCACGGTGCGGAAGTCTTCTCCGCCGTTTGAACTGAACGCTCCGGGAACATTTTCCCCAAATAACGACAACTGGATAACTTCCATGTGTCGCCCTCCTCATTTCTTTTTATGATCCGAACCGCTTCCATGAACAATCCAGACTGTTCTCCCGCAAGTCCTGCTCTGCGGCCTGCAATGGACAAGTTTTTGACACGGCGAACCAAAAGTGATGCAGTACACGGGTTCTATTTGGTCGCCATGTATCTTTGTGATATCTCCAAGGTGGATCATTTCTCCACCTCTTTTGGATTTGATTGCCAACCACCACAGTGCGGCGTGAAGCGCGAAGCCCGGGCAAGCCTGAACCGTCACCTGACTTTGCAACGATCTTAATTGCTTCTTCGATTTCTTCTCGTGGCGGCATTGACGTATGAAAAAATCTTGCCCGTGCAATCTTCTCCAAAATCCTTATTGCATCGACATAAAGCATTTTTTTCTTGACCTCCTATTGATATTGTCCATTCATAGTTCTTGCACGGTGGCGGAATCAACCGGCTTGTCTGCCGCTGGGGATCGGGACGGCAGGCAACTTCCTTTACTACACCCGCATATCAAAACCCACCGCGCAAGAGAGGTGGCGCGGTGGGGCGACCCGTTGCGGTCGGGTCTGCTGCCCTTTTTGCCTGGGCAATTGGGACAGGGCGTTTCTGCGCTCACGCTGCGACGTGCCATTCAGCTTATGCTGGACTGCCATGCGGGCACGGTTTAGGAAATACGGACAGGCCGGATTTTCACCGCCTTTATACGGAAGGTTAGCGCTGCTTTTTCAGCATCCGTATTTCCCTGCCAGTTTTGGAAGATGAACAAACCTTGACCGGCTTCCATGGAATATGCGAGCAAAAGCGGCGCAGGCGGGGTTCGACCCCGCTCCCAGCGTGCTGCGGGCACACCCTGCGCCATATAAAAACCGCCCGGCCTTCACACGACGACAACTGCTGCTTATCTGCTGAAAACTCTGGCCGGGCGGTTACATTCAGTTTGTTTTGTGGTGTGTCACACTATATTCTTCGCATTCCTTGTTGTACCCATCGCAGGGCGCGCACCGCTGCGACGTGATACGGAACGTATGTTGACACTGTTCACTCTTCTGTTTGCCCTTCTTCGGGGCTGGGAGGGTCTTTGTGGACCTAGCAAGGTTCTTCATTTCTTTTTGCCTTATATAAGTAAGTGCCAGTGCCCAGCGGCACCGCATTCAAGCGGATCTTTTGGTTGAACCCTGCGTGTCCGGTAACGGCGCTTGTTGTGAACGGCCCATCCCGGTTTTTCCAGTGGTAAAGCGTATGTGTCAGGTCTGCCAGTCCTTCAGAAAATCGCTTAATATCCTCTGTGATTTTCTCAAACGCATCTTTGATCGTCTGATACATTTTCAGCAGGTCGCCCACCGGGTCTTCTGACCATTCCTGCGTGCCGTGTTCAGGATCGGTCGTCGTCATTGGCTTTCCGTTCCTTCCGCGCCGCAAACTGTGCAGCGCCTTCCGGGTATCTGGTTGGCTTCTGGTCAGGTCTGCCGTTGCGGCAAACTCCCGCAGGATATGCAGCAGAGGGACAGCAACAACGCCAGTTACTTTCACGCTCATAGGTTCAGCCCCCGTTCTGGTCTTTCCGTGCCTGCTTGTCCACCGCACTGATGATGTGCTTCACCACTTCTTCCATGGGCATATCACCTGCCGGAACCTTGAACATCACGCCCTGCGCCTGACTCAGATTTTCCTTTGCCTGCTTCATTGCATCTGCAACAATTTTCTCCATCATGCTGTCCATGTTGCCGGGCTGGCCGGCAGAAGGATCGTTCCGCTTTTCTGCCGTGGCGGCAGTGGCATGGTCATCCTGCTTCTCCGCTGTGTCGGCAGTGGCAACAGGTTCAGCAGCAGGCGCTTCGCCATACTCGCTCTTCCACGCGACTTCAAACACGCTGTCGATGATGTCCTTAGCCACCGTCATAATGGCTTCCGCTGACTATGACAACAACAGTTTAAGACGTGTCAAAACGGATAGAAAAGACGCTGTTAAAATCGCCAACTATACGCTCGACAAGTGGACACGGCTACGACAGTATCTTCCCGAAGATGATACCCGGCTGGCTTTGAAGAATTGTTATCGTCAGTACCAGCAAGCCGTGGCAGTTCGTACTATGCTGAAGAATAATCTGATCTCATCTCTTGACCTGACCTTTCCAGATGCAAACAAGCTATTTTCAAGCCCCGCAAAGAGCAACGGTGCGAAAAATGGGTCGATTTCATTGGAGACTTCTGGCACAGTGAGTGTGTTTCAAGCCTTTCCTCTGATGCCTTTGCTAAAAAGTATTTAAAGTGGTGTCAGAAGCACGGATATAATTTCACTCGCTCAAAATCGGATACGATCTATGCCTGTGCAGTCAATGCTGCTTCTCTTCCAAAATCCCCAACCTCAAAACTCCTTATTAGCAACAGGTCGCTCAGCTGAAAGCCGTATCTCAGTCCGTGGCTGCATTCCAGCAGGAGATGCTTCGCCTTTCTCAACAGCTTCCGGAATTTGATACTGTGATGGAAATGTACGGCGTCGGCCCTTCTCTCGGTCCTCAACTGATGGCTGAGATCGGAGATGTCCGTCGTTTCTCATCCAAGAAATCACTCATTGCATTTGCAGGAATTGAACCGCAGCCAAATGATTCTGGCAAGATTGTGGGCAACGATAGCGGAATTAGTAAAGTGGGTTCGGCTGTTCTACGTAGGACGCTCTTTCTGATTATGACTGTCATCTTGAAGACACAACCTCAGGATGAGCCGGTTTTTCAATTCATGAACAAAAAGCGCTCTGAGGGAAAAAACCCTACAAAGTTTACATGATGGCTTCAGCCAACAAGTTCTTGCGAATCTATTATGCTAGAGTGAAAGCTGTAATGGACTCCAAACACTCAAAATAAGCATGGATATTTGTTTTTGGTCGTAATTTCCTCTTGAGCCTGAGCTGAATTCAAAGAACCGCTTAGCTGGCGCAGCGAACCCTTGACAAACCGAAGCATTCAAATGCTATCCTGATTTTGCGAGGGCTGGCTGGGCTTGCTTTGATTTTATCCCCTCCGTCGCCCTCGCTGTGTTTTGACCAGCATTTGAATACTGTTTGTCATGGGCAGCGGTCGGTTAGCGAATTTTCTTGTTTTTGTACAAAAAATTAACGCTATACCGTATATGTTTTGCGGTGCGTATACCGATTGCTATATTTTGTATAGAGTAAGGCAATATTTGATAGCTTTTTAGGCATTTTCATCTTTGTTGGGTGCGTAGCTGTCGGCGCTGTTTTTGCCGATTTGTGCAGTCAAAACCACCGGCTGAGCCGGTGGCTTGAGTAAGCCCTAGAAGGGCATAATACTAGTCAAAGCCCCTTAAGGGGCCACGAATGGGTCTGCCAACTGCATTCCTGTCTCGTGGCAGGCCCCTCAAGGGGCCTTTTATTTACGCCTTGGTTCCCTTGCTACCCGTAAACGGGTCCGTGAATTCCTTAAGGCTTAACTGGTCTGCAATCTGGTCTTGTTCCAGCTGTCTCTTGATATACTCCTGGATTCTCTGCTTGTTTTTTCCAGCAGTATCCACGAAATATCCTCTGGCCCAGAAATGCCGATTGCCATACTTGTACTTCAAATTCGCATGTCTGTCGAAAATCATCAGGCTACTTTTTCCTTTGAGATAGCCCATGACGTAAGAAATGCTGTACTTTGGAGAAAAACTTATCAACATATGGATGTGGTCCGGGCAGGCTTCTGCTTCAATTATTTCAATATCCTTTTGCTCGCATAGTTTGCGAAGTATCTGACCAATATCTTTTTGATTTGGCCATATATCACCATTCTCCGATATTTCGGTGCAAACACTACACTGCGGAAAATCAGCAAACGCAACCCATTGCTGTTGCTTAGTGCGCGGTTCCCAGCGTGTAGGAATGTCTACTGGGGATGCTGCCGCTAATGCCGTGTCCCAACAGGCGTTTTGCTTTTTGTGAGCCTGAGGATGGTCGTTCCGCTCGACGCAGGGCTGATGAAGGCCTGCTGCATTCGGTTTGGGCAGATCGTCCACGGAATCCCTCGTCAATATACCCTATTCAATGTAGAAAAATTTGTACATTACCATGATTTTGCTCCGAGGACCTTGCTTTTCCATGCCGGGTCATTTATGATGGCAGTGTTCGAATGTCCGGCAAAGGAGAAGGAAAATCGAAGGTATGAGCAGGTTTGAATACACCATAGAAAACGTTTTTGGATATCCCTCTCTGGGAAAAAAATGCAGGACCGGTTGGCGGAGCTGACCGGTACCGCCATCGTCTGCATCGACATCAAGGGAAGCCTGTCACGAAACACAGTGGCCGTACCGCGTTCTGCAGCATCGTGCGAGAGAATCCCGTTTCTCGCAAGCGTTGCTTCCGCTGCGATGCGCTGGCAGGAGTTGAGGCAGTGCGCCGGGGCCGCCCCTACATCTACCTGTGCCACTGCGGCATCGTGGACGTAGCGGTCCCCGTCATGGTGGGGGATATCTACCTTGGTGCCGTGATGTTCGGGCAGGTGCGTCTGCGGCACAAGGACCAGGAAAAAGGCGGAGCGTCTGGTAAACGAGATCAGTTCCATCCTTCCGCAAGAGGACGCTGCACAGCAGGAGATCCTGCGGAAATACGAGCTTCTGCCAGAAATGGATTACGACCGGATCGTTCAGGTCGCAGAATATATCAACGATATGGTGCATTATATTGTTGACCGTGCCGTAAAGAGCCACACCCGGGATGAGACCTACAAGTGGCTGATGAGTGCCAACGCCGAACAGTCCAGCGAGGAGATCCAGATCCAGGAGCTCCTGCCGCAGGAGGAGCACAGACCGCAGCAGACCGGGGTGCTGCCGGTAAACCCCAGCAGCGTGGTCTACCCGGCGGTGGTCTACATCCGGGATCATCTGCAGCAGGAGATCACCATGAAGGAGATGGCAGACCTGTGCCACCTCAGCCCCAGCTATTTTTCCCGGACCTTTAATAAGGAAACGGGAGAGAGCTTTGTGAACTACATCAGCAGCCGCCGGATCCAACTGGCAAAGGCTGCTGCTGGAGACTGGCAAAAGCATCTCCCAGATCGCTGAAGAGGTAGGCTATGACAACATCAGCCACTTTACAGCGGTGTTCAAACGCACGGAAGGAATCCCCCTTCCGTCTACCGGTCGTCGAAAAACGAAAAAAATTTTCATAATAGCGGGCACTGCTTTCCAAAAAGCACCGGATCGGGGCTGCAGCACAAAATCACGTGCTGCAGCCCCTTTGTTCAGTTCTCACAATTACAGCAGCTTTAATTTGTGGAAGTTATTTTGTATACAAACGGAAAAGACAAAAAGCAAACAAATGACAAAAAACAGCAACAAAATCCATAAAAAGAGCAGCAAACTTATTTATTGCATTTTTTGTGCATCTTTGATAAATTCTCATTAGGCAGTTGAGTGTGAAGTGTTACACTCAACAAAAAAAAAAAAAATCACAACAAGGAGGAAACAAAATGAAAAAAGCAAAAAGAGCGCGAGCTTCTGGGTCGCGATCGCTCTGATCCTATGCCTTATAAGCTCTTTGGGCGCATCCATGGTGCAGACAGGCGGCGGTGCCATCAAGTACCACGACATCACTATGGTCACCGACAGCGGTCACGAACTGGACGCCCTTCTGTTGGTGCCGAAAACGCCACCAGAGAGACCCCTGCTCCGGCGATCGTTACCAGCCATGGCTGGTACAACAACCGTGAGATGCAGGACCTCAACTATGTTGAGTACGCACGCAGAGGCTATGTGGTCATCTCCATCAGTATGTACGGTCACGGCGACTCTGGAGATCATCCCGGACGGCACATGGTTTAACGCCGAGAACAACGCCAACGGTCTTTACGATGCCGTAAAAGTACATTGCTCGCCTGCCCTATGTTGATGCAAGCCGCATCGGCGTTACCGGTCACTCCAACGGCGCACTTGCCAGCCGTGTGGCTGTGATGCAGGACGAGGAAGGGCTGATCGCCGCCGCACTGCTGGTGTCCAACGATGCCGTTTACAAGAAGGACGATCAGTGGGTCAACATCTTTGGCAGCCGTGATGCTGGTATCGTTGCTTGCCAGTACGACGAGTTCTTCCACCGGGTAAAGCAGGAAGACGGCACCAAGAGTGCTCCCCGGGATTACATCGACCAGAATACTGCACAGTCCTTCCTGCACTTTGGCGTAGACCCCACCGGTCTGGACAAGCGCAGTGCCGATACCTACTACACCGAGCAGATCGACGGCAAGGAATCCATCCGTGTCATCTTCAACCCGGCCATCACCCACCCTTGGGCACACTTCTCCAAGAATGTTGTTGCTGACAGCGTCACCTTCTTTGACAAGGCACTGGATGCTCCCATCAAGCTGGATGCCAACAACCAGACATGGCAGTGGAAGGCATTCTTCAATACGGTGGGCATCGCTGGCTTCTTTTATGTTCGTCATCTACGCCGCCATCGCCCTTCTAGACGCTCGCTACTTTGCAGAGCTCAAGCCTGCTGCAGACGCACAGCCGCTCCCCCTGCTCCCAAGGGCAAGGGCAAGGGCTGGTACTGGGGCGGTCTTGCATTTGGTGCCATCATGGGCGTGATCCTCTACCCCACCATCTATGCATGGTGCAGTAAGAACCGTCCGGCATTCTGGAATCAGGAAGCCACCTGGTACATCGGTATGTGGACCTTCCTCTGTGGCGTGTTTACCATCCTGTTTATGGTGGTGGCCTATAACTGCTATAGCAAGAAGAACGGCCTGGACCTGGCAGAGCGCGGCGTGAAGATCAGCGGCCGCAAGCTCTGGAAGACCATCGTTCTGTCCCTTATCGTAGTGGTCGCCGCCTATGCGCTGGTGTTCATCTCCGACTACCTGTTCCTCACCGACTTCCGCCTGTGGTGCTTCATCACCATCCGTGCATTTGCACCCATGCATTTTGCCACCATTGCAAAGTATCTGGTGTTCTGGCTGGTGTACTACATTGCCCTGTCTGTTGCCACCAACGGCTTCAACTTTGTACAGCTGGGTAAGTCAATTGGCTCAGCACTCTGGTGCAGATGTTCTTCGTCTTTATCGGACCCGAGATCATGATCGGCGTTCAGTACATCACCTTCTACAACAAGGGTTTCCTGTGGTCCGAGCTTACTCACCTTGGCGGCTCCATTACCGGCATCTGGCTCTACCCCATCGTTTTCATGCTGCCCCTTGCCGTCTTTGTGTGCAGCAAGATCTACAAGAAGTCCAAAAACCCCTACATCGGCGGCATCATCATGGGCATTCTCGCCTGCGTGGTCTCCGTCACCAACACCCTCACCCTAGGCTAAGCGCACCCACTCTGTTCCTCTGGATCAGGGGCTGCAGCGGTGTGACTGCGTTGTAGAAAAAGCCGGGCTGCTCCACGGTTTCTGTGCAGCAGCCCGACTTTGTGTTATCTGGGCATTTTTAAGATCAGCGGTTGGGTGCCATCCTTATTCCATCAAAAGCCATTGGGATGGCCGAGTATTTTATACCAACAGGTATGCGCTGTGGAGCTTTTTATTCTGCGATGGGCATGGTCTGGTATCGTGAAGAGGATGAACACCCGGTTCTGCTCGTCCAGCCAGCCGTTTTTCACGGACAGGCTCATGCGGTCCAGCAGGATACCGTACAGGGTCTTGGCATCGGTTGACAGGCTCTGGAACCGTGGCTCCTGAAACAGAGCCTTTGGAATGCGGTAGAACGAAAACAGCTCTCCGGCTTGCCCGTAGAAATAATCAAGGATCATGCTGTTTTTCAACCGTCTGTCCTAAAACGAACGTGATTCTTCGTGCGTAGGAAGATGTTTTTGCAACATAAATAACAGGCATTTTGAAAACTCACCTCCAGTCATTCAGTTGAGATATGTACAAAAATTGACGTTATACCGTATATGTTTTTATGGTGCGTATACCGATTGCTATATTTTGTATAGAGCAACGCGATATTTGATAGCTTTTTAGGCATTTTCATCTTTGTTGGGTGCGTAGCTGTCGGCCCTGTTTTTGCCGATTTGCGCAATAAAAAGAAACAGCCAGAAAAAATCCAACTGTTTCTCGTCAATTTTATTGCACAGGGGATATAATCCGAATCATCCCCATACGGTGCGTGATCCGCAAGAAGTATTCAGATGGTCGCCCGTTCAAATCACATCTGAAGCGCATCTCTCCTGAAGTGTGACTTTTTTGCATTGAAGCAAAAATGGCAATTTTTTCTCGAAAGCAATGCTCGTCTGAAAACCCGCATTACGCCTATATTTTTTGCCGTTTTCCCAAAGAAATGTTTTTTCCTTTGGGGCTTCTTTAAGGTCCGCATGGGAGAGCGTTCGGTTCGCATCCGAGAGGGCAAGGGTTCGAATCCCTCTAGGTCCATAAAACGCCGTATCGTGTTAAACGATACGGCGTTTCTTGTCTTGGGTAGCTGTTTTTCAATACAGCTGCCCATCGGATGTGATACAAGCAAGTTGCTACCCGATAACCTCAAAAACAAATTATACTACGATTGTTTTTAAAAAGTTCTGCATCACTACTCGCACCAGACAAGGAAGACCCAAACCTTTTCTCGAAAGAGAAGGGTTCGGATTTTTTTTGTTTTTTGGCGGCGTGCCGCCGCACAACAAAAGCATCCGCAGCGCATGGCCGGGCTGCTTCAGCTCAGGCGCAGTTCGCTGCGGATGCTTATTTTTTATGCCGCGCCCCTCTCCTGATGGGAAAGTCAGGGCATCGGCTGCGTTTTGATGTCATTTGCCGGAACACGCCCGCGTTCTTGGCTCCCCCGGTCAGGGAGCTGCCGGGCAGCGAGACGAGGTTTTATCCTGCCAGCTTCCGGTAGGCGTTCAGCACCTGATAGGCCGGGATGCTGCTGCCCGGGGCAAATTGCCGTTCAGGCGGCGCTTCATCAGCCCCTGCTCACGCACCACTGGGCTGCCTTGGCGGTATCCGGGTCTGCCACGTCTGCAAAGGCCGGGGCCTCGGCAGGCTCAGGACGGCCTGCGGTGTTCCACAGCAGCAGCGCGGTCTGGGCGCGGTTCTCGGTGCAGCCACGCCTTCCGGCAGCAGGGCTTGCAGCTTGCGGCCGGAAACATAATTGTACACGCCGTAGCCCACAACGCCAGCCGCCACTGCGCCTGCCGCCGCCACGATGACGACCGCACCGCCGCCGTCACCGCCGCCGGTAGAGCCGCCGCCCGGGGTAGAACCGCCGCCCGGGGTCAGGCTGCGGACATAGCCACAGACGTTGCAGGTGGTATCCTTGTCGTTATCATAGACATGGGCTTCGGTGTCCTGCACCGTATGGCAGATGGGGCACTCCCATCCAGTGACTGTACTCGTCGTGGGTCATTTCCATCTTGTGGTCGTGCTCAAATCCGCCCGGACTCAGCGACACCGAATAATGTTTTATTGCGCAATATTCCGTATCATCGTTCTGGGTCCAGATGAACTCTGTTTCCCGTCCGTTCACTGTGCAGACGGTATCCTTGCTAAACTTATATCCGGGTTTTGCGTACAGACCCACCTGAAGGGTGTACCGTTTGCCCGGTCTGAAGGTGCCGGTGATCGGCTTGCCGCCCTACGCCGTCGCCCTCGACCCAGTAGATCTTGGCGTCACAGACGTCTGCTCCGTTGTCCAGAATAACAACGGTCTCGTCCGGCATTTTCGTTCTTTCTGGGGGTGTTTACACGGAGATTCACCTGCTTGATTCTGGTCAAGGTCAGCACCTGCAGACTGAATACGCTGGTCAGTCCATTGCCGCAATCGTAGGTGTAAGTTACCTGCGTTGCACCTGGCTTCACCTTCAGGGTGTTGCCCTCCACAGTGCCGCCAGCCCATTCACTGGTCTTATTTACGTCAAACTCAGCAGGGGGAGGGTACTCAAGTCAAACGTACGTTCGGTCTCATCAATGGTAATGGGGTACTTGTTTCCAGTGCACCTGAGGTTTTCTTGCGTTAGCTTGGTGTTGTAGCTTAGGTTCAAAGATGTCAGCTGGTTATTGGAGCAATTCAGCTTCTTCAAGTCGCGAAAATTCGAAATGCCCTTCAGGCTGGTAATTTCCATACCGCTGACATCGATCGTAGTGACAAATCTATATTCGCTTGGCTCCAGAATTCCATTCGGTTCTCCATCCTCCGATCCTCCTTTGTCAAACGTCGTTCTGGTATATTCCAGGAACGTTTTGTCCGGAAAGTTTTCGCTGTTCAGGGGAACCCAGAAAGGGACTTCATCGTCCGCAAAGGCGCTGAAGGGCAGGAAGGTGAATACCATAGCCAGCGTCAAAAGGGCACTGACAAGGCGCGTTCGTTTTGAGAATCGTTGTTTCATGGGGTGCTCCTTTCTGTGGTAAAATTTTTTTCAGGGGCCCCATTCGGGAGAAGCGTCAGCTTCCCCGAAAAAAGTACCCTTTTTCAAAAAGTGGTCATTGCCCGGCAGGGGCAGAATGATCCTTCGGTTGTCAGCCTCCTGCCAGCTTGCGGTAGGCGTTCAGCACCTGATAAGCCGGGATGCTGCTGCCCGGGGCAAATTTGCCGTTCAGGCGGCGCTTCATCAGGCCCTGCTCCACGCACCACTGGGCTGCCTTAGCGGTATCCGGGTCTGCTACGTCTGCAAAGGCCGGAGCGTCGGCAGGCT
>VOFC01006401.1_pt1 | contig 30181 bp, 45 predicted proteins | sample 5384161 | NCBI WGS metagenome assembly VOFC01 (sample SAMN12384722, study PRJNA508395) | human gut metagenome | isolation source: healthy gut B | host: Homo sapiens
CAATTGCCCTAGAAAAGCCAAATTTGGAGGTATCGCAAAAATTAATCTGCATGGCTAAGGTACAAAATTTTCGAGGAATATCACCCGATCTCCCTTTCACGGAGTTCGATTTTTTATGAATTGTATAGGCGGACGTTCGAGACTGGCGAGCTGGGAAAAATCAGGGGAAGAGGCTGCCGCTTGGTGAGATGGCAGAGAACTTTGGACTGATAAGCAAGAGCATGAGAGCGAAGAAAGGACGAAAAACATACTTCACCCCGGAGGCAAGGTTGCGCTGATGTTCCTGAAGATGTACACAGGTCTGAGCAGCCCGAGGTTGATGGAGCATCTTAACGGCAACGTCCACTATCAGCTCTTCTGCGATGTGAGAATAGACCCGATGCATCCTCTGACGAACTACAAACTTCTGGACGACGTGTTTTCGGAGCTGGCCCGCGGGCTGAAGATCCAACAGCAGCAGGAGATACTGGCAAGAGCCTGGAAACCGTACATGAAGGACCTGGATACGATGTATACGGATGCAACCTGTTACGAGAGCGAGATGCGCTATCCTACGGATGCGAAGCTTCTGTGGGAAGGAATAGAGAAGTCATATGAGATAATGTGCACTCTGAGTGCCAAGCTGAATGTGCACCGTCCGAGGACGAAGTACGTAGACGTAGAGAAGGCCAACCTGTCGTACAGGAAGCGGCGCAGGCATACGAAAGTCCAGACCAGGAAACTGACCAGACGCCTGCTCAACCTTTTGGGGAAGATACTGAAGGAGACCCGCACACTGGAGAGGGAGAATGCAGGCGCGGAGAAATTGCTGACAGCCAGACAGAAGAGCGATATTGAAATCATCACAAGAGTGTACCGCCAGCAGAAGGCCCACTTCGAGAACAACAATCCTCGCGAGAGTGTCAAGGACAGGATAGTGAGCATCAGCAAGCCGTATGTGAGGCCAATCGTGAGAGGCAAGGAAGTGAAGAGCGTAGAGTTCGGTGCGAAGTACAACAACATCCAGGTTGACGGACTCTCATTCATCGAGAAGCTGTCATTCAATGCCTTCAACGAGGGAACCAGGCTTACGCACTGCCTGAAGATGCACCGAAAGCTCTTCGGTGTGGAGGCGAAGAAGGTCGGAGGAGATGCAGGCTATGCCGGCAGCGCCAACAGGGGGTACTGCAAGGATAGAGGAATACAGACGTCATTCGTCAAGCGTGGCCGTCCGTCCTTGGAAAAGAAAGAGAACGACATCATCCGCAACGAGCTGGCGAGGGTGAGGGCAACGAGGATGGAAGGCTCGTTCGGAACGCAGAAGGAACACTATGGCCTGAAACGCATCAAGGCAAGGACGAAGTTGACCGAAATCCTGTACATCTTCTTTGGCATCCACACGGCGAATGCAGTACAGCTCGTCCGGCGGGAAGTCAACGAAATTGCTCAGGCTGCCTGATGTTCGAGGTGAGTGAGAAAAGGCCCTTTCACTGGAGTATTGGCTCCAGTTGGGTCCAAAAATGAAAAAAGGGGCTCCGAAACGGAGCCGAAAATATAAAAAGATGAGTTCGATCGGAAAAATTACCGGGACATGCAATTAATCGACTCATCATTAACTTTGGATGCACAAAGTTTATTGGATAATCTGTATATAGTAGTTTTTTTTGAAACGGTTTTCATACCCTTAATAGTGGTTCTAAAATGGTACTAAATATAATATTACAGCTTTTTTTCTAATATAAAATACATATTATCAGATTGATATAAAATTATTCATATTGTTACCCACTAGTCCTTTTTCTATAGCTACCTGATTAACGCTAGGATGTCCAATCTCCGCCTGCTGTAACATTGCTAAACGGTCCACTATCTCATTGTTTAACCACAGTTTTCCCATAATTTAAGTTCTCTTAAGCGGTTAGCATCGGTTTTACAATCCGTTTCATCCATGCAGGCATCATATCCACATCTTTGATTAAAAGTCTCCCTATCTGTTTCTTTTTGATACCAGTTCTCGCGTATATTCAATTCACCTTCTCCTACGTTCTCTTTTTTCAGAACCTTGAGAGTGCTTGAACCAGTAAGAAATAAGACGAGTTCTATAACAGAAGTTTTTGGGGACACCTCGTTTTAATACTACTTCCCTATTTATAAAATTATTGTTCGCTCACTACCTGTTGTCAGATATGTATAATTCATAGGCACTTGAGTCGATAGCCCTAAAGCATTCAAGGCTGTCATACCTGATGGTAACACCTTTGCATTATCTCGGACTGCAATTGCCTGTACAATTTTATCGACCGAAGGAAGTACAACACCAAATTTGCTCTTCCTTGGCTTAGCATAAATGCCTTGAGCCAGCTTCACTAAAACGCCGTCATTCGTAAGTTCCGCTAATGTACCACCGACAAATTCAGAGTGGTAATTAGGAAAGTCTGAACGAAACAACACACAGTCCTCAGGCATAGTTTCTATAAGTTGCCTAAGTGTGTACTATCTAAATAGAATATTCTTTAGTCATACCACCTTTGAAATTTTGATGATTTTCAATTCCCCAAGTAATTTGTTCGTTAGCCTTGGAAATATATTTTTTGCAATGGCCATAGGAATGCTGTTTCTTTTTAATACAATTTTTTCTTATCTGTGTTTCAACTCTTTTCGGTATATCGAAAAAGAATCATGCTTTCTTTACACTATTTTGCTTCTTGAAAAATAAAAACAATAGGAACTTTTACGGTATCAATACATAAAGTTCCCGTTGTGGTATTACTGATTATCAGAATAGTAAATTTCAGATTCCGGTTCAAGTGTGAAATTATGCTTCAGATTGTGTTGCCCGGACCGATGAGAGCGTAGTGTTTGAAAACGAACATGTCGGTTGGCTCGTAGCGAATCCGGATCCAAACGGGCGCCAGAGAATGGACAACATGGGGGAAATAGAACAGGGCGGAGATATTGTTTTTTGGCCTGTTTCAGCAGTCGAAATGCTCTTATACCCGAATTTCTTGGTGCCGTGAAAGATGAAGCCACACATTTGCGCCAGCGCGTGCGGGAGCATCTGAAATGCCGGGAAAAGCTGCCTCTGATCTATGTCGCAGCGTTCAAGGCGCTGGGCTGGAAACTGGATTGAGTTCCGGATCGGCGGATAAAATTTGCAATATTACCAAATATTGGCAACTTTGCAGAAAAAGAACCCTATTATGAAGACAACATCGGTAGCATTGGGCGGATATTTCGAAGAGTTTATCCGGGCCAAGATTACGGAAGGAAGGTATAACAATGCCAGTGAAGTCATTCGGGCAGGGCTCCGTTTATTGGAAGAGAACGAAAGCCGCCTGGTAGAACTTAAAGCCGCCATCCGTGCCGGAAGAAAAAAGCGGGGGAGGCTGTGGACTTTGATCCGAGCAACACTTGAAAACTCTGAAATCCAAACGTCGCAATGGGTAAAGTGTGTTTTTCCAATGTGGCAGTCGAGGATTTGACTTCATATGGAAGTATCAGATGTCTGAGTACAGTTGCAGGTCATATTCAATAGTTAACTATTCATTCTTGTTTCTTTCGGTTCATCAGGGGCAGTATGAATGATATTACTGACGCTGTAATCCAAAATATGCCACAGGTGCGAAAGTCATAATGCTTCATTCCATCTGCCGTTACGGTAATGTTCGCATCTATGAGCCATCCTGACGCGACATCCTGAATTCCCGCAGCACAGTAGGACGCTATACCCACCACGACCCCAGCGCGGCCCCCGTCGCCTTTCTCGGCACGATGTCCACAGCCATCAATCCTCCGAGGAAGCAGATCAGCACTCCGATCGCTATTCCAAACAGAACCATCGAGAGGATGTTCACCCACATGGCATTTCCTCCGTACAGGAACAGTGCCAGGGCTAGGGAGTTCAGTATGCCGAACAGCAGGGCGGGAATCTTTCGGTCACCTTTGAACAGCTTGTCCGAGAACCATCCCGGAGAGCACGGTTCCGAGTATTCCCAGCAGTGCGTTTATCGAGACTACGGAAATCGCCTCTACATCCGAGAATCCCTTGGCCTCTTGCAGGAACAGCACTCCCCAGCCGTTTATGGCATAGCGGGATATGTACATGAACGCGCTGGCCGCCGCCAGCACCCATACCGCCGGGGTGCGGAGCACCTGCTTTCTGAATCTCTCCGAACGGACTTGTTGGCCCCAAGTGCGGGTTTTCTCGTGGGCCAGGGCCTCTACGGGCGGCAGTCCTTTGGATTCGGGGGTGTCGTGGAGCCAGCACAGGACGATCACCACCCAATTGCTCCCGCCACGGCCGATCCGAAGAACCCTGCCTGCCATCCTGCGAATGTCACGATGGAGCCTACGAAGAGGAATGAGAAGAATTCTCCGAGGTTGTGGCTCGCCGAGAAGAATCCGTAGTAGGTTCCCCCGCTCCCGGAGGGGATACCATCGCGAGAGGGATATGATGGCCGGGGGTGCTCCCATGGATTGTGCCCAGCCGTTAATCCCCCACATCACGGCGAACGTGACGAATATCACTGCCTGTGGGAACTACGGAATGCGCCAGCCCCAGCAGTCCCATCAGAGCGTTCACCGCCGCCGAGAGGATGAGTCCCGTCGCCATGAACCGTTTGATGTTGCAGTAGTCGGCAATGAATCCGTTTACGAATTTCCCGACGGCATAGGCGAACAAGAGTACCGATCCGATGACACCCAGTTGGGATGCATCGAGCGCCCGCTGTCGAGAATGGGTTTTTTTTCATGACATTGAGACTCGTGCGGCAGACATAGTAGAAACTGTATCCGAGCGTCGCCGCCGCGAATGCCTGCAAACGGAGGCGGCGGTAGTATTTCGAACGTGCGGCGGCGTCCATCTCGCGAGCCGAGGTCGGGGGACTGATGCGGTAGAATTCCGTAATACGGCTCATGGCGTCAGTCGTGCAGTCCGCGCGAGCGGAGGTAGGAGATCAGCAGTTCGGGGCGGTCGGTCTGGATCATGGTGGCGCCCATATCGACCAGTTTGCCGTAGACGGCCGCCGGGTCGCCTTCGAAGGCCGCATCGTCGCAGAGACCTCCGCAGAGCGACGGCCACAGGGAGTTCACCCAGAGTTTCGAACCTTCGGCAACGACTTTCCGCATGCAGGCTTCGACTTCGGGGGTGTACTCCGACCAGCAGACTTCGTAGGCAAGGGGTACGGTGTCCGTGCCGAGGTATTCGGCGAAGAGCGCCTGCCCTTTGGGTTTGAGGATATCAATGATAGGCATGTACATCATGTTGTGTTCGTAGCGGGAGAACTTCGCGGCGACATCCGCGACGGGGCTTTTGCCTTTGATCAGAAGTTGTCCGGTGACTCCGAGTTCTTCCGAAAGATTCTGCACCAGATCGTAGTATTGGAAGCCTTTGTCGATATTGACCACGATGCGGTCTTTGCAGAGTTCCAGCGCTTCCCGAAGCGTCGGCATGCGGTGCGACGTAGCTACGCCGTGGCCCGATTTGAGGAAACACCGCCGGACGGAATCATAAGGGATTTCGGCGATGAGACCTTTGCCCGTCGTCGTGCGGTTCAGCGTCCGGTCATGGCAGACCACCAGCACGCTGTCGGAGGTCAGCGCAAGGTCGATCTCAACGATGTCGGCCCCCATGCCGATCACCGACTCGATGGCCGCCAGGGAGTTCTCGGGCCAGTTGCGCCAGTCGCCGCGGTGGCAGGCGACGAGGACTTTCCGCGAGGAGGGGTTGTGGATTTCAGCCACGATGCCTTCGGCCCGGCTAGCAGGGAGCGGAAGCCGTGGGGAGAGCAACACCAGAAAAAGACAAAACTCAGAAAAAAAAAAAAGAAAAAGGAATCTCATATCCAGTTTCTGTTAATGGTTAGTCTGATTGAACAGTTAGGCGTCTTAGGCCAGCAGGAATATGGAATAGTCGAGCGGCCAATGTCATTCTCTGGTCAGTAAAGTTACGGGCCCAATCAATCCGGAAGGTAGCAATGGGGTTTCTGCATTCCAGTCAACATAAGGCACCCAAGTATATTTTCGGGCTCCGAATTGCAAATCACCGATAAGCCGATTGAGCCAGCAGTTCGTAACAGTAACCTCTATCGTATTGTATCCTTCTTTCCAGTGCCTCCGAAATATCGACCCGATAAGGTGGTCGCCATAAGGTTCGAAACGACTGTCCGTTTAACGTCACATCAGCAAGGGCATGAACGGTTCCCAAATCGAGCCAAACATTTTTTTTCGGTACCTGCCCGATATTCGAAACTCATCTTGTACGTTGCCGTACCACTGAAATACCGAATATAGGGATCATCACTCTGAGTCCAATCATTAAGTTCTCTGAACGTCATTTCCCGGGCTTTGTATCGTAAACCGGACGGAAGGCCACATTCAATTACCGTTGAGTTCCTGCAAATTCCGGAAAGTAGGAAAATTCGTATCGGACCTGGAATTGGGCACAACAGCTCTCCTCCGGAACACAATGAACCAAGAATCTGCGGGCCCGAACTCCAACGGCACATAAGTCCGTCCGGCACGCTGCTCGAATAGCGGCAAATCTCGAATTTCTCCCGTTTCGGCGTTCCACAATTCGGGTTGACGGTTTGCGACGTTGAATCCGAAAGTGCCTGAAACTGCATCTTCCGACTGGTTCGAAAGAAAATATAACTCGAATCCGTCTCCTACACGGTGGGTAAACAGAATCTCTTGTGGAATAGCGGGAATAGTAAGGTCGGGCCGACTCCCAAACGGTTTTAATGCTTCCTGAATACCTATTCCGCAAAAAATATGGCCTTTACCGTAACGCCTCTCTGTTACTGAGATTCCGTCCATTCCATTCCACATTGCAGCAGAAATCTGTGAGACTCGATCATCGCAGCCGGGATAATCCCGGTTACTAGGTGAGGTTTCGGGAGCATAACCCAGCAGGGATGCGCCCTGCCTTGCCAATCGGGAAAGTATTTCCAGCATTTCGGGCCGCATGGTCTTTTGGGGAGGCAGGACGAGAATTGCATAATCGGCCCCGAAGCAAGTACGATCCGGCCGTTCACACCCGAGCATCTTTCAAAACCTCAGCATTGACGAAGTCATACTGATACCGGCGGCAGCGCCGGAATCATCGGTCCCGTCATCTTCGGAGCATCTTCCCCGATAAAATAAGCAACGTCCGCCAGATTTCGTCCGCTCTGCAGCAACGCACAGGAACGGCGGACATATTCGAAATAACTTTTCGTCGAATGGAACCACGTACTATGGCGGTTGAAATCCGTACCGAACCAAGCATTCATGCCCGGTTTTCCGCTCGTCGGGTTGATGAATGTAGAGATGCAGCACATAATGATTGATGCCCTCAGTCAGGCCCAGTCTCCCAACAGTTTCAGATCGCGCGGCATCTGCCGGGAACGTGAAACTCGCTGTAAAAGCCTCCGCCGAAACGAGGTTCTTACCATAAATATGTGCGGCAGAAGAAGCCGCCCGACACTCCACCGTATAAGAGCGCTGATTACGGTCCGTCAGCCAGAATTCGCCGCCGACCTGATGACTGGCCCCACCGTAATTAAAGGAACTCTCCGGGAAACCCCCAATGTCCGTAATTCTCCAACCAGAGCGTCAATCCGTTCTCTTCGCATTTTTCCCGAAGGCCACGAACATAGCCCGAAGCGATTTTATCCGCAATAAGACGACGCATATCCCACAGAAAACGATCGGAACGGTCGGTGCTCTCTACGATACGCCCCGTCAGTACCGGCAGCCAAGGATAGGGATCATAGCCGTAAACGGTAGCAAATTCCTCCGCAAAACCCTCGGTCAGTTCAACGATCCTGTTCATAACTATCCGCAATCACATGCCGGAGCCCCCTGCGCTGTTCAGGAGGCATCCGCCGCAGTAATTCTCCGGCAAATGCATCAAAATGGGCACGGGCGGCATCACGGTTCATTTTGTCGACTTCGTACCCCCGGCCCTCTTTCAGCGTCGGCTTGTTTTTTTCGTTCGGTTGGCACCATCCCCGTGCGCAGTACGATCCACTCTCCGGGCGGTACATCCCAAGTGAGAAGACCCATGGAGTCCATACATTCCGTCAGATCGACAACGCAAGTTGGATCGATGGTCAGCGACTGATCGTCGACTTCGGCCGAAGGTTCCCACGAATAGGTATCGTATGCGGTCTGGGTACTGGAACTCATCTTTCCCAACTGTTTTTCCACATAATGGGACAGGCGGGCCGCACCCGAAAGCTCGATTTCCCCGATCACGCCGTCCCGGCCTTCGGGAAAAACGATCCGGAATTCACGAGCCGTCACCGCCGGGAACGACTCGCATATCGGACCGAAAACCATCGGTCCGATATGCGGCCACAGGTTCGCACGATCAATGTCTCGCGAAGCATTCCTCACGCCATTCCCCGTCGGCGGTTTTTACCTCGACACATACTTTCGCAGACATGCGCATCGGTCCGTAAAGTGATGCTGACGAGAATGTATAGGGGTCGTCAGGACCGATCTGCTTGGAAGCAGGCCGGATGATCAACGACCGAGCCGTATAAGGTTCGTCCAGTTCGATTTCGAAAGTCAAGGGATAACGTTTGAACCGGACCGCCGTATTCGGGTCTCCGTCGAAAAGCAAATTGGCATCAGAGAGCTCCGCACAGCGCACATACGGGGTATGTCCGCACAACCGATCTGAATCGCTCGCCGGAACCGGAAAGGCTTGAACGGCAACCTGCTGAAAATATTCGGCAGGTGCTTCGAACCGCTTTCGGAGTTTGCAGGGCCCGCTGACTCGCAATTCGGTCGATGTGAGGTAGCGCATAGCCTGTTCGGGTTTCACCCACGGGACCTGACTGACTCCAGCCGGGGCAGTTGAACAGCCCGACTTTGATACCCAATCGCTCTGCCTCCCGAACAGCATGCTCACGCACTCCCACCAAGCGTCGCTTAGCACGGGCACCTGTCCGCGGTTGACCATTTTACGGTCCTGCTCACCCGTGTTTACGAAATTTAGGCGCGTATCGGTGACATTGCCGATGAATGCCTCACCGATGCCGACCTTGGCCATCGCTTCGAGGTCGCGGGTAATGCCTTCTTTGGAGATATTGTCGTCTATCAATACCAATAAGTCCAGGGTTTCGTGGATTCGGGAGGATTGCGGAATACAGCTTCGAGCTCCTCCGCCCCGCCCATACGGTTACAGGCCGACAAGATTGCCAAGACTGCAACGAATGTCAAAGGTAGGTTTCTGCTCATTGATCAGGTAGGTTTTTAATGATGTTTTCGGCGTCCGATGTTGAACTGCTGATTATTGGGAAGGCCCTGATGTCCGCAGCCTTTCTCCATCAGCAATTTCAGTTCCGGCAAATAGGTGGTGTAAACCACACGCGGCAGTGTTTCATGCCGACGGCACACGGCGGCAGCCATTCCGACGACTTCGCCCATCATCGCCGTTGTCCGCATCACACACTGTCCCCAAGGCAACATGTGTCACGCTGATATTCCGGCCGGCCATGAAGAGATTGGGGGATATTACGTGAATAAAACACCGATAAGGAATCGGATAGGGTTCTATTTCCTCTTGATTACACACCGCCTTGAACTCATCACCCGGGAAAAACCGGGTATTCTTCGGATCGGGGTAGTGCAGGTCGATCGTCCACGAGGTCGTAACCGAAGCGTCGTCATAAGCAACCTGTTTTTAAAATATCATTCTGAGTCAAAACAATATCACCTATCAGACGGCGCGATTCCCGCTTTCCTGCTATATAAGCCACCCATTCCAACGCCAGATTGCGGAATGCTCCGTTGTCCGAAGCGTGATTTTTGAGATAAGACCAGTTGGCATAAACCACCAACAAGCCGTGGTCTCGGATGCGCTCCGCATCCCATACCTGATCCCGCTGCATTCCAGTTTCCCAGGTCCATTCACCCTTGGTTACGTTCTACGCTCTTTTCATCGAATATCTTGCCGTAGACGAACTCAGGAAAAACCACGGGCGTACCCTGATCCTGGGCATACCATTGTACCGAGGCCCCCATTACCTGCTTGTCAGCCTTCGCCGGAGCACTCGGCTCACCGTATTCCGACCGGGCCTCGCGTCCTGTGTGAAAATCAGCCCCGGCCATATATCCTACGTTGGCGTCTCCCGTACAATCGGCAAACAGCGGAGCTCGAAAGCACATCAGCTCTCCGGTTTCAACATTCCGGGCCAATAGAGCAACAATACGGTCCTGTTCCATCTCTACCCCGATTCCCCGACACGAAAGATAAAGCGAAATATTTTTCTCCCCGGCAACAAAAGCCATCTTCCGGTCATCGGCATAATTTTCCGCCGGCATCGCATTACCTTTTTCCGTATGTCCGAACTCCTTGATCAGGTTTCCGAGATTGGGATAGGGTGGCAGCTCGATCGCTCCGCCCAAATGCACCCTCACTTCCGAACTGTTGTTACCACCGAGTACAGGCCGATCATGCACCAATGCGACCTTCAAACCGAGCCGAGCGGCACTAACCGCTGCACACATGCCTGCGACGCCGCCACCGACCACGACAAAGGTCGAACTCCCCTTCATCATGTGAATCTTCATAACCGGGAAGCAGCCTGCGGCGCAGGGTTTCCATCTCCTCTTTATCTTGGGGCAGGTTGTCATTGCGTTCTGTCGAAAAAAATAGATGGCATCACAACGACCGTCAAATCCCGTCAGGTCATGTAACGACACTTTGATGCAGGGTGATTCTACAACTGCCATTCCGGCATATTGCCATATCCAGTTTTTTCCTGTTGCACCCAGTTCGGCCGGCAACCGATGACCGTTCACGCCTAGCCGGAACCGTCCTGGACCCTCGCCGTTATACCACGGCGAGGTCCAGTTATAGGTTCTGACATAAATGTGATATGCGCCTTTGTCCGGAAGAACGATCGACGTAATAGCATCGTCTACGGGCGTACCCATCCCATGGGCCAGCAGATACGATGATCCCATAATATCCATGAACTGCTGATCCACGACCCAGCCACCCTTGTCGGCAAAGGCTTCGGCTTCAAGAAGATATTCATGAGCGGAGAGTCCGGCCGGAAACAGAAAACCAGTATTAAAATTAGAGTTTTTCTCATCGGATGCTAATTTTTAACACAGCGTAGTGATTGTCCCTTTGCCTTGTAGTCGCACCCGCGAGCTGATCCGGACTTATCGTGTTGAAGCATACGCCGTGCACCCTTCGCAGTATTGGTCGGACTCTCATCCGCGAACAAAGTACACATATTTTTTTGTAGATGCCGAGGCGTCTTTTGACAGAGGTGGCATAAATTCCACCGGGAACTAACGCCAATCCATAATCATCGGAACCACCGAATCCGTATAACCTGGATTTTATTTTAGTAGCCAATCCGGCGTCGGCCACACCATACGGCTTTTTCAGGAACATCTGACAAATCAGTTCTAAATCCGTTGCCTCCGGGCGACAAATCGCTCCAGCACAAGCATATCGGCTTCTGTCGGAATGTGATACCCTTCGGGACACGGATTTTTTCTCCGTAGCCGCGTACCAGTTATAAAGCAGCCCGAATTTTTCAACATCCTCCGCCGTTGAATAAGGGTTCACATAAGCGGCCGAAGTGTATGCTTTGAAAGCATCACCCGATGCCGAAGGATTTCCGTACCGTCAGCAAATTTCGTTGTTCGCAGGTTTTCGCACATCCATGTTTGCGAACCAATCGTCACAACGCTGTATTTGTTCCCGTCCTTATCATATACATACTCTTTCGGAAGCTCTACGCCCGTACCGGGGATAGTCACCTCGGCGGAACCGCTTTCCGAGTTCTTATAAGCCACTCCATCACCCAGCGCGACGATCCCGACATCGTATTTTCGATCTTCGCTTTTGCGCCGTTTTACAGAGGCTATGTCGAACGAGCAAATCCCTTGTATAGTTGTGATTTCCGGATCAGAGAACGATGCCATCAATCGATATTTCATATCCCGTGGCATGGCCGTCGGCACTCCATGAAACAATCGTTCCGGAGCCCGTCAGTTGCGGTGCTGCAAGTTGCTCAAGGACTACCTCAACATAATCCGGGTTATCGCGCATGCAACGCAGCGACTGTCCCTTCACTTTGCCGTCGCAACCGCGGGATGAGCCGGGTCTGCCGTTTTGGAACATACGGCGCACTCCCTTCGATGCGTTCGTGGGACTTTCATTCGCCATCCACAACACGCATATTTTTGTAGTCGCCGAAGCGTCTTTCGTCAACGAAGTGGCGTAAATCCCGCCGAGGGACCAGTGAAAGCCCGTAATCATCCGTTCCTCCGAAGCCGTAAGACGAACTCATCATTTCGTTCCCAGCTTATAAGCGTCTCCTCGGAATACGGAGGTTTCGGGCACATCTGCTAGTTCATCGCCCAGGTCCACTGCTTCCGGGCGATGTATTTCTCCAGCACGAAGCATATCGGCCTCTGTCGGAATGCGATACCCTTCGGGACACGGATTTTTTCTCCGTTGCGGCATACCAATTATAAAGCAGTCCGAATTTTTTCGACATCTTCCGTCGTTGAATATGGATTCACATAAGCGGCCGAAGTGTATGCTTTGAAAGCTTCTCCTGTTGCCGAAGGAATCTCTGTACCATCGGCAAAATGAGTCGTACGCAGATTCTCTTTGAGCCAGAATTGGGGGACCTATCTCGACTTCCGTGTAGAGGTTCATGTCGTAGTCAGCCACCTGACCTTCGGGAATGACGATTTCTGCCTCGCCATATACCCGCCCCAGTTTCATATTTACGGCATATTCGGATAGGCAATCACTAGCATCGGCTTCGCCGGATTCCACTTTATCGACTCCAACGGCATCGTAATAAGCCGCCAGTTCACCCTCACCAAGCTGCCCATCTGCATTCTGGTCTACCCACAGCAGGACATACACAGCGGGAACCGTTCGGTCCACAGGTTCTAATGATATACGCAATCCCTTTGAGACATGTTCTTCCGTAAGCTCAGTATCGATCCGCATGGCTGGTGTCAACGATGCAACCGATACACCTTTGACATCGGTATAATAAAGAGCAGAGACAAGCGTCTGACCCGCCTGCGGCTTGACTTTCGGATGCGTAAATGTCACATTGACATCAAGAAAATCGGCCTTTGCCGGCACCGGCGCTTCCGGGTCGTCATATCCACAAGAAACTGTCGCAGTAAGCAAAAACGCCATACAAAATATATCGAGTAGTTTTTTCATGGTTGTCGAAATAATTAGCGGTTCGTCAATAATTCAGCACAAGACGGGCATTGACCGGATGATGATCTGACGGGATCGGTTTCTCGACCCGGATATCCGAACCGGGAAGAAAATTGATTATAGCTGCCCAGCGCCGTACCTCGACGCATTTCGGCGGATAGACAAAAATGTAGTCCAGCCGATCGTTTACGCCGGCGGGAGTAGCTGTACCCTCGTCGATGCAGGATTGCGGGGAATAGGTTTTATATCCGGCGTTCATATGCTCGGCTGCCAGATCGAACGTATCTGCAAAACCGTTTTCAACAAAAGTCATCGGAGCGGACGGCACTCCGTTTATGACGGTTTTGGCATAGTTGTTCAAATCACCCATCGCAATTACGGGCATTCCGCCAAGGCTGTCTGATTTGGCTTTTGCCACCTGGCAAAGGCTCTGAATGCATTGGCGACGCAAAAGCTGGTACTCGTTGCTGCGTTTACCGCCGGATTTCACGTGCACCAGATAAACAAGCAGTTCATGCCCCGAAGATTTTTCACGCAACCGCACGAAATTGGCATAACGACTGGTTAAGTACTCATCGGGAGCATATTCGGATAGACACTCAACAGGTCGATATTATCGCTTTCGACCAATTCGAAACGGGCTTTGCGCCAGAAAATAATGCGTGGAGAAGCCCTAATGCCCATTTCACGGTAAGCATAATCGGGTGACATCATGGCGATCATGTCGTTCATCTGAACCTCATCCTGCGACTCCTCGCACCCCAGAATATCGGGATTGTGATTTTCCTGCCGAATGATCTTCCCGACCTGCTGTTTGCGGTCTTCCACGGGCTTTTTGTGTACGACCTGCCGCGAAAGCAGATTATAAGTGGTTACCGAAACAGACATCTGTTCCGGTTTGTCGGCAAAGCACGCCGTAAACCAGACCGAGCAAAACAGGACCGGCAACATATATATTTTGAACATTTTCATAATGGATATCGGTTAATGGTAAGACAAATGGAAAATAGCATTGACCGGATGATGGTCTGACGGAACTGGCGTTGCAATCCTGTGAGTCGCTTTTGTCGACGAAATCGATGACCGTTTGGTATTTTGACACACCGAATGGCGTAAATGAATAACCAAAAACGTAATCGATCCGGTAATTGCCGTTATCGCGTGGTTCGGCGAAACCGTTCAGATCAACACTCGATGTTTTGTAATTGAGGTTGACGCATTCGCGTGCAATCGTCGGGGAATCAACGAATCCGAAACTCGCACAAGCGGCAGGAGCCGAAATAACCCCGTTGTCCACCGTATTCCAGTAATTGTTAAAGTCTCCTAGAATAAAAACCGGAATATCACCCTCTTCGCGGGCGCTGCAAAGCGGCCGGGCACAAGGCTGAAATACAATCGTAACGCAGTTTCTGGTAGGAGGTTGATGTGCCGTTAGTTTTAATATGGATGTTGTAAACAAGGAACTCCTTACCGGAATTTTTTTCGCGCAATTTCACGAAATGAGCGTAACGCGACGTCGGGAAATCGGACGAAGTGTAGTTCGGGTCACCGAGCAGCATATTCGTATACCCGGCTCCGGTCTTCTCAAACTTGTCTCGCTTCCAAAAAATCAGCGCCGGGTCAGCCGTGGAAACGGCGACCACGTGAACATCATATTCATCGGCGAGCAACCGCTGCATATCGGAAAGTACCGGATCGGTACCGCACTCCTGCAAGCAGAGTACATCGGGATCGTGGTCCGCCTTGCGGATGATGTCATGTACAGCCTGCACACGACCAGCCCACGGAGCTTTAGTTTCCGTAGCCAGCACGTTGTAACTAGTCAGTGACACGCTGAAAGCGGCAGTGCGGGCTTTTACCGGATCAATCCAAACTCCGGAACCATTTTCTCCCACGCTCCGCACGCGCACCGAATATTCCGTATCGGCCACAAGATCCGTCAACGCAATTCTAGGTTCATCTGTCCGCAAGGTTTCAACTCCGAAAGCGGAAGTATATTCCACTTCATAGCCGGTGGCTCCGGGTACAGTTTTCCAATCGAGCTCCAATCCGTCGGTATAAGCCGCTACAGTCGTCAATTCCATTGCATTAGCGGCAGATTCCCCGTCATCGGAACAAGCGCCTATTGCCAGCGACACGACGACGGCCGTCATATATATCCATGCTTTTTTCATATTCGTTCGTTTTTGCGGTTATTCCGCCAACAGCGGATTTTTGTCGATTTCCGATTGCGGGATAGGCCACAGATAGTCGTTCTTGGGATCGAAAGTCAAGCTGCCAAGACTATTGAAAATCGACTCGTCGGGATATACGGGTTTTCCGTACTCGTTGAAGGTCGGGACAACGGGATCATACCAATGCTCCTTAGTGCGCTTCCCGAGGAGTTTGCCGGGCAAAACATGTTCAGCTATTTTCCAGCGGCGGATGTCAAAGAGCCGCAATCCCTCCATTGCAAATTCGACGGTACGCTCATAGCGTACAATGTCACGAAGCTCCTCTTGCGACATATCGAGCCGCGCTGCAGGCATTTTCACGTCGGGACGCTGCCGCACGTCGTTGATCGCATCAATCACCGTTTGGTCAATCTGTCCGAGCTCGATCTTCGCCTCGGCATAGGTAAGCAATATTTCGGCGTAACGCAGCAGAATGAAATGCAACTCGCTCTTGGAGATATAGTCCGGCAGGTCGGTTTCATCGAAATACTTACGGCTGACATATCCTGTAAAGGAACCGTAGGCATTGGTAACTTCCGTATTCCCCGATGCGCGTCAGTTTGCCGTTAATAATGGCGCTAGTCTTGGTCGAATCGGGATGAATCTCAAATTTGAAATTATTATGCCAGCTGCCGGGACGGATAATTGAATAATCGAGTCGCGGATCTCGGTTCTGATAAGGCGACTTGGGATTGTAGAGTGATGACTGATCGATCCGTTTGCCATCGGTGCAGCGATAAGTGTCAATGAGCGTCTGTGTCGGTACGATTACCGAATAGCCGTTCGATAAACGAGTGCCGATATATTTGGGGTTGGCATTGATCTTCACCCCGGTCAGATACCGTGCAGCAAGCATCACTTCCGGAGAACCTTCGCCAGTATGAGCGAACAAATCGGCATAAAGTAGGATTGATGTCATATCCACCGTCTTTAATGACCTGTCCGGCACATGCAGCAGCCAGTTCATAATCCCCTGCATAGAGAGCTATACGTGCTTTCAGGCCCATAGCTGCACCGCTTGTGATATGCCCCGCCTCGGCTGCGCTCCACGAGGGCGGAAGATTGCGATAGGCAAAATCCAGATCGTCGTAGATATGTCCGATGATCTCGAAGCCTTCGTTTTGGGCAGTTGCAATTTTGCCAGTCGAGCATGTGATCGACATAAGGCACATCGCCGTAGAGAAAGACCAAGTACATATAATTGAAAGCCCTCAGAAAACGCGCGCCTGCGCCTCGATCCGGTTGTAGAACTGTTCGGAAACCTTGTTCTTAGCGGCGGACATCTTGTCGAGAATGTTATTCGAAAGTGCGATCTTCTCGTAGAAATGTGCCCACACCGTAGCGAAAACCCCGGTCTGGGCATTCGCTTGCCCGGCTTGAATGACATTCATGTTGGCATAGGTCCCACGGATATAGACCATTTCCGTAGCACCGTCGAGAAAGAGTTGATACTGTACATCCTGATTCGTAAGCCAATAGAAAGTCGAATAGGCGGCATTGATCGCCAGGGTGAGTTCCGCTTCGCTCGAGAAGAAATTTTTCGCTCGACGGTCCCGTCTGGGGATATTCATCGAGGATGTCGCATGAACTCCAGCACAGAGCCGATGCGAGAACAGCCAGAAGTTTGTATTTCATAGTCATCTTATTTTTCAGATTAGAAGGTAAGCTGAACGCCGCCCAGCCATGTTTTGGTCAGCGGATAGATGTCGGCTGCGCCGGATCCCATCTCAGGGTCCCAGCCCTTGGGTAGGCTACTGGTGGTAAAGATATTGTCGCCGGTAACATAGACCCGCAACTTCTTGACGCCGATTCTGGAAAGTGCTCCGACGGGCAGCGTGTAACCGATCTGCGCGGTTTTCAGACGGATAAAAGCCGCATTGTAAACCCAAAAACTCGAATACTGGAAATTGTTGTGCGACGAAGCCGCCACCAACCGCGGATAAGAAGCGTCCGGATTCTCCGGCGACCAGTTGTCGAGCATCCAACGCTGCATTTTTCCCGAGTTGTAAAGCGCCCAGACCGCATCGCCCGTTAAAATGATGTCGCGTTTGCCGATACCCTGGAAAAGCAGCGAAAAATCGAAATTCTTCCAACTGCCCGAGACATTCAAACCGAAAGTATAGCGCGGGATCTGGTTGCCAATGACTTGCCGGTCGTAAGCGTTGACCTCGCCTTCGGTACCGTCGGCATCGGTCAGATTGCGGTATTTGATGTCTCCGAGCGAATAGTCTCCGAAATAGCTCTGTGAGGGGTGGTTCAACAAGTCGACCCGGTCGCGGAAAAGCCCGTCGGCCACATATCCATAGAGCGAATTGATCGGGTATCCTTCGGCAATCAGCGTGTAACCGCTGATAATCGGGTCTACGCCCTTTAGGTCCATCACCTTGTTGTGCACGTCCGAAAGATTGAACGTGACCGAATAGCTGAAATCTCCGACCTTGTTCTGGTGCGAGATCTCGAAATCCCATCCCGTATTACGCACTTTCCTGCATTCTGATAAGGTTCCGTAAAGACCCGTTATCGAAGTCACGGGAAGTTTGAGCAGAATGCCCGTCGTGTTTTTCACGTAATAATCGAACGAAGCCGTAAGTTTGTTTCTGAACAGTCCGATATCCAGCCCGATATCGGTCGTTTCAGAAAGATTCCCACGAAATGTCCGTATTGGCAAACGCCTTTTGGTAACCGCCATCGGCCGGAGCTCCGCCAAACGTATAGGTCGGATCGAACGTGATGGTCGCATAGGCGGGATAGGTTCCGATCTCTGATTGCCCAGACGTCCCCATGAAGCCCGCAATTTAAGATTCGAAATCAATTGACTCCTGCAGGAAGCTCTCTTCGGAAATACGCCATCCCGCCGAGAACGAGGGAAACACGCCGTAGCGGTGTCCACGGGCGAAACGCGACGAACCGTCGACACGCACGTTAGCTTCGAAAAGATAACGTGACTTATACGAATAATTGATCCGCCCGAAATACGAAAGCAGCGCCCATGCACTCGCACTACCGCCGTTCTGCATGTTTTCGGTCGAACCGGCGTTGATCACTTCGTATTGGGGAAGTACATATCCCTCTCGACTGAGTGAAATATCGTTCGTATGATATTTGATCTGCTCGTATCCAGCCAGTACACCCAAATCGTGTCCACCCTTGAATGAACGGTCATAGTGAATCAGTGTCTGAATCGTAGTCTGCGTAGTTTTGGCATCGGATTGGCTGAGACTGCTTTTGGCAGGAGAAATCGCAGCCGGAGGTCTCTTGATCGGGTTCGTAAACAGCCACACTCTTTTTGGCAATCTTTTTATAGGTATTACCGAGATTCGGCGTATAGTTGAAATCAATACTAGGCCTTCGGCCGGTGTAAGGGTCAGTGAAAATGTCGCCCGCAAATTGTCATAGGTATTCACTGTATTACCGCCTTCACGTCCCAGCGCCAGCGGATTGCGCTGGTTGTAACCCGTTCCATAGCGGCCGTCGGACAAAAGACAGGTATAGATGCCGGGAATGCGGTTGATATATCCCTTCATGAACTCTGATAGGTGGGAAACTCCGTGGTCGACCGGCGGCCGTCGACAATCATGCTCGCTTTCAGGAATTTGGTGATGTCCATCGCAATATTGGCCCGGGCCGAAAAACGGTCGGCAAAAAATTCTCCATGATACCCTCCCTGGCTCTGATAGGCAAACGACGCAAAGCCCGGACGGCCTTGCCGCCGCCGCTGACGCTCACATGGTGATTCTGCGTGAAACCCGATCCGGTCAAGAGTATCTTCTGCCAGTCGTTGTCGGGATAGTGATCCGGATCGACTTTCCGGTAACGAAGCCAGTCGGCCAGATACGATTCAGAATAAAGCGGCGACATCCCGGCATTTATCGACGCCTTGTTCATGTTGGTCATGTACTCGTAATTGCTCACGAAATCGGGCAGCACCGTGGCACTCTGAAATCCGATATAGCCGTTATACGAGGCGGAAGGACTTTCCCGCGTCCCCTGCCGGGTCTGAACGAGGATCACACCGTTTGCAGCGCGAGCCGTAAATCGCGGCGGAGGCGGCATCCTTCAATACCGAGATCGATTCGATATCATTGGGGTTCACGCCGTCGAGCGCTCCCGCTACACCGTCGATAAGCACCAGCGGCTCCGATTATTGAGTGTACCGATACCACGAATACGAATCGGCTCCATCGGAACCTGGCTGGCCGGTACTCTGTGTCACTGTAACTCCCGATGCAAGTCGCTTGCAAGCCGTAGTGGCCATTACAGGACGCCGTCCCGATCTCTTCATTGTCAGCAGATAGCCGTGACAGCTCCTGTCAGGTTCGCTTTCTGGACGCCATATCCACAACGACCACATCATCCGAGCGTACTGGCACTCTCTTTCGTAACGTCAATTTCTCGATTTGCCGCTGACTATGTAACACGGACCGGTTCATAGCCCAGACAGGGAAAATTCAAGCGTGTTCCCTGAGCGGCACGAATGGTGAAACGACCTTCGGAATCGGTAGTAGTTCCGACGGTCGTGCCTGCATGACCGTTGCACCTACGATCGGCTTTGCCTCCCGGCATCGACGACCCGTCCCCGATCTGTTTTTCAGCTTTCGGCGTCGGGGCGAATGCTTTTCTGAACTTTTATTCGTCAGAACGATGTGACTGCCCTGAAGAACGAACTCGGCACCGGTACCTTCGAAAATCTTTTTTCAAGACCGTGGCGACCAGTTCGTTATTCTCGACCGACACATCAACCCTGCGGTCAAGTTTTTACATTATTGTTATTGATGAATAGATAATTAGTCTGCGACTCGATCTCCTGAAGGATTTCTTCGATAGCCGCCTGTTGTTTCTTAATGGTTACCCGAGCCGACTGGGCATAAACCGGGCGTTCCGGCCAGCATCAGAACAAGAACTGCCAGTATCAGGCAGATCCGCCGGAACGGGATGAAACAACAAATTACAACAGAAAATTTTAAATGTTGTAAAATTTTTCATACATTTGTTAAATCTAGGTTATTCGATTGGTTTCAGTTGGATATCCGCCCGCGAAGCTGCAATCGCTTCGCGGGTTTCTTATTACAAGAAAGGGCTCTCATCATAGGCAATTGGATTGGTTGAGTTTCTAATCGGTAGTTTTAGTTTTGAACGGGTATCATTCGATCGTCAAGCGACGATTTTCCTCGTCATGTTGTACGGTAAAGGAGACATCCCGCTGCAATACCTTCAGCGCATAATCCAAACCGTCGACCTGGCGAAATTTTCCGGTATAGCTACGTTTGAGTAATTCTTCGTTACGGATGATGATTTCAACATTGAAATATTGCGCCAACTTCCCGATAATCTCGTCGAACGAAGCATCCCGAAAATAGATGATACCATTACGCCACAAATAGGGATTCAAATCGGAAAATTCGGTCACCTTGAAACCCTGTTCTGTCAGAACGGCTTTTCTGATGCGGGTCGAGGACGACTGAGTTTTCACCATTGACACTCGAACACGTACGCAGCCTTCAATAAGCGCTGTTTCAAAACGGGTTCCTGACGCATAGGCTTCAATATTGAATTTTGTACCCAGCACTTCGACATCGGCCTTCGATGTCTCGACAACAAAAAGGCACCTTTTCATTCCGAGAAACTTCAAAATAGCCTTCGCCATCGAGCCGGACAGTACGCCGATCCGATCCGAACGATGCCGGATAGCGCATTGTAGAGCCGGCATTAAGCCAGACTAAGGTCCCATCCGACAGGATCAACTGGCCCCTGGCCTTCGGCAACTGTTATGACATTATCCGACACATCGGGACGAGGTGTAACGACACTCCATATCCAAGCGCCTGCAACGGCTATTAGCAACACGGCAGCAGCCTGTATTGCGTAACGTGCTAAAAAGGCGCAGAGACAATAAATGCCCTTTTTTCCGTGGGCTCGACGCCTAATATCAGCGTATCGAACAGGCGGCGTTCCCAAAAAATGCTTCACGAGCCTCTTCCGAAGACTCCATCCACTCCTGTACAGCGAACGCTTCTTCCTGTGTGAGACCTCGTTTCTGAAAAAAACGATATAACAACTCTTTATCCATAATCTGATTATATAGCACCGGAAAAGACAAATCCCTACTGAAAAAAGCACTCTTTTTTCAAAAATTCAGAAATACAAAAACAAAACAGAGATAATAATCCTTCAAGGCTTCTCGCAAAGTCTTGAGAGCTCGACCGATATGAAACTCTATACCTTTCACGGTCATGCCACAAAGACGGGCGATTTCCTTCTGCGGAAGATTATCCAGACGGCTCATATTGAAGATACGGCGGGTCTGTGTGGGTAATTTAGCCAGAGTTCGTTCGACGATCTGTTGAATTTCTCGCGAAAAAAAGCTGTTGAGGATCACAAGCTTCGAGTGAAGCGATACGCATCCTGATCCCATTTGACATACGAGCGTATCCGGCCGGAAATGTCCGCAGTTAGTTTTTCCCGCCGGATGTGGTTCAGGCATTTATGTTTGACAACGGTAAGAATATAAGCCGGGAGATTCTCCGTGGAACGAATGTCTTCCCGATGTTCCCAATAATAGATGAATGAATCGGCTACCAGATTTTCAGCCGTGCTCCAATCCCGGACATATGTTGCGGCAAAACGTATAAAACCGATCCTTATATTTAGTAAACAAGTCATTGAATAAACTTATGTCCGAAGAAGTATGACCCATAAAAATGAAATTAAGGCATTTGAGCAGGCAATGTATGTCAAACAAAGTTAAGCCCAATTATTGTATTCTGCAATCTTTATTATTAATAGTCCGTTAAAATTCACCATATCGGCTAAGCGGCTTCTGCCACAAATCCAAAAGAGTTCTTTGATAAGTTTAGAATTAAAAAGTTCTGTTCGGTTTCAGAACGGACTTGCTAAAAATTCTTTTGAGCATATAAATATTACTCAGATAGGTCTTTAGCAGTCCGATGGAAAGCGAGGGATAGTATCGTTGGCGCATGACCTTTGCGGCGTTTACCGAGGCCAGTGAAGCATTGAAAGCGAAGTCGAGTTTCCTCAAGTCCCTTGCCTGACAATCATTGAGCCCGGTAAACTGCTTGGAATCCCGAAAGCAAAACTCGATCTGGAATCGTGTACGGTAGTATTCGATGATGAAACTTATTTCATTCTCTTAAAATTGCTTTGAGAACCATCAAAATGTTAAAGCACAGCATACAAATAGAATTATTCCTTATATTATGGGTGCCCAAACTCATATATAGTGAAAGTCCTATGTACACTGTGCTCGACAAAGATACGATAAAAAATATTGCCTCATCTTTCGAAGGCAAAACGTGGTTATGTCACTCAAAGTTGCCTAATAGAGGTTGTAAACGCCATCTTGTACAAGTTGAAGACCGGTTGTCAATGGGCATTCCTTCCTGTGGAAGCCCTGTTTAGCGGCAAGGTACTGAGCCATGGTGCCGTATATCATCATTACAACAAATGGAGCAAGTCGGGCGAGTGGAAATCCATGTGGGTCAGGTTGCTTGACAAACACCGCAATGAGTTGGACATGTCCGGCGTGGATTTGGACGGGAGCCACACGGCTGCACTCCGTGGCGGTGAAGAAGTCGGATACCAAGGGCGGAAGAAACGGAAGACGACCAACGCACTCTACCTAACAGACAGGCAAGGACTTCCGATTGCCATGTCTTCTCCGAAATCCGGCGAACACCATGACGTACATGACATAGAAAAGGTCATTGGTGACATGTTCAACGACCTTGAGAAATCCCATATTCGGGTTGACGGCCTTTTCCTCAATGCCGATGCCGGATTCGATTGCGATGCCTTACGTGGTTTCCTGTGTGAAAAAGAGATCATCGCAAACATCTGCATCAATAAACGGAGAGAAAATGCCGATGACATCTTTGTTGATGATGAACTGTATGCTGAAAGGTATTCCATCGAACGGACCAACGCTTGGATGGACAGTTTCAGGACTCTATTGAACCGGTTTGATACAACTGTTGCCAACTGGACATCTTGGAATTACCTGGCATTCGCGGTCTTGTTACTAAAGAAAATTTCACGAAAACAAAAAAAGTTTAAATCACTTCATTTTATTTGCATTGGGCAATATGTGCGGTCGAAATGTGCTATTAGCGAAAATATGAAATAAAATATGTGGAGTTTCCCTTGTTCCAATTTTGATTTAATCTGGTAAATAAGAAAATTCTAAAAAGTAGGATACAATTACTATTTCTGAATTAATTCTAGTTTAATTATTATGAGTTCAACTAAAGGGAATCAAACTTAATTGTTATTTCTTCCCGGTTGCCGTCGGGGAAGATAGTCATGCGGAAGGCAGCGAGCGGCCCGCCGTCCTCGGACGAAAAATCATCCTCGCCGGGACTGCGGTATTTTTCGCCGCTCCGACGTCGCCGCATGACTGTGTCTCTTCCCGAGGCAACCGACCGCGTCGGAAATAAGTCCTCATAACATAATTATTTCATTGACGATGCAGTCTTCTGAGATTGTATGGTCCCTAAAAACGTGAGACACACGGTAAAAACTGTTTGATGTTATGCAGACTTCCAAGGTAGAACCGAAAACGAAGAAGAGCCGGGCCAAAGCATCGAAAGCCGCCACTTCAAAACAGAATCCCGACGTGCAGGAATTGCCGCAGGCTGCCTCCAATTCCGGGACAGCGGAACAGCAACCGTCTCCGGCCGTCGAGTTGTTGGATCTGAACAAGATTGTCAGCAGCACCTACAATCCCCGCAAGGATTTCCGCTCGGAGACCTTGCAGGAACTCGCCGACAGCATCCGCCAGGTCGGGGTTCTGCAACCGATCTGCGTCCGGCCCAAAGAGGAAGGTTTCGAGATTGTCTATGGCGAACGGCGCTATTGGGCCGCAGCGATGGCGGGGCTGAAATTCATTCCGGCCCTTGTTCGGGAGTTGACGGATGCCGAAGCTGAGGATGCCGCCATCTCGGAGAACCTCCAGCGCGAGGACGTGACACCCGCGAGGAGGCTGCGGCCTACAAACGGGCGCTGGAATCGAGCCGTCATACGATCGAGAGCCTGGTTGGGAAGTTCGGGAAATCCGAGGCCTACATCCGCTCCCGACTGAAACTCTGTGATCTGATCGACGCCCTCGCCGAGCAGCTCGACCGGGAGGAGATTTCGGTTGGTGTCGCCACCGAGATCGCGAAATACGATGCGGCGGTCCAGCAGGAGGTCTACGAAGAGCATTTCTCGGACGGATGCCGCCTGTCGTGGAAGAATGCCCGGATCAAGGAGATTGCCCGGCGGCTCTACGATCGCTACATGACGCGCCTGGATACCTACCGCTTCGACAAGACCGAATGCCACACCTGCCACCACAATACGGCCAACCAGATCCTCTTCAAGGATGAATGTACGGACGGATGTGCGGGCTGCCAGAACCGGAGCTGCATGATGCGCAAGAACGACGAATACCTCGTTCAGCAGGCCCTGCAACTGCTGAAGGCGGACCCGCGGACGGTCGGTCCTTGCCACGGTGGGCGATACGCCCGATTCGGTGATTGAGCATCTTGAAGAGGATGGCTACCGGATTCAGGAACTGGATTACTACCTCGATTACTACGATACGGCCCCCGAAATGCCCGAAGCTCCTCAGGCGGAGTGCTACTCGTCGGAAGAAAACTACGCGGAAGCCGTGAAGCGCTACGAAGTGGCGCTGGCCCGGTTTACGGAGCAGACCCGGCAACTCGAATTCGACGTTACGGAAGGACGAGTCCGCAAATATGCCATCATCGGAATGTTCGATGTGGAGATCCGCTATGAGGACATCCCGGAGGAGGAGCAGGTGGTCGCAGTCGAGGATGCCGCAGGGGAACGGACGGTTTACGTCACGATGGTTCCCGCCTCTCCGATGGAGAGTCTGCTGCGGCAGGACCATCGAAACCGGCAGCTCTGCTATGAGCATATCACCGCCGACATGAAGACGCTGTTCCGCGAATCGAAGGTCTCGGGCAGCCCGCTGACCGAAGAGGAGCACCAGATGTTCTACTACGCCGTGATCCGACACATGGCGGACGACCGGATTCGGCAGTGCGGCATCGAGCCTCAAAATCCGTGGCGCGTTACCGAAGAGGAGCGTTTCGCGGCCGCCGGACAACTGACACCCGAACAGCGGGCGGCAATGATCCGCATCTTCCTGCTCGACTTCTTCCGCACGACGGCCCGGGATTACAACTGTACGGACGAGGAGGTGGACACGCGCCTGATGTGCCGGTTTGCCGATTTGAATTTCGAAGTCCAAAGCCGGATCGTACAGGAAAAATACCTGGCAACCTACGAGAGGCGCCGGACGAAACTGCAGGAGCAGATCGACGACCTGAAGGCGCAAGAGGAGGCCCGGGCTTTGGCCGAATCCCGGGAGTCGGATGCAGAATCGATTCCCGAAGAACTTCCCGAGGAGCCGGAAGCGACGCCTGACACGGAGATTCCGGCACCGCCTGCCGAGCCGCTGATTATCCCGGCCGACCCGGAGCTCGGCCCGAACGAGACGGCAGAATCGCAAGCTGCCTGATCCAAGTAAAACCGACGGAGCAATCAAACGATTGCTCCGTCTTTCATTTCCGACCTGTTTCTAATCCCATCCAGCCATGAAAAACCATAATCTGATAGATGCCATAGCGCCCCGACTGACGGAGCTGATGATCCAGCGTATCGAACACCTCGAAACCGACTGGCAGAAACCGTGGATCACGGATCTCGCGCACGGTCTTCCCCGCAACCTGCGCGGCACGCCCTACCGGGCCGGGAATATCCTGATGCTGCTCTTCCTCTCGGGGATAGCCGGCTACCAAACACCAATCTTCATGACCTTCCGGCAGGCCAAGGAGGAGGGGCTGAATATCCTCAAGGGCTCCCTGTCGTTTCCGGTCTACTTCTGGAAAATCTGCATCCGCCACAAGGAGACCCGCCGCAAGATCGACCTCGAGGAGTACCGCCAGCTTCCGAAGGAGGCCCGCAAACAGTACGAGGTCATTCCCATCATGCGCTACTACCCGGTCTTCAACCTCGACCAGACGGACATGCAGGAGCAGCAGCCGGAACGCTATGCGGCGCTGACGGCCCGTGCCGAACGGAAGGATTACTCCGACGGCATGGTCTGCGAGCCGATTGACCGGATGATTGAGCAACAATCGTGGCTCTGCCCGATTGAACTCCGCTACGGCGATCGGGCCTACTACACGCGCCTGCACGATTGGGTTGTCTGCCCGCTCAAGGAGCAGTTCCCGAGGGGAGAGGCCTTCTACGGAACGTTGCTGCATGAGATTGCCCACAGCACGGGCCATGCCGAGCGTCTGAACCGCACGATGGGGACCTGCTTTGGCGACGAACAGTATGCCCGCGAAGAGCTGGTTGCGGAGCTGACCTCGGCGCTGTGCGGCGCCATGGTTGGCTTTGCCACGACGCCCCGCGAGGAGAATGCCGCCTATCTCAAAGGGTGGCTTTCGCAATTGCGCCGGGAGCCTGCCTACCTGTTCGATATTCTGGTCGATGTCAACCGGGCCGCCCGGTTGATCTTTGACCATTTGGAGACTGGAGCCGACGAAATTGTAGAAGAGGAGGCCGAAGTTCCGGCTGCATAGACCCTTGTTGCCGATTGTTGAACCATGCCGCAGTCTTCGGGCTGCGGCTTAATCTTTTCAAACCATGAAAACCACCCATCCAATCTATGACGTCTACTTCCGCATCGAGGCGGGCTATAACGACGGCCGTATGTCGCACGAACAACACGACCGATTCTATACGGAGATCCGCGCGCTCTTCTCGCGTGCCGGCTTTACGATCCGGGAGAATCCGCCGGGATGTCCCTCCTTCCAATTGGGAACGACTTGCTTCTACTGCCACCCGACGGAACTCTCCGGCCCGGTCGAGGAGCCGCATATCGCCCTTGTCGAAAGAGTTCTGCGACAGGGAACCTCGTTTCAATATCAGACGACGGACCGTTACGACCGGCTCTATGACTTTACCGTCGAGGAGGAGTTGGCTACTACCGACAGCACTATTCCGAACAGCTATTTCTTGAGGTTTTCCGTACCTCGGACCCGTCGAAATACCACCTTCGGGACGAGGTTCTCGAGGAATGGTGCGGCAACTGATGGTGCACACGGTCCGCGCACCGCTGGGCTGTTCGTTCGATTCGCCGTGCGTGCACTTCGTTCGGGAGACCTATACTCGCTGGTCCAAAGAGGTCTGTTGGTCGAGATCCACCGTCGAAAACCTTATGGAACCATGACTTATTGTCGAACCAAATAACAAATCACGCTATGAAAATTATGTGTCAGGAATATTATGATGCGGTCGTTCAGTATGCCGAAAGCATCGGCGATTGCACCTTGCAGGAGTGCCTCGACAGGCTTGAACGGTGGGGCCAAAACGCTCGTCAGACGAGCGAAATAGAACTATATCGGGATTTTGCCCCTACTCGTTTCTTTTCAAGCAGCGCTATGCAGACGGTTCTTTCGGTGTTGTCGGCGGTCTGGTCTATCATGGCTCGCCGGATCGTTCCTGCTGCTATACGCTGGAAAAAGATCAACGGATGGTCTATTCACACCTAAGAGCCATGAAAACAAAAAGTATGGAATTATGCTTTGGATCTGGACGATTGTGTCGTCCAGACCGAAGAGTGTAGTGTTTGAAAACGAACATGTCGGTTGGTTCGTAGCGAATCCGGATCCAAACGGACGCCGGAGACTGGACAATATGGGAGTTGTAGAACGGGTCGGAGATGTTGTCTTTCTGGCTTGTTTCAGCAGCCGAAATGCTCTTACACCCGAATTTCTCGGTGCTGTGAAAGATGAAGCCACACACCTGCGTCAGCGCGTGCGGGAGCGTCTGGAACGCCGGGAGAAGCTGCCTCTGACCTATGTCGCAGCGTTCAAGGCGCTGGGCTGGAAGCCGGATTGAGTTTCGCATCGGCGGATAAAATTTGTAATATTACCAAATATTGGTAACTTTGTAGAAAAAAAGAACCTATTATGAAGACAACATCGGTAGCATTGGGCGGATATTTCGAAGAGTTTATCCGGGCCAAGATTGCGGAAGGAAGGTATAACAATGCCAGTGAAGTCATTCGGGCGGGGCTCCGTTTATTGAAGAGAACGAAAGCCGCCTGGTAGAGCTTAAAGCCGCCATTCGTGCAGGAGAAAAAAGCGGGGAGGCTGTGGACTTTGATCCGGAGCAACATCTGAAAACCCTGAAATCCAAACGTCACAATGGGTAAAGTGCGTTTCTCCAATATGGCAGTCGAGGATTTGACCGCCATATGGAACTATACAGAGGGAAAGTGGTACGAGCAGCAGGCTGACAGCTACTATGAGCAACTGATTGCTGCGAGCCACCGCATTGCTGACGAGCCGTTTCTGCCCGGGAGTAAAAAGTACGATCATATTGAGGCCGGTTTATGCGGATTCAAAATTCATAAACATATCCTCTTTTATAGCCAAGTCTTGCTTATCTTTATAATTAATGGCTTTTAGAAATTAAAACGTTTCAGAAAGACTTTAACTCAAGTCTATTTAATTTGAATTATTGTGTTACAAATACTCTCCAGCTCCCTTCCTTCTCGCCTCGCCCACATACTTTTTTGAAATCAATTGATCCAACAGCTTCTGTATGGCTGTCCCACTGATACCCGTTTCCTCTTTCATGTCTGCAAGCGTCAATGTCGGTTGTGTTCGCATAGCGTTCAGTATTTTTCGTATAATTGGGCGTTCGGAATGCAATCCGTTCCCCATCATACCACCACATACATTCTCATTCCTGCTCGCTCACAAACAGCACATCATTATACACTTCTGTAGCTACCAGATCATTGAAATATTTCAAAAAAGGGTGGATGTCCTTGATGTCTGCATGGGCTCCATCACTGGGGACAGGGCCAACTTCGAGATCTGTTTGATGCAAGGCTTCCAGATATTCACTCTTTTTACGGCTACGAACCGACAATCATTGGATAGTCGTGGCGCGTTAGGATGTAATTGACCAACAGCCGGGCAATACGACCGTTACCGTCCTCGAATGGATGAATGCGTATATAACGATAGTGAAACAGCGCGGCCAACTCTACTGGAGATAGTTTCCCCTCTTTCTCCGCGGCATTATACCAATCCACCAGATCTCCCATTAATCCAGGAGTCTCCTCGGGTGAAGCATATTCGAATCTGTCACCATACCGGGTAATAACACTGTTTGGTCGTGTCTTATACTGGCCGGCATGAATTACATAACTTGTTTGCATACCGCCAGGCAAATTACTCGATAAACAGTATAATCTTCTCGTAATATGGTTTTATGTAATGTCCGGATAAAATTCTGTGTCAATGGCACTCCCTTCACCGCAGCTTCTTCCGTCATCATTCGCAGGCCTACGTTACTTGCGGTCATTTCTTGTACGTCACGCACGTCTGCCTCCCCAATCACTTTGCCGAAAAGCAGCAGAATTTCTGTCTGTCCATAAGTTAACGTGTTACCCTCAATGTGGTTGCTGTTGTAATTGAAATCCACTGTAAAACGTCGGCTAAGCCTGTTCTTTATCCTTTTCTGACAGTGGTTGCAAATTCTGCCATGCAGCAAGAGCCTTTTTTATGTTAAGATATTTCATACGGACATCTATTTTTCCATCAATATTACAAAGATAACATAATTTCTAGAAAAGGTTGTATGTATATAACCTTTTTTTTTTTTAGAATGTATTTTGAAATTTTGTCCATCTAAATTTGGTTCACAGGATGTTCGCGAGTAGGAATAAGTTGTTCCA
>VOFC01005754.1_pt1 | contig 30180 bp, 36 predicted proteins | sample 5384161 | NCBI WGS metagenome assembly VOFC01 (sample SAMN12384722, study PRJNA508395) | human gut metagenome | isolation source: healthy gut B | host: Homo sapiens
CATATGTGTTCGCATTTTCTTCCGCTTTTTTTTCACTTACCAGTCCCCTTCTGGATATTTTTTTCAGAGAGGCAATACTGATATTTTTTTTTTCAACATTTAATGACAAAGCCAGACCGTCTGCCTTACGGTCTTCTGTCATATATACGACGCCGTTTTCTATTGAACTGTGCACGTTTTTTAAACTGCTTAACCTGCTTGTCAAATAATGTAAGTTCATCTATTTTTCCCTTGTCAGCTCAATCAATATACGCATGGACTCTGTTCTCCCGGCTCCGACAAGACCGGCCATTCCAACTATTTCACCCTTATGGACGACAATTTCATCCACATTTATGCCACTTTTGTTTTTATTCCTTTTGCATGAAGAACCACTTCCCCTATTTTTCTCTTGTAGTCAGGATATTTTTCTGTCATCTCCCGCCCTACCATCAGGTTTACAAGTTCTTCATTTGTTGTATCCGCATAGTTCATGGTGCGGATAAATTTTCCATCACGCATGACTGTTACTCTGTCGGCAAGGATTTCCAGTTCTTCAAATCTGTGCGTAATGTAAACAATACCCATTCCCTGTTTTTTTAATTTCTCGATTATCTTATACAGATGGTTAGTTTCTTCCTTTGTAAGTGACGTTGTAGGTTCATCGAATACAATAACCTTTCCGCCGCGCGATATTACCTTAGCGATCTCAACCATCTGCTGTTCTGCTATACTTAATGATCTGACAGGTAATGTCGGATCCACATATAATCCGACTGTATCCTGTAGAATCTTTTCTGCTTCTTTTTCTTAAAGTTTTATCATCGATCAGATGTTTTTTTTGTTTTCAGATTTCCGATAAAGATATTGTTTGTCACATCCATCTGCATACAGACATTTAATTCCTGAAATACCTCACCAATACCCAGCTGAAGTGCTTCTGACGGACTTTTAATGGCAACCTTCTGACCTTCAATAAAAATTTCTCCTTCATCAGGTGCATACACACCAAAGAATTTTCATTAATGTAGATTTTCCTGCACCATTTTCCCCCACCAGTGCGTGCACCTCGCCCGCACATAGATTAAAAGAAAAATGATCCAGTGCATGCACGCCGGGAAATGTTTTTGTGATATCTTTCATCTCCAATAATACATTACTCACTCCATCTGCCTCCTGTTATTTAAAAAGGCTGTAAATGTATACAGCCTTTTTTATTTCTGTATGTTATTACTGTTCTAATTCATCAATATTATCCATGGTGATTATCTTACATCCCGGATCGATATTATCCTTAGGAACAGATTCACCCTTTAAATGCTGCAGCATTTTTTCTACTCCAAGATACCCCATCTGATATGGCTCCTGAACCATCAATGCATCAATAACGCCGCTCTTCATCAGTGCGATTTCATCCTGATCAGAGTCAAAGCCTACAAATTTTAAGTTCTCTTTCTGATAAGAAACCAACACATTTCCGGCTGCCAGTGCAGACTGGTTATTTACACAGAACAGACCTGCCAGATCAGCATTCGCTGTAATTTGTGTCACTTACCTGTGTGGAGCATCTGTTTAAGTCATTATTATAATACTGGACATCCATGCATTCTATGGCAGGATATTTTTCTTTACAACGATCTACAAATCCCTGGATACGGTCTACATCAGATACAGCCTGTGGATCATTGGCAAAAACTGCAACCTTTCCACCATTTTCTCCTAAAAGCTCTGCCATCTTATCCGCTGCTTCTGCCCCGGCTGCTTTGTTATCTGTGCAGATGCTTGTAATATAATTTTCAGATGCTGTAAGGGAATCCAGACATATAACCGGCAGACCTGCATTATAAGCCTCATCTATTGCACTGGCATTCGCATCATAATCCTGCGGACACATAACCACCGCATCATAACCGGTACTGATAATCTCTGACATTGCATTATTGATCTGAGCGGAATCATGATAAGTACTAGGTGCCACAACCGTTCCTTCTACTCCGTACTCCTTGCAGGCATCCATGAATCCTTTATCAATGGACAGGAAGAAATCTTCCGCTCCCTTCTCCAGTAATGCTATTTTATAAGTTTTCTCCTGACCTGCTTCTTCACTGCCTGCCTGTGCAGCAGCTCCCTGATCTGCAGGTGCCTCCGTTGTCTTGCCACACCCCGTCATAGCAAGAACCATTGCCGAAATAATAATTGTACTAACTAATCTCTTTTTCATATTGCCTTCTCCTTTCTTGTTTTAACGTTTGCGCAATCGTTAAACTGATTGTACCACGAATGTTATTTTCTGTCAATTTGTGTACGTAACATTTTCGTTAATCGGTATAATGTTAGTCTTCGCTATCTCATTATAATTGCATAAAATCAAATGAAACAAACTATTTTCCATAACATCATCCATATCCAGTTCGCAGAAATGTGTAATAGCGCGTTCAATTCCATGATCACTTATGTAGTTCTGAAGTTCTACGGCCTCTTTATCATTCTGATCCTGATAAAACATACCATACGCAATGCTGCGCGTAATAAAGTAAGGAATGATCCGGTGTTTCATACATAATAAAGCCGGTCCTACAAGCCGGTCATTCTTTTTCAGTTTTCGGATCGGTTCTCTGCCTATTCTGCTAAGCTGATCCCGGAAAAACGGACTTGCAAACTTTTCAAATTCAACTTTTACTGCTTCATCATCCGGAACCGGAAGTCCATATTCTTCATTCAGAGCCAGCCTTCCCTCTTTCCATGCATAATAAGCACATTTTCTGATATACAGATTGTTTACAGCCTGATTGATCGTCTGATATCCATAATAAGTACCCATAAATGCAAATGTCACATGTCTTAGATTTTCAGACCAGATTTTTTCAATCATATTGATTTCCATATTGTCCTTCAATACGAAGAATGAGGGATACTGATACCCGTCAGGAAACAGAAAGCTGTTATCCACCATCAGAATATCTTTATCGTCTCCTTCCAGAAAATACGGATCTTTCCGGCAGACCTCCGGATAAACCACCTTGCGGTTTACCTTGGCCGTTATCAGCGCAATATGTTTTTGAAATAATCCAGCTCATCCTCATCCAGAGATCCTGAGATTTTTTTTTATCGAAATATTGTCTCAATCCGACAAAATTTCCACCAAGTATTATCGCAGCTGTGGAATCGTTTTTCTGCTCTTTTCTCATCCGAGTCATTTCTGCCAGATCTTCCGCGACCTGATCAAATGCGGATGGAAAAGTGCAGTTGCGATCATTTCCGACCGGGCAAGGTATGTAATATATTTCAGATGATCATTGACGGTATCTACTATCTGAAATCCCTTTACAATACTTTCCCGGGATTTCCCTGTCAGAAGATTTTTCTGTTCTACCGTATAGTATCCCTGTTCTGCCAGCCCCTGCACGAGTCCGGTGTCTATATCGGCAAATACAATGCTGTAATTTTTCTCCTGATAAACATCTCACCCAGCATGCCACGTCCGCTGCGGCCGGCTCCTATAATTGTAACGATTGGTTTATCACTCATCTTTATCATCCTCAATATAAGATATTGCGATCAGATCCATGTCTCCGTCAAAGTGTATTTCACCAAAATCAGCAGGTACCAATATGGTTTCTCCCAGCCCGATGGGCATATCTTCTATGGTTCCTTCTCCGTTTACACATGTCAGAAACAGAAATCCCTGATAGCTGTAGTTTTCCTTTACCCTTGACAATGAACCGTTTTGCAACATATTCTCCGGCCTTTTCATAATAATGATAGATCAACAGACCGTTTTCACGTACAGGTTCTACTGCTTTTGCTCCAACAGGCACTTCCGGAATATTGACGCAGTCATATACTTCCTGCAGTTGCAGTGGACGTGACGGATCGTTCCTGTCATTATCATAAAACCGGTAAGTTATATCACCATTTGTTCCAAACGTTGCATTGATCAGACCTTTTCCATAGCCGCCATGAATCACGCCTGCAGGTGTATGTACATAATCTCCGTCCAAACTGTTTATCAAAAAGACGGCTGTCCATGTCCTGGTTCATATCCTTCGGCAGGCCAGAAACGTGAGCTGTCCGGTGTCAGCATTTCATCACCAATTGTAATATTTCCGTTCTCATCCAGTCCAAATTCAAATTTCGTATCTGCGATGATAATTCCTTTTTCCAGAGCATAAGCTGCACATTTCTTATACAATGTGATCGTATAATCACGAAGTTTCTCTGCATATTCTTTTTCCTTTTCCAGGATAATATTTCTCCAGGTGCTCTACACTCTGTTCAAAGGAGATGTTTTCGTCATGATCTCCAATCTCAGCCTTGGTGGACGGTGTATAGATTGGTTCAGGCAGTTTATCAGACTCTTTCAGACCTTCCGGAAGCTCAATGCCACATACTTTTCCTGTTTTTTTGTAGCTTTCCCAGCCGCTTCCTGTAATATAACCACGTACAATACATTCCAGTGGAAGCATATCAAGTTTACGGCACATCATGCTGTTTCCATCAAACTGATCCTGCTGAAAATATTCCGGCATATCTTTTACGTCTGTAGATATCATATGATTTGGCAAAATATCTTCTGTCATTTCAAACCAGAATTTAGACATCTCTGTGAACTTGCAGGCACACTGGATAAAGTGCAGGTTGTTGTAATCCCTCCATGCCTTGATATCATCCTCGCGTACCAGATACAGCGGGCGGATCAGCTCCATGCCCTCGAAATTGATGCTGTGCAGCTTCGGCATCATGGTCTGTACCTGTCCGCCATACAGCATACCCATGAGGATCGTCTCGATGACATCATCGTAGTGATGGCCGAGTGCAATCTTGTTGCAGCCGAGCTGCTGTGCAAAATGATACAGATGGCCGCGGCGCATTCTCGCGCAGAGATAACACGGCGAATTTTCCACATGGTAAACGGAGTCAAAAATATCGGTCTCAAAATAGTAATCGGAATATGAAGACTCTTTGCGTTGTCCTCGATGACTTTGCGGTTTCCGGGCTGTATCCCGGATCCATTACAAGAAATTTCACTGTAAAATCGAATTTATGGTGCAGCAGAACTCCTGAAACATTTCGCCATGAGCATGGAATCTTTTCCGCCGGAACCCGCGGGAAGCAGTTTAAATTCCTCTAAGGAAATACTGTTTTTCATGTTTTGTCCTTCTTTTGGTTTGTTCTGTTATTGTATATCGCGGTCTCCGCTGCTGTCACCTGCTCCCCGTTTCCTGCGCAGGGTTGTGATCAGCTCATAGACCTCCGGTCTTCTTTCTTTCAGATGCGCATCCAGAATATGTCTTCGTTCCCGGAATTTCTGTGCCAGCTCCGGATGCTCCTGCGCGATCCGGTCATGCACTTCTTTTCGATGCGCTTCGATCTTTTCTGCCAGCGTCTGTTCATCCTTACCGGAAATATTAACGATTTCCTTCAGATGCTCCTCCAGATGCTCCAGCCATTCATCCTCATCAAGCTCTTCCATATGTGCCCAGCGGCCATGCAGAAGCGCCTCTACATCACCTGTCTCCTTAAGCTGCTCGATCTGCTTTTCGATCTGTTTCTCAATCACAGACTCTGCATCCTGTCCAAATGCCCAGACAAATTCCTGTACTCTGTTATCCGCACGCTTTCTGGAAGCGCTGCGTTCTGTATTATCGACACCGCCTTCGAGCGGATATGGTCTGCCGATGCCCATATCCTTGAGCGCAATGTGGATCGTGCGTCTGACATGTCCCTCTTCGATCAGGTAGCCAAGCCCCAGCTTGCGGAGCTGCTCGTTCAGTCCTGCAATGTGTTCCGTGATGTAAAACCGGATATTCTGCTTCTGCAAAGACTTACAGAGGATATCCAGCCCATCCGCAGCAGTGATATCAATGCTTCCGATCCCGCTTGCATCCAGAATGACTGCTTTTGTCTCCTGTGTAACATGATCCTCGATATCCTGTCTGAGCACCTGTATGTTGGCAAAAAACAGATTGCTGCTGAACCGGTAGATCAGAACGCCTGACACTGCATGGATCTGGCTGCTTTCTTTTAAATCCCGGAAATGCCTGTGCCCTGGCTGAATGCCCAGGAAGCATCTGGCAGGCTTTGCCGTCCGGATGATAACCTCGGCAAATGACAGCAAAATACCGATCAGAACGCCGTTGATCGTACCTAAGAATAAAACACCAATAAATGCACCGACAAAGATCATGCACTCTGTCCGGCTGATCTTCCACAGGCGGATAGCAAGATCAAATTCCGTTGCACCCAAAAGTGCAGAGATGACGATCGCCGTCAGGATCGGTACCGGAAGGTAACCAATAAAGCCTGTTCCGCCAAGCAGCAGCACAAGCATTGAAATGCCTGCTACAATACCGGTCAGCTGCGTCCGTGCCTGATACTGCTCTCCCATTGCCGTTCTGGAAACGGAACCGTTAATGGGGCAGCAGCCTGTCAGGGCTGCTATGAGGTTACCCATTGCAAACGCAAAGATTTCCTGATTATCATTGATCCGATAGCCGTTTTTCTGGGCAAAACTGTTTTCCGCCAGCAGAGTCTCCGCCATAATGACGATCGCCACTGACAGGCTGATCGTTACTGCCTCCCTGACTGGAATCACGGAAAGATCAGGCAGTGCAAATGGCATCAGCCCCGGATCTACAGCGGAAAGTGTCACAACACCCCATTTTTTAAGCGGCAGAAACTTTGTCATGCATGCTCCTGCTGCCATCAGAAGCACCGCCATCGGGAATTTGGGGATCAGCTTTTTGGAAAGAAGCAATATAAAAAGTGCAAAAAGCCCCAGCAAAAGGGACGGCAGATTCAGTTTTTCCAGACTTTCTCCGATATGCACAGCAAGCTCGAAAAAATCTCCCACACCTGCGCTGCCTCCGAAGAGCTTCGGTATCTGCATCAGAATGATCGTTGTACAGATGCCCGTAATAAAACCGCCCATCACAGGCGCGGAAATATAATTGACCAGCTTTCCGGCTTTCATATAAGAAAAGGCAAACAGCCAGAGTGCTACAAACAACGTCAGAACCGGAACTGCCCGCATTGCCTCTTTGGAACCGCTCTCAATTCCCATAGAAAGTAGTGCGGATCCGACAAGTGCTGCAGGCGCTGCATCTACACCGAAAATAAACTGCGGCGAGGTGGAAAAGACCGCAAAAAACAGGATCGGCAGTACAGAACCATACAGCCCATAGACTGCAGGAAGTCCCGCAATCTGCGCATATCCCATGGAGATCGGTATGGAAACCGCCATGATAATCAGTCCCGCCAGAATATCTTTTCCCAGATTTTCTTTCTTATAATTTCTAAGCGTTGGAAATAAATGCAACTTCTGCCATCCTCTTTCTGTCTGATATCTGCACAGACACTTGCTTTTGATTTATGTCCACATTATTTTACCATTCTACTCCTATCCGGCGCAAGATACCATATTCCGGATATCATATTTCACGAAATTTTTACAAAAAATGCATATATATGATGATATAATATTAGTGATATCAGGGTCAGAGGTCAGAAACCACGATGTGCTTGCACAGGAGTGGTTTCCTGATCTCTGACCCGCCCAAATATGAGCATAAAAAGCGAAGCATCAGCTTTGCGTTATGCGAATATTTGGCAGGATTGTGAGAGTGCGAAGCACGGAACAATCCGTATGATATCACGTAATTCTCATTATGAGCATAAAAGCGAAGCGTCAGGAGGTCCCCATGGAACAAAAAACACCTTTTGTACAATTTCAGAATGTCTGTAAATATTACCAGGTCGGCGATACCCGCTTTGCCGCCTCGGATCACATTTCCTTTACGATCGAAAAAGGAGAATTCTGCGTGATATTAGGGCCTTCCGGTGCGGGAAAACGACCGTTTTAAACATGCTCGGCGGAATGGATACGTGCGATGAAGGCACGATCCTTCTGGACGGAGAGTGTGTCAGCTCCTTTGACAGTAAGCGGCTGACAACTTATCGCCGCTACGACGTCGGCTTTGTATTCCAGTTTTACAATCTGGTACAGAACCTGACCGCCAGAGAAAATGTAGAGCTTGCTTCCGAGATCTGTAAGGATCCTCTTGATGCAGATACCGTTCTTGCCGAAGTCGGTCTTTCCGACCGGAAAAACAACTTTCCTGCCCAGCTTTCCGGCGGGGAACAGCAGCGTGTTTCGATTGCCAGAGCGCTTGCAAAAAATCCAAAGATCCTGCTCTGCGATGAGCCGACAGGTGCACTTGATTATAAAACAGGCAAACAGGTGCTTGCCCTTTTACAGCAGACATGCAGAAAACAGGGACGTACCGTTATCGTCATCACCCACAACAGCGCACTTGCCGCCATGGCTGACCGCGTGATCCGCATCGGCAGCGGAAAGGTTGTCGAGGAGAAACTGAATGAACATCCTACACCGGTAGAAGAGATTGAATGGTAACAGTTTTCTTGAAAGGATAAGATAAAAATGACCCGAAGCTACCGCAAAAATATAAGACGAACCTTTAAGCATACGAAAAGCAGATTTATCGCCATTTTTTCCATCATTGCACTTGGTGTCGGCTTTCTTGCCGGTCTGAATGCAACACCGGTCGACATGAAGGAATCTATGGAGGCATATATGGACGATGCCAACTTTTATGATATCCGCATCGTTTCCACACTCGGTCTGACCGATGACGATGTCTCTGCCCTGTCTGCCATAGATGGCGTCAAAGACGTCCAGCCCGCCTACAACGCGGATCTTCTTGTACAGACCGGAGACGATACCGTCGTGGCAAGAGCACATTCACTGCCAATAACTACCGGTAAAGAAGAGACAGAAAAAAGCACATCCTCCCTGTCGACAGACGGCAACACCGCAACGAATGCGCAGGATACCATCAACAAGCTTTTCCTCGTTGACGGTCATATGCCGGAAAAATCGGGCGAGTGTGTCGTGGAAGCGGGGGCTAACGATATGGCGTCCGCTTATCCGATCGGTTCCAAACTGGTGATCAGTCCGGAAAACGAGGATCTGGACAGTAAGTTATCCACAACCGAGTATGAAGTTGTCGGAATTGTCCACAGTGCCAACTACTTCAGCTTTGAAAGAGAGCCTGCCAGTGTGGGAAACGGACGGGTCAATCTTCTCATGTATCTGCTGCCTGAAGATTACGCTTTTACAGCCTATACAGAAATTTACTTAACCGTGGACGGTGCTCTCGCATCCAACAGTCTGGGAGATGATTACGATCCGCTCGTTGATACTGTAAAAAACAAAATTGAAGCAATACAGGAGCTGCGCTGCCAGACAAGATATGACGAGATTTACGATGAGGCACAGCAGAAGATCGATGATGCATGGGATTCCTATCATGAAGCAAAAGAAGAAGCCAATCAGAAGCTTTCGGATGCCAAAGCAAAGCTGACAGACGGTGAAAAAGAGCTGGCGGACGGGCAGACCGAATATGAACAGGGCGAGGCCGATTATGCGGATGCGCTTTCACAGATCGCCGAAAATGAGCAGAAGCTGGCAGATGGCGAAATACAGCTTGGCGATGCCAGAAGAAAGCTGCAGGAAGCAGATGCCAGGATCAGCAATAACGAAACACTCCTAGAGCAAAACGAAGCCAAATTAAATGCAGCCAAAACAGAGCTGGACAAAGGACAGGCACAATATGACAATGGCATGAACGCCTATCAGAGCGGCAAAAAGCAGTTAGACGACGGACAGGTGCAGCTGGACGCTGCCAAAAAGCAGCTGGATACCGCAAAAGAAAGCTATCAGTCCGGGCTTGCAGGCTGCGCACAGGGCATGACTTCTCTTCTGCCCTCTATGACAGCGGACGGACTGGATGGTTTTCTTGCTTTTTTAAGTGACAAAGGCTATGGTGCGCCGCAGACAACTACCGCCTTTTTACAGGATATGGCAGAATACGGTGTTTCTCTTCCGACAGTTTCCGCCAATTCCGCAGAGGCTGCTTATCTGGAACAGGGGATCAGCCAGCTTCTGCCTGCGATCTCCCAGCTCTACAGTGCCAGAGAATCTATTACAGCAGGGCAGAGTACTTATGATGCAAATGCTGCCAAGCTGGAAGAAAACAAAAAGCTGCTGGCAGACAGCAAAGAAGAACTTTCCAAAGCCAGACAAAAGCTCCAAAAGGGCAGAAACAGTATGAAGACGGTAAAAAGCAACTTGAAAACGGTAAGAAACAACTCAGCAGCGCAAAAGCCATGCTGGCGGGAAGCTGGGCAACCCTGTCCGGCAGACAGACAGAGCTGACAGACGGACTTTCCCAGATCTCCGATGCAAAATCCTCACTGGAGGATGCCAGAAGCAGGCTGGATGACGCCAAAGCAACGATTGCGGAAAATGCCCAGAAGTTAGCTGATGGTAAAATTTCTTATGAAGATGCAAAAAAAGAGGCAGATGAAAAGCTGGCAGATGCCAGACAGGAGATAGAAGACGGCCAGGCAGATCTGGATACACTGGAAATGCCCAAATGGTATATCTGGGGCAGAGATAAAAATATCAGCTACTCTTCCTTTACCGCCAACATTGACAAGCTGAATGCCATTACGACCGTTTTCCCGATCTTCTTTTTCCTAGTGGCTGCCCTTGTCGTTTCCACGACCATGACACGTATGGTAGAAGAAGAACGTTTACAGATCGGAACAATGAAAGCGCTCGGTTACTCTGCCAAAACGATCATGCAAAAGTATATTCTTTATGCACTCGCAGCTTCCGTTTCCGGAACGCTCGTCGGTCTTGCGGTCGGATTTAAAGCATTCCCGAGCATTATCTGGTCTGCTTATGAAATGATGTATTATATGCCTGCCATTGCGACCCCATGGCGGCTTTCCCAGGCACTCTTCTCCGGCGGAACACTGACCGTGCTTTCCCTGCTTGTAACAGCACTGACCTGTCGCAGCTCTCTCTCCGAAACACCTGCTGCTTTGATGCTGCCCCGTGCACCCAAGGCAGGAAAACGGATCCTGCTGGAACGGATCACCCCACTGTGGCGTCACTTCCCGTTCTCCTGGAAGGTGACCTGTCGTAATCTGTTCCGCTATAAAAAACGTTTCTGGATGACCGTGATCGGTGTTGCAGGCTGTACCTCCCCTGCTGATCGCCGGCTTCGGTATTTCCGATTCGCTCAATGCGATCATTACCAAGCAGTATGAAGATATTTTCCATTACGATCTGATGACGGTCGTCACGGAAGAGGATGCCCTCACGCAAGGCGCCGTACAGGAATATTTATTTGACAATCCGTCTGTTTTTTCTGATTCTCTTGCTGTTTCGATCCAGTCAACCAGACAGGAAATAAAGAACGGTGAGGCGGATGTTTATCTGATGATTCCGAAGGATCTTTCTTCATTTGGAAGCTTTGTGGATCTGCATGAACGAGTTTCCCGCAAGGCCACGCCACTGCAGGAGGACGGCATCATCATAACGGAAAAGCTGGCAAAAACACTGGGCATTCAGGCAGGCGACAGTATCACACTGCAAAATGAGGACGAGGAAAAAGCCTCCTTTACCGTAACCGGTGTCTGTGAGCATTATGTCAGCAACTATGTCTATATGAGTGCTGCTACCTATGAAGCAGGCTTTCAAAAAGCACCGGTTTACAACGCTGCCCTCAGCAAAATGCCGGATGACAGCCAGACTGTGCGGGATCAGGTTTCCGCTGTGCTTCTTGACAATGATCATGTTGCCAGCCTGACCTTTACAGCCGATAACGTAAAGCAGGTACTGAATATGCTCAATTCCATTGATGCGGTTGTTGTCCTTATCATTGTCTGTGCTGCAGGGCTTGCCTTTGTTGTACTGTACAATCTGTCCAATATCAATGTGGCGGAACGTGTCAAAGAGATCGCCACGATCAAAGTACTCGGCTTCTATGACCGCGAAGTGGACAGCTACGTCAACCGGGAAAGCTACGCCCTGACAGGAATCGGTATCTTCTTCGGTATTTTCGGCGGTATTGCCCTGCATAAGTTTGTCATTACGACCGTTGAGGTCGATGCGGTCATGTTCGGCAGAAGCCTCCGCCCGGTCAGCTTCCTGTATGCAGTCCTGTTGACGCTTCTGTTCAGTATCATTGTGAGCCTCGTGATCGGACGATCTCTGAAAAAGGTTTCTATGGTAGAAAGTATGAAAGCACCGGAGTAAGATAATGCTTCGTGAAACGAAGCATTATACAGCCTCAGCTCATCGTCAGAGACGATTTTCATGAGCTGAGGTTCCTTACTTCAGTGCTTTCTTGTTTTATGATTTCATGTTTATTTTAGTGCTTAGTGCTGTCTTCTGTCCAGCTTCCTGGATACCATCATACCGATTCCCTGCAGAATCTGTACGAGCAGAACCAGAATGACGATCGTAACGAGCATGATGTCTGTCTGGTAACGGTAATAACCGTAGCGGATCGCAATATCACCAAGTCCGCCACCACCGACAACACCTGCCATTGCGGAGTAACCGAGGATCGTTCCGATCGCGATCGTCAGACCGACGAGAAGGGAGGTACGGGCCTCTGCCAGAAGCACCTTCCAGATGATCGTCATAGTGCCTGCACCCATACTCTGTGCGGCTTCGATCACGCCCTTGTCCACTTCCTTTAAGGAAGATTCCACCATACGGCCGATAAAAGGGCTGCTGCAAAAACAAGCGGTACAACCGTTGCTGCCACGCCATAGCTCTTGCCGACAATAAATCTCGTGACCGGAATGAGCAGGATCAGCAGGATCAGGAACGGAATACTACGCAGTATATTTACGATAAAATCAAGGATCTTGTATACTATCGCATTCGGTTTGATACCCTCCTTGTCTGTGATCGTCAGTATAATACCGATCGGAAGTCCGAGTACATATCCGAAAAAGGTGGAGAGCAGTGTCATGTAAAGTGTTGCGCCTGTACCTTCCACAAGCATATGGATCGTTGTACTATCTAGCATAATCGTCTACCTCCTCAACACCTAAATTCTTCTCTTTGAAATATGTCACGATCTTATCTGCGATCTCCCCATTCTGCGGAAGCTGCAGGATCATTTCGCCCTCTGCATTGCCATTGATCGTCTTTGTATCTGCATATAGAATATTGATCGGTGTCTTGTATTCCAGAATGATATTGCCGATGATCGGCTCAAAAGCGGTATGTCCGTCGAATGTAACACGCACCTTTCTGTCGCCCTTCATCTCTCCGATATGTGCAAAGCCGGAAAGCACCAGCCGTTTTGCCGCATCTGTCTTCGGCTTACGGAACAGATCTTCTACAGTACCTGTTTCCATCAGATTACCGTGGTCAAGCACTGCGACATGAGAGCAGATCTCCTGCACAACAGCCATTTCATGTGTGATAACCACGATCGTAATACCACGCTTCTCATTGATTTCCTTCAAAAGCGATAAAATAGACTTTGTAGTCTGCGGATCCAACGCACTGGTCGCCTCGTCACACAGCAAAATCTCAGGATCTGTCGCAAGCACTCTCGCGATCGCCACACGCTGCTTCTGTCCGCCGGAAAGCTGCGCCGGATATGCCTTTGCCTTTTCAGACAGATCAACGACCTCTAAAAGCTCCAACGCTCTTTTTCTTGCTTCACTCTTCTTAACACCGGCAATTTCAAGCGGAAAACAGATATTATCGAGAACGGTTCTCTGCATCAGCAGGTTGAAATGCTGAAAGATCATACCGATCCGCTGTCTTTCTTTGCGAAGCTGCTTATTGGAAAGAGACATCAGACTGTTTCCGTTTACGACAACTTCTCCGTCCGTCGGTTTTTCCAGCAGATTCAAACAACGTACCAGTGTACTTTTTTCCTGCGCCGGATAATCCGATAATGCCAAAAATATCACCCTTTTTCAATGGAAAGGCTGATATCTTTCAGAGCTTCTACTTCTCCGTTTTGTGCATGAAAGGTTTTGCTTACATGCGTAAGTTCAATGATTGGTTCCATACATCTTCCTCAATCTTTCTGTTAAAATACAGATACCTCCGGTCATAGCGCATAGCGTTCCAAATGACCGGAGGCCTTATCATTATTTTATTTCTTATTCGTAACTATTCAGAACTCCATTCGCAAAATCGCATCTTACGATGCTTTCCTTTTGCTCGTTAATGACCTCGCTCATGCAAAATCTGCTTCGCAGATGAGCGAGGCTGCATCATGCATCTTCGATGCATGACATTATGTGGTTACTTCGCCATATAAATCCGTAAAAATCTGCCCATAAATGGTCAGCTTATTACGGATTTGCATGGCTCTGAATAGTTACTCTTTATTCTTCAAAAGGAATAACTGCACCATCATACTTGTCGTTGATGAACTGTTTGATCTCATCAGATTTCAGTACATCTACCAAAGCTTTGATCGCATCGTTGTTTTCATTTCCTTCTTTGACTGCGATAACATTTACATATGTCTTAGCTGCTTCAGAATCAGATGTCTCATATGCGATAGAATCCTTTGCTACTGAATAACCTGCCTGCAGTGCATAGTTACCGTTTAATACGACGAATGCAACTTCATCTTTTACTCTGGAAACCTGTGCTGCTTCCAGCTCTTTGATCTCTACATTCTTTGGATTTTCTGCAATGTCATTTACTGTAGCTGCAAGACCTGCGCCATCCTTTAATGTGATCACACCGTTTGCTTCCAGAAGAAGCAGTGCTCTTGCTTCGTTTGTTGTATCGTTAGGAACTGCGATCACATCGCCGTCAGCCAGATCATCAAGACTTGACTTTGTTCCCCGGATAGATACCAAATGGCTCGTAGTGGATACCGCCTGCATTTACGAGGTGTGTTCCCTGCTCTGCATTGAAATCATCCAGATATGGGATATGCTGGAAGTAGTTTGCATCAAACTCGCCGCTTTCTACTACAAAGGTTCGGCTGAACATAATCATCAAATACTGTTACTTCAAGATCCCATCCCTGCTCTGCTAAGATCGGCTTTGCTTCCTCTAAGATCTCTGCATGTGGTGTAGCGGATGCTGCTACTGTGATAGTGCCTTTGCTTTCTACTGCTGCATCGCTTGCTTCGTCAGTTGCTTCATCTGTAGCTTCTGCATCGGAAGCATCTGCTGCGTCTGTAGCTTCATCTGTTGCATCCGTTGCTGCGTCTGTAGCTGCCTGATCCTTTGTGTCTGTTGTATTACCGCATCCGGTCAGCACGCTGATCGCAAGTGCTCCTGTCAGTAATAATGCTGTTAACTTTTTCATAATTTTCTCCTCCTGTTTCCGTTTAGTCTCATTATTTCCTATCGGAATAATAGGAGTATATCCGCTCTATGCTTTTTTGTCAATGCTTTTGGTTATTGCACATTTTTAGAATCTGCTATAGGTTTACTCTATAACAAGCATAGATTCCAAAGCATCTACTATATGCTGCGCCGTCTCGCCCATTTCTGCTGCCTGCTTTTCCGTGTCTGCCAGGATCTTTTTGGCAACATTTGTATATTCCAGATACACATCGGAACCATACGCACGGCTGCGGATCAGGCTCTGTAAAAAGAGCAGCTTCATCATAAAGTATTTTTGATCGGCAAGCGCAATGTTCATAAACCAGTTGATGATATTACGCTCACCCCATAAATGTGAAAACGGTACGGTACGCATCTGTACCATGGTCTGCGTCAGGGACTGTGCAAGTGCTGTCAGATACTGCATGGAAAGCTCTACCTTCGGAAGCTGGTAAAAGCCGCTTAATTCTGCTGCATCATGCAGAGCCGATCCGGTGGCATGCAGATACATACGACTGAGCAGGCTCATAATATCCTCTCCCTTTGTCAGAACCGTCTCATCTTTATGGGTGCTGCCATCCGCATGGACGATCTTCGTATGGATCGCATATCCTCTATTATCCTTTGTAACCTGGATATCACCTGTGATCAGCATAGCAAGGTCATGCTGCTTAACCATTCTTTCCAAAAATGCCTGATCCCATTCTGTACCGGGCAGTACCGCACCAATCTGGTTGATGACCGGAATATATACGATCGGTGAAAAATCGGAATAGAAATACAATGCTTCACTGATAAAAAGCGGAACGCTCTTTGTCAGTCTGCTTGCTTCGTTTTCTGCTTCCGCGCGTCTTTCCACAACAGATTCCTTCTTGTTGGTATAAGATAAAATACCGATCTTTTTCTTTCCTGTCTTGTCTACTTCCGGGAAAGTACCTTCTTTCATGCCAAAGTAGAAGATCGGCCTCTCAATACCAAGGATTTCCACCTTTTTGTCAGCGGTCTGCTGCTGTTCCACAATCTTCTGTCTCTTCTCTTTATCAAAACGGGCTGAAATCTCCAAAAGCGGCTGCTTCAGATCTGCACGTTCCAGACGGAACAATCTGCCAAGCAGCTTTTCGCCCTCTTCCAGCTCGCCCAGTCCCAGATATGCCTGCACAAGGTTCAGACCGGTTCGGGCATCCTCCTCATCAGATCATACACAGGCGCGATCAGTGTGACCATTGCCTTGAGCAGGCTGAATTTACCGAGATCTCCGGAGATCATCGGCAGAACCTGACGCTTGTCCGCATCTGCTGCCAGTACTTCTTTATAAATATTCAGGGCATCTCTGACCTGATTTTCTTCCAGATAAAAACGTGCCTGATAAAGCTGTGGCAGAGATATGCGCCCGGAAGCTGTCCTGCTGCCTTCAGCGCGCGCAGATACTTCTCCTTGTCGCCATCTTCCCGCTGGGTAAACAGCCACCAGGAAAGCCCGTTATCCTGATTCGGATCAAGCGTAAGCCCTTCCCACAAGGTATTTTGTGCTTTCTTGATATCATCCTGTGCTTCATAGACTCTGGCAAGATTGACAAGAAGCGCGCCCGACCTGCCGTGCTCCTGTATGAAGTCCTCCAGCACTGTTTTGGCACTTTCAAAGCGCTCCTGCTTTCTGTATACAATGGAAAGCACGATCGCTGCTCTCTCTTTCCCGGGCTCCAGCTCAGCCAGATGCTCCGCCGCCTCTGTAACCTCGTATGCCATATTATTATCTACATTAAAGATGATCTCCGCGTACAGACGATCCGCATTGTCCCAGCATTCCTTTAATCTGGCCGGCAGAAGCTTCTCTGCCCAGTCCGTCTTTAACATACTGGCCTTTCTGCCATATGAATCAAATATCTCTATTCTTTCACCAAGCTCTATTGCGGAACCGATTCCTCTTTCTTCTGCTGTTTCATTTTTCTTTTTTCCGAATAACATATGCTTCTCCATTCCTCTCTAAATACACGCAGGTAAGCCTACTTGTTGAGTATAACACAAGAATTGAGGGAACGCTAGCGTTCCCTCAATTCTAAAAGTCGATCCGTACGATCCGCATCTTCATATAGCCGTCTCCTACTTTGGACAGGAATCTGAAAAAGCCACTGACCGAAGGAATTTTCAGATCGCTGTAGCCCAACATATAGCCCTTTGCCGAAATCTTTGTCTGTGGAAGCCATGCCCCCAGATCCTGCACATCATTCACATAAAAATATTTCTCTACATCCGTAATGCCCGCTGTTTTTACCCATGTTTTCAGCATCATCTTAACAGCCCTGCGGTTCGCCGTATCAAATACGAGCCGTCCGCCCGGAAAACGCTTTGCCATCACAGTAAACAGCTTGCGCACTTCCTCTGCCAGAAAGTAATAAAACACCCTGCGGCAAAGAAGATCACACCATCGCTGTCATCTATCGCATCAAACCATACAGTATCATTCAGATCTGATCCGATATTCGTTACATTCTCTGCCGGCGGAATCAGTTCGTTCCTGACATCGATCACATCCTGTCTGTCGATATTGTAGATCTTATTGGCAGGGCCTGCATTGTTTTCCGCGCTGCAGTCCAGCCCACAGCCCAGATTTACGACCGCTGCCTTCGGATGCTGCCCGATATATTCCTTTATCTCCGTCGCCAGATCCGTATATCTTGCTGCGGCTTCCAGATAGCCAAAGCGGAACATCGTACTGCTTTTCTTCTGCTCCAGCACGGAAAAATCATAATCCAGATTTTCCATGATCTTTTCCGCCATCGGATCATTGTAAAGCTCGGATAAATATCCGAACAATATTTCCTGCCCCATAACGGGATGACTAAAGTTTCCTGAATGGTATTTGATTCAATATGCATTTTTACTCCCTCTATGTTCTGTTAGTCATTTCTAACTCCAAGTATAGCATATATCTGTTTTTTTGCAAACTATCAGGCAGCCAACTTTTTCTATGATGCAGACATTAAAATACCAGCAGTCCGATATGGTATACAATGCAGGAGACCAGTAATGCTGCAGCGGTGTAGAAAACACCAATCTTCGCTGTCCATCTGACGGAATGTGTTTCTCTTGCAGTTGCTGCAAGTGCGCTGACACATGGCATATTAAAGCTGATGGCAAAAATAAAGGCAAGTCCCTGCGCCTTTGTAAAGTTAGCAGACAGTATCTCTGAAATGCCTGCCATTTCAGTCCAAAGAACATCGTTACCGGCTCTATGATCACACCAATGCGGTATAAAATACTTGTTTCCGGCGATCCGCCAAATAAAACGTCCTGTTATATCTGTTCAAGATCTTTATATTCGGCGAGCGCAGGGCTTTCATCCCCGACATACCAGTAATCGCAGTGATCGCCTCCCAGTGCCTCTGTCTGGGTACGGATCAGGCGGGCATGCATGACTTCTGCCAGATAATGATCTGTTTTGCACAGATACGGAAGAAGCTTGTCATAACCATGCTCCCTGGCATGCTTTGCGATCGGACAACCGATCAGATAAAGTTGAAGCCCTCCGTCCGGTGATCGGGTTGATCTTCACATCCCAGGTGTCCATCCATTCGCCCTTATCCTGATGCTCTTTTTTTCATTCTGTTGAAATTCACATAGGTTTTCTCGAACATTTTATAAGGCCACCGGCTCTTATTTCCATTCACAAATTTCCCCAGAAAACGCATTTTATCCGCAGCTTTCCGCTTGATATTGAGAAGCACTTCTCCGTCCAGCTTATGGTCGCTTGCCTCATAAAACGAAAGAATGGTAAACCAGTCCAGCATATTTTTTGCCATCAGGTTTTCTCCCAGATCTGGCATATCATTTTTAACAAACTCTTTATAATACTGCTCTGCCTTATCAAAAATCTCCTTCGCCTGCTGTGGTAGATATTCCTTGCAATACTGCTCATAGCACTTTCCGTATTGCGACACTGCATATGCCCGTTTCATGTGCATTACCTCCCATAAACCTGACTATAACCATAGGCTTAACTGAGCCTGACTGATTTTGTTTCTGTTAGCGTTTCCTAACTATAGGTAGTTTAGCATATCCGTGGGAGGGGTGCAAGAACAGAGAGCTGATTTACTTGTCTGAAATTTGGGCGTCTAAATTGTCTTTAACATATTAAAAAGGCGGGTGTCTTACCCGCCATTTGGTGGACCCGGGTCTTTCGACCAGCCCATATATTATTATGTATTGCAAACATCTGTTCTATTTGTTATACTTACACCAAGCAAAGGTGTTACCAGACACGGTAGGCGGTTAGCCCTCTTACAGAGGGACTGTGACCCTCTGATTACATAGAAACCCAATTGGGAATCTTACAAAGGAGGGCTTTAAGCAATGACAGTAATAGAGTATATGACAGTTGTAGGTTTTGCCGGACTGTTCTCTGCTGGATTTGCAATCGGAAGAATAGTCGAAAGGCTTATAAACAGTAAAAACAACCGCCGTTAGTCCCTGAGAAAGATTTCGACGGTTGTTTTTACAACCATAAATTATTCTGGGCTAGCCGTCTATCGGTAGCACCTTTGTGATTCTATTATAACACAACTGATTTATTCGTCAATTCTCAGCAGATAAATGATTCTTATCCAAGGTTGCATACACCTGCATACAAATTTTCAAATATCCTTAGAACCTCGGCTCATGCATAATCTGCTCCGCAGATGAGCCGAGGCTGCATCATGCATCTTTGGTCACACATTTGCGTAGCAAATGTGTGACCAAATGATACATGACATTATAAAAAAGCTCCAAACCCTTGATTTACAAGGATTTGAAGCTGTTTTAAATCGTGCCCGCGACCGGAATCGAACCGGTACTGTATCGCTACAACAGGATTTTAAGTCCTGCGCGTCTGCCAGTTCCGCCACGCGGGCGTATACATTATATACAGGGACTTTGCGGGTCCCTCCTTAGTACATATCGTGGACCCCTGTTCTTACGGGATGTGCAGCCATTTGAATGTTCGCTTCGCTCACGAGCTACACAAAGCACTAAGGCATCCTCCCACTTCGTGGGTCCCTCCTTAGTGCAATGGGCGGAGAAGGATTCGAACCTTCGAAGGCATTGCCAGCAGATTTACAGTCTGTCCCCTTTGGCCACTCGGGAATCCACCCATATGAGACAATATTGCTGTCTCAACCATTAGAAATATTAGCATATCATGTCTTAAATTACAAGAAATTCTTTTTCTATATAATTTAGTACATTTCTTTACTATTTCATGTTGAAAATGTCATCTTATGATACTCTTTTTGTAAGATTTGGCAAATTTTACCAACATAGTATTTTTCTCAGGAGCTTTGCAAATGGATACCTTTTGTTATACCAAGCAGATACGGAATTTGCGCGAAGATCATGACTACACACAACGATATGTTGCCAGTTATCTTGGCACATCACAAACCATGTATGCACGATACGAACGTGGCGCAAACGAACTTCCCATCCATCATCTGATTTCTCTTTGTACTCTCTATCATGTTTCCTCCGACTACATTTTAGGAATATCTACCCAATAGCTGATATTATAATGGATATTTTTCACTATAGTTTATTTTGCGTAAAAAAAGGATAGCCGAAGCTATCCTCAATTATCAGATCATTTCGTTTTATGCATTTAGTGCATCCATCTCTTCCTGTATCCGGTCTTCCGTTGCTGCCATGGCAGATAACGTCATAGTCAGAAGTTTTTTTTCAAGCTCCCAGCCAAGCTGCTCCGCACCACGCTCGATCACTTCACGTGAACAGCCTGCGGCAAAGCCTTTGCTCTTATATTTTTTCTTCAGAGATTTCAGCTCCATATCCTTTGTACTCTTGGACGGACGCATCAGTGCTGCTGCCCAGATCAGACCGGTGAGCTCATCCGCTGCAAAGAGGACTTTTTCCATCTCATGCTCCGGCTCCACATCGATTGTCTTGCCACATCCAACCGTGATACCATAGCCATGTGAGCAGACTGCATGGATCAGTTCCTCGCCGGCTCCGCCTTCCCGCAAAAGCTCCGGTGCTTTCAGACAATGTTCCTCCGGATACAGCTCAAAGTCAATGTCGTGTAACAACCCGACAATGCCCCAGTATTCTGCATCATCCCCGTAGCCCAGTTCATTCGCATACCATTTCATAACTGCTTCCACAGTCAGGGCATGCTGAATATGAAACGGATCCTTATTATACTTCTGTAATAATGCAAATGCTTCTTCTCGTGTCATTTCTGTCTCCTTCTCTATGATTATTTCATCCTTCTCTGTTTCACAGCTTTGTGCTTACACAGCCTGCCTCTGTCAGGAAGCTGAAATGCCTTCCCGCCAAACCTCGTTTGTTTTATTACAGTACTTCTTAAGTTGCTGTCTAAGGTATTCATATCGCAGGCGTTTTTCCTCTTTTGCAAAATGTACTTCCCGGCTTTGCTCCGGATTTTCTGTATAGTCCAGCTTTTCGCTGCCAAACTGCTCACTGGTCAGATCGAATGCACAATCTCCAATGACATTATAGCAGTGATAATTGCCTCCAGCTCTTAAAAAATCCCATAAACTTTTCCACCGAAAATGTCCTGCGCAAGAAACGCTGTAATGGAACACTGCCCCAATGTTTTATTTTCTTTCGTCCATCCATCGCGCATACGCGGTGCACACGTTTCGCTGCACCAGATTTCAGAAAGGGCATCATACAGATCCCAGGGCGTTCTGATCCCCGGATAATCATTGCTGACCGCCAGCACATTTGCGTTTTCCCAGCCCCAGAAGGCATATTCCTTTGACGGCTTTTGATCTGTCAGACGCCAGTCAGAGCCTTCTTCCAGGCCATGCTCTGTAAGAAATCGGTCAGGAACTGTGACATATTTTATAAGCTCTTTTCCGTTTTCCCCGGTGTCTTCTTCGACCAATGTAACAGAAACCATCGGCTCTTTTGCCTGTCCGGTTTCACTGCAGGTTTCCTCACAGCCGTAATCTCCGTCAAAAATCTGTTTTATTTTCCACATATCAGCCTCTTTTCCGGCGCGTTATCCACCTTTTGATCTAATATATTTTAGAAATACCGGATAACTTATAATGCTTTTGAAACGCCTCTAAATCCTTTCTCATTCCGGATCAGCATAACATCCGTGAAATGCCCGGTCTGCCTGTCCAAAAAGCCTGCGACCTGCTCTCCGGTACAGATTGAGCACTTCAGAACCGCCTGCTGACGCTCCGGGTCATAAGATGGAAATGAAATCGCTGTTTTCCTTTGAAATAGCATGGATGGTTCCTTTTCTCTGTTCCTTATGTATCCGTAACTTTCTGATTGCAGATCCAGCCTTGCCTGTTATAATCAAGGCATCGAAACTACTATAACGGAAGGCACTCTTTTTTCTATCATCATATTAGTACGCATCCATGAAAATGTCAAAATCCCTTGCATTTCCGCTCTACCACACAATCTATACAAAAGTAATTGACAAAGCTGTTCCAGCGTGACAAGTCAACTATTTCAAGACATATAAAAAATATATTTGAAGAAGGCGAATTAGCACAATCGGCAACTGTTGCAAAATTTGCAACAACTGCCATCTGTAATATATAACAATAATACAAAACCGCTCCCCGCATTTAATTTTGATGCAATCAGCTATAAATGTGTCTTTCTACTTGGCTAAGTAGAAAAGCATGCATAGCCTGCATCAAAATTAAATGCAGAAGGGTTGTATATGTGTATGCAATCCTATACTATATTCATTCATTTCTATTCCTTATAATGCTTCAGCACCATCACGGAAGTCGGCGGAAGAGTCAGCGTCAGCTTACCGGCCACAACATTGTATGTTTCCTTCTCTACCGTGAAACCGCTGTTACTTGTCAGGATCAGTCGTTCCATCTTACAATCGCGCGGAATACCGAATTCCCAGACAAGGATATCCTTTGTCACGTCATTGTATCCGTTATTGACTACGATCAGGCACTGCTCCTCTTTGTTAAATCGCGCATAGGAGATAAAATTGTAATCTCCCGCAGCCTTTTTGATCGAGCCTGTGAGAAGCTCCGGTTTTCCTTGTGGATACGGATCATTTCCCGGTGGAAATCGATCAGCTCCTGATCTTCATGTCCCCATGGGTAGGTTCTTCTGTTATCCGGATCGGTAAAGCCGCAGACACCTGCTTCGTCGCCGTAGTAGATCGTTGGTGCGCCCGGCCATGTCATCTGGATCGCAACAGCTTCACGCAGAACAGCCTTGTTGACACCCTGATTGGCTGCTTCACAGCCCATTGTGTTCACACGACCGACCTTTTTGTTGGTTCTTGTCAGAAAACGCGAATGATCGTGGTTGGAAAGCTCATTCATCGCGATCTGCAAAGATGGTGTTGTCATTGCAGCGCTGTGGTGGATCATCGCGCCCCAGAAGCTGTCCGCATTTCCGTATAAATCCTCGCGGTAATCGTCACTGTGCTTCTGCATGCCCGTCAAAAACCAGGTAACAGGCTCCATAAAAGCGTCATAGTTCATGACCGTATCCCATTCACAGTTTTCGATCCATTCCTTCGGAGAACCGTAATGCTCTGCCAGAACGATCGCATTCGGATTTGCCTGTCTGACCGCATTTCGGAAATCTTTCCAGAACCGGTGGTTCATTTCCGGCGAATGTCCGAGATCCGCAGCCACGTCAAGACGCCAGCCATCCGCATTATACGGCGGAGATACCCATTTCTGTCCGATGTGCAGTACATAATCATAGAGTTCACGCGAGCCTTCGTAATTCAGCTTAGGCAGTGTATCATGTCCCCACCAGCCATCATAAGAACCGTTATACGGCCACTGGTTTGGGTCATAAAAATGGAAATAATCACGATATGGACTGTCAGCGGAAACATAAGCCCCTTTCGGATAACCCTCAAAGTTCTCATAGACACGCTCTCTGTCCATCCATTTATTGAAAGAACCGCAGTGGTTGAATACGCCGTCTAAGATTACCTTCATGCCACGCTTATGCGCTTCCTCGACAACCTGTGCAAACAACTCATTGGAAGCATCCAGATTCTTCTTATTGGCAACACGGTTGATATATTTCGTTGCATAACGGTTTTCCATCTGACCGGGCTGCAGAAGATCACCCCTGTCATCTACGATCTTACCGATATGCGGATCGATATTATCATAATCCTGTATATCATATTTATGATTGGAAGGCGATACGAAAAGCGGATTGAAATAAATGACATCCACGCCCAGATCCTGCAGATAGTCCATTTTCTGCAAAACGCCTGCCAGGTCACCACCGTAAAATTCACGCACGCCCATAACAGCCGGATATTTTCCCCAGTCCGTTACACGGTTTACATGCTCTCCGATATAAGTATATTCGTCTGTAAGCACGTCATTATCCGGATCGCCGTTATAGAAACGATCAATATAGATCTGATACATGACTGCACCTTTTGCCCAGGCAGGTACTTTCTGACCGGGAATCAGTGTAAATTTATAATAATCCTGCACATCTCTCGTCACGCCGCGCAGGTCAAAAAAGCAATAGACTTTTCCAACATGAATCTCAAAATAATATTCATATTTCTGGTCATCCAGTGCTACTTCGATCTCGTAATAATCAAACTGTTCATCCTGTGATGCCTTCGACATGAGCAGCTTTTCATTATTGTGTACAAACAACACGTAGTCTACATTGTTGATCGCACTGCGAAATCTGATCTTCACTTTTGAAAAAAGGTTCCGGCTCCTGTGGAGAAATATAATCTGCCGTCATATCGGAAAAATAAGGCCCTCTTATTAAAAACCGGCCGCATAGATGCGATATAGCGCAGATTCTTTTCTATCTGTTCATATTGTTGATAATCCATTACGAAACCCCTCCCTATTTCTCTATATTTTATAGTATATGCAAAGTAAGTTCAATAGTTTTTCCACCTGGAACGAAACGAAAGACCAGTTAACAAGCTGGTCTTTTCGGAAGGTATTTTTCTTTCTTATGGGGTATAGCAAAAAACTATGTAATGTATTGGGGGGTTACAAGTGTATGTAGCAAAGCCCCCCTATATTGTCCACCTTCATATTCTACAAATTTAATAAAAGTTGATGGTATTTTTTGTTCATTATTCCAACAGCAGGAAAGGTGTGTCAACAAAAGACACATTCAGCATTTTATGTTAATTTTTCACAATACCGTTCGTGCCCGGTAATCCATTCCTTTATACCGGCTCACCCATCGGCACTTCTTCTTCCGGCTGCTTATAATAAACCGGGAAAAGCGCCTCAAATTCATCTCTGGTAATACGTTCCTTTTCAAGCAGAAGGCCCGCACAGGCATGCAGTACATCAATGTTTTCCTCGATCAGCTTCTTGGCCTTTGCATAGCAGTCTGTAATAATCGTCTTTACCTCTGCATCGATCTCACCTGCCACAGCTTCACTCATTGTCTTGGTATGTGCCAGGTCACGGCCGATGAACACCTCATCGCTGTCGTCATCGTAATTGATCTCCTATTCTGTCAGACATACCAAAACGTGTTACCATCTGCGTGCTTCATTGGTTGCCTGTTTGATATCATTGGAAGCACCTGTTGTGATATCATCGAAGATCAGCTCCTCCGCGATACGGCCGCCCAAAGATCAACCATAATATCCTGCAGCATTCTGCCCTTTGTCATAAACATATCATCACGCTCCGGCAAAGGCATTGTATAGCCTGCTGCGCCAACGCCGGTCGGAATGATGGATACGGTATAGACCGGCCCCACATCCGGAAGGACATGGAACAGGATCGCATGCCCTGCTTCGTGGTATGCTGTGATCTTTCTTTCCTTCGGAGAAATAATACGGCTCTTCTTTTCTGCGCCGATCCCCACTTTGATAAATGCCCGCTTGATATCTTCCTGCTGGATAAAGTTTCTGTTATCCTTTTGCCGCAATGATCGCAGCTTCATTCAGAAGATTTTCCAGATCCGCTCCGGTAAAGCCTGCTGTTGTCTGTGCGATCTGCTTCAGATCCACATCTTCCGCAAGCGGTTTATTCTTGGCATGTACTTTCAAAATAGCCTCTCTGCCACCGATATCCGGTCTGCCGACACTGATCTTTCTGTCAAATCGTCCCGGACGCAGGATCGCATGATCGAGAATGTCCACACGGTTTGTCGCTGCAAGGACAATAATACCTTCATTGACGCCAAAACCGTCCATTTCCACAAGAAGCTGGTTCAGCGTCTGTTCTCTTTCGTCATGACCGCCTCCCATACCGGTTCCACGCTGTCTTGCAACAGCATCGATCTCGTCGATAAATATGATACACGGATGGTTTTTCTTCGCATTTTCAAACAGATCTCTGACACGGGATGCGCCGACACCAACAAACATTTCCACAAAATCAGATCCCGAAATGGAGAAAAACGGAACATTTGCTTCCCCGGCGATCGCCTTTGCCAGCATCGTCTTACCTGTTCCGGGAGGTCCCTCTAACAGAACGCCCTTTGGTACTCTGGCACCGACCTTCGTAAATTTACCCGGATTTTTCAAAAATTCAACAATTTCTTCCAGCTCTTCCTTTTCTTCCTTCAGACCTGCAACATCCTTGAGTGTGATCTGCACATCACCACCGGTCGTCATGCGTGCTCTGGATTTTCCGAAATTCATCATCTTATTGGAAGCACCGCCGCCACCGTTTGCCTGTGCATTCATCAGCGAGAAGAAAAATACAAATACAATAAATACGATCAGGATCGGAAGTACATAATACAAAAACCAGTTTTCACTTGGCATATCGTGCATGACAACTTCCACATTTTTCTGATGCATATATTCTTCAACGACCGTTACATCCGAAACAAACAGTTCTTTGGAGGAACCGTCTTTCATTGTAAAGATGACACTACCGGTCGGTACTTCTGCATTGGGTTTGATCACAGCCGAGCTGATCTGATCCGCTTCATAATCTGCCATAAAATCATTCCAGTTATAACCGGTCTCGGAACTCCGCATACCGGAGATCCACATCACAAGACCCAGCAAAAGCAATATCAGGATGAATGAACCACCCATTCCTCTTGTTCTATTTCCGTTCATAATTAAATCCTTTCCTGTCTGTGTTATTTGGAAGCTTCATCCAGCTCCACAACACCGATGTAAGGCAGATTACGATACTTCTGTCATAATCAAGTCCGTAACCCACAACAAACTCATCCGGGATCTCAAAGCCCGTATAATCCACATGCACCGGTACAACACGTCTTTCCGGTTTGTCTAAAAGCGTGCACAGACGCAGGCTCTTCGGTCCTCTGTCTTTCAGCATATCCAGCAGATAGCTGAGTGTACGTCCTGAATCCACAACATCTTCCACTACGATCACATTTTTACCCTTGATAGAATCATCCAGATCCTTGACGATCTTAACAACACCGCTTGATTTTGTATCCATGCCATAGCTGGAAACAGACATAAAATCCAGTGTTACCGGAACGGAAATCCTTTTTGCGAGCTCACACATAAAGAAACTTCCGCCGCGCAGTACGCAGATCAGATGTACTTCTTCTCCTTCGTATTGTTTACTGATCGCTTCTCCAATCTCCTTGATTCTGGCATCTACCTTATCTTCCGGAATCATAACTCTGATTTTTTCAGCCATTTTTATCCTCCTGTAACTGTAATTTCTAATATATGACGGGTATCTTCCGTTACCTTGTAATAATTGCTGATCCTGCGTCCTAAAAAATAAACCATATGAGAACCGTCTGCGAGCAGCAGCTGCTTTTCCCTGTCCGCTTTCGGTATCTTTTCATTCACCATATAGTCTTTAACAAACTTGCGGTTCTTATCATTGAAATAGAAAAAATCTTCCGCCTGTGGACTGCGGATCACCAAAGACCCATCTATTTTATCATAATCAATCCATTTCGTATACGCTTTTCGCGGTATATTTTCCATGGAATTCCCCGCCTGCGGTGCTTCCCGCAGCCGAATCAGAAGCTTTTGTCCGTCCGGCAGATCGATCCTGCTCTCCGCGCCTTCCGTGATACTGATCTCTCTTTCAAAAAACGCGGTCTGCTTCTGCCCTTTTTTCACAAAGCAGATACTGTCGTAGCTGCGATACGCCATGATCTGATACGGCAGATCCAGACTGCTTCCGACCTGCTTTTCACAAAGTGACAACAGCGCCTGCACATGTATATTCGCCAGGTCTTTTTCTGCTGCCCGACATCTTTTCCAGGCACGCAAGCAGAACCTGTCCTTTCATATATGGATGCAATGTATCAAACGCAGGAAGGATCAGCCTAAGACAACCTCCGTTATCTCCTTCCTCTGATTTTTGTACACCTTTCCAGCTCTCTTTGCAGGCAGTCCTCCAGATAATCGCAGGCAAGTCCGGCGATCTCCGCCATCTGTCCCATATGCTCCACGCTTCTGCTGCTGACCTTTTCCTCCAGAACAGGGATCACCTGATTGCGCAGCGCATTTCTGGCGAAAGTGCTGTCCGCGTTTGTCACATCTGTCACATAGCTTTGCCCGGCTGTCTGTAAATATACCTCGATCTCTTCTCTTTTTAAACATAGAAGCGGTCTGATGATCTGCTCTGACCGGGCGCATTCCGACAAGCCCCGTCAGACCACTGCCTCTGCAGAGATGAAACAGCAGTGTTTCCGCCTGATCATTCGCATGATGCGCCACAGCAATCTTAGTTGCCTTCAGCTTACTTGCAAGCTGTGCAAAGATCTGATACCGTGCCATTCTGCCCGCCTCTTCGAGTGTCATGCCCTCCGCCTTTACCAGCGCTTTTTACGTCTGCCTCTTCCCGGTAAAAAGGAAGCCCCAGCTTACTGCAGAGCTCTTTTTGCAAACGCCTCATCCGCATCTGCTTCTTCCCGCAGTCTGTGATTCACATGTACTGCAGTGATCGTGATCGGTATATGCTTTTTCATGGCAAGCAGCAGATACAAAAGACACACAGAATCTGCGCCGCCGCTCAGACCGCAGAGCACATGATCGCCTGCTGCCAGCATATGATGCTTTTCCACATATGAAAGCACCTTTTCTTCTATTTCCTTTTTCTTTTTCAAAGCTGTATTTTCCATACAGTAAATATAGCTTTTTTCAGCCAAAAAAGCAATAAAGTCAGTTATCCTCCTGATACAATGAAACAACAAGTACCGTCATATCGTCCCGTATCGCACCGGCAGCTTTGACCGCCAGCTCCAGAATGCCTGTTGCAAGATCCGTCGGATTTTCCGTTTTCAGCCGTTCCATTCCTGCCCGCAAAAGCTCCGGTCTTTCATAAAATTCCTCCGCGATACCGTCGGATATCAAAATGACCGTATCTCCCGATTCCAGATACAGCACCTCATCAAATTCCGATGGCACAGATGACAGACCGAGCGGCTGCCTGTCCGCTGCGATTTCATGGATCTGCCCATGTCTGATCCAGTAGGAGGCACTTGCACCGCACTTATAAAAATGACATTCCCCCTGTATACTGGTTCAGCTCCATCAGATCCAGAGATACTGTCCGCTCTTCTTCCCGGTTCATAAAGAAAAGCTCATTGCATGCCCGGATACAATCCCGCAGAGGCAAAGAAGATTCTATGTACTTTTCCACCAGAGACAATGTTCTTTCACTGTCCTCCCCCGCCAGTACGCCGCTTCCCATGCCATCCGCGATCGCCGCCAGATATGTCCCGTCTCCGAATTCCCGCAGAATATAGTTATCTCCGGACACCTCTTCCCCCCTCTTTTGTTGCCTTTGCAAAACCACCCAAAGATCCGATAAGTCACTTCTTCCTGAAAACAGACGACTACAGGTTCACTGTGGATATAAGCATGTCCTCCACGGGCAGCATTGATTTATGCGTGATTTCCGACAAAGATCTGCTATTTCCATTACATCATAGTAACAGCGGTTCTCGGACTTTACGACCATTCCGATCTCAGATATCCGTTCCGGTTGCTTGTCCGGTAAAACTCCAGGACACTGATCCCTCTTCCTTTAAAAAGCTTCACGATCCGTTTCTTCTGCCGCTCAC
>VOFC01002413.1_pt1 | contig 30178 bp, 33 predicted proteins | sample 5384161 | NCBI WGS metagenome assembly VOFC01 (sample SAMN12384722, study PRJNA508395) | human gut metagenome | isolation source: healthy gut B | host: Homo sapiens
GACAGGTCGCGGCGGCGGATGTCGATGTTGTACTCGTTCTTGAGCCGGTACTCCAGCACCTCGAACTGCAGCACGCCGACCGCGCCGACGATGACCTCCTCCATGCCGCTGTTCGGCTCGTGGAAGATCTGGATGGCGCCCTCCTGTGCGATCTGGGTGACACCCTTGACAAACTGCTTGCGCTTCATGGTGTCCACCTGCGAGATGACGGAGAAATGCTCCGGCGCAAACGTCGGGATGCCCTCGAAGCGCACGTGCAGCTTCGGCTCGCAGATCGTGTCGCCGATGGAGAAGATGCCGGGATCGAACACACCGATGATATCGCCGGCGTAGGCCTCATTGATGATCGCGCGCTCCTGCGCCATGAGCTGCTGCGGCTGCGCAAGCTTGAGCGTCTTGCCGCCCTGCACGTGCAGGTACTCATGGTCGCGCACGAACTTGCCGAACAGATGCGCATGAACGCGATGCGGTCACGGTGGGCCTTGTTCATGTTCGCCTGGATCTTGAACACGAACGCGGAAAACGCCGGCTGCATCGGGTCGACCACGCCGTCAGCCGTCGTGCGCGGCAGCGGCGGCATCGTCATGTGCAGGAAGTTTTCCAGAAACGGCTCAACGCCGAAGTTCGTCAGCGCGGAGCCGAAGAACACCGGGCTGAGGCGGCCGGCGCGCACCTCATCGAGGTCGAAGGAATAGCCTGCGCCGTCGAGCAGCTCAATGTCCTCGGTGAGCTTTTCGCGCTGGCGCGGACCGATCAGTTCGTCGAGCCGCTCGACGTCCGTGAGCTCGCACTCGATGGGACGGATCTTGTTCTGCCCACGGTGAAACTCCTGAAACGCGAGGATCTCGCGGCGGTCGCGGTCAAACACGCCCTTGAAGTCGTGTCCGCAGCCGATCGGCCAGTTGACGGGGTAGGTGCCGATGCCGAACTCGTTTTCGAGCTGCTCCATGAGCTCAAACGGGTCGCGGGCCTCACGGTCGAGCTTGTTGATGAACGTGAAGATCGGGATGTGGCGCATGGCGCAGATCTTGAAGAGCTTGCGCGTCTGCGGCTCGATGCCCTTGGCCGCGTCGATGACCATGACGGCGCTGTCCGCTGCCATGAGCGTGCGGTACGTGTCCTCGGAGAAGTCCTGGTGGCCCGGCGTGTCGAGGATGTTGATGCAATAGCCCTCATACTCAAACTGCATGACCGACGATGTGATGGAGATGCCGCGCTGCTTTTCAAGCTCCATCCAGTCCGAGACCGCGTGACGCGCGGTTGCCTTGCCCTTGACCGAGCCGGCGAGCTGGATCGCTCCGCCGTACAGCAGCAGCTTTTCCGTGAGCGTCGTCTTGCCGGCGTCCGGGTGCGAGATGATCGCAAAGGTCCGGCGGCGCTCGATTTCCTGTTTCAGATCCATAGTGCGCTCCTCTGTTGTTCTTTCGAATATCAAACCTAGATAGTATACCCGATTTTTCCCGCGAGTGCAACAAAAACCTGCCCGTCAGGCCGTCTGCTCGCGCAGATAGAGCGTGAGCGTGGCGAAAGATGTCCTTGGCATCATACCGCGGCGTGAGCGGGGCAAGCTGCGTGATAAAATGCTCGCTGCCGAGCGAGGCACACAGCGCGTGCGCGTGCTCCAGCTCCGGCGTGTCCTCATCCTCCGCAAGGCGCATGGCCAGCTCCGGCAGCAGGAGCTTGAGATCGTAAATCTCCCCGCGCGGATAGGCATATGCCTCCAGTACACACTCCACGCCCGCGAGCGCGCAGTCCGTCAGGTCGCCGGGGCGGTCGCTGAGGATGCGGTCGGTCAGCGGCGTATCGCTGCGGAAAAAGTCCAGCATGGAGTCCGGCGGCGTCAGCTCCCGGCGCAGCAGCCAGAGCAGATAGTCGCGCGCGACGCCCTCGAGCAGCGTCTGTCCGTCGGGTGCAAACGTGTATAGGTGCGGCCGATATGATCGCCGAGCACACGCAGCGTGTCCGTGTAGCCGAGGGCGATGCTGTGCCGCAGCGCGTCGGGGTCAAACTCCAGCAGCTTTCCCAGCGGCTCCGCCGGGGCGATGTAGGTCACGAGCGGGTGGTTTGCGTATTTTTTCTCCGGTGTCTCCGGCTTGAGGCCGATGGCGATGACGCGATCCGCGCCGAGTCGAAACGCCGTGCTGATCGGCAGGTTATCCGAGTACGCGCCGTCGAGATAGTTCTGTCCGTCGATCTCGCACATCGGGAACATCGGAAAGCACGCCGACGACGCAAGGATCCACTGCGGCAGGTAGCCGGGCGCAATGTCCACTTGCGCACCTCGACCGGCTGGAACGACGGGAAGCGTGCCGTCATGAGCCCGAAATCCACGGGCGAGGCGAAAAAGCGCTCCTCATCAAGGTATTGGTGCACGAGCGCACGGTACGGCGAAATGTCCGCCGTGCGGCGGTTGAGATCCGCCCAGTCCTTGACGCGCGCGATGAGCTGCTCCGGGTGTTCGGCCAGCGCCGCAAGCTCATGCTTTTCGTGCGGCGTGGCATCGTCGCGCTCGAGCATGATCTGCTCCTCCGTGATGTGCGTCCAGAGCTCCCACGCGCGGTCAAAATCGTCCTGCACCATCAGCGCCGCCGTGACCGAGCCGATGGACGTGCCCGTGACGATGTCAAACGGGATGCCGAGCTCCCGCATTGCCTTCCACGCGCCGACCTGATATGCGCCCTTCGTGCCGCCGCCGGCAAGCGCGATCGCCTGTTTCATGCACATCCCTCCCTGGTTTTTCTGGCCATATAGTTTACACGCATCTGCATCAAAAATCAATTCCTGCACACAAAAACACCGGAACGGCAATGCTCCGGCGCTGTGTTCACGCCCGCAGCAGGGCGCGGCGGGCTTTCCAGTCCGGCAGATAGCGCGCGATGAGCGCGTAAAACTCCGCGCCGTGGTTCATATAGCACAGGTGCGCCAGCTCATGCACGACGACGTAGTCGATCGCCTCCGGCGGGTACTGCATCAGCCGCCACGAAAAGCAGATGTGCCCCTGCGAGCTGCAGCTGCCAAAGCGCGTGCGCGCGCCCGTGATGCGCACCTGCGTCGGGCTAAGACCCATCCGCTCGGAATAATACGCCACACGCTGCGGCAGATAGGCTTCCGCCTGCCGGATGTACGCCTCCCGCTCGGCATCCGTCGGCTCCGGGTGCGCGGCGGCGCGGGTCTCCTGTTTGGCCAGAGCGCGCGCGATCCAGTCGGCGTGCGCCGCGACAAAGCGGTCGATCACCGCTTGAGACGCCCGGCACGGCGCGCGCACGATCACGCGCCCGCCGCGCAGCTCAAGCGCCAGCGTGCGGCGGCCGGAGCGGATGAGTTCATACGGCTGCATGGCCTGTCTCCCCCTTTTTCTGTGGTATGCCAAATCGGTCTTCCGGCAAGGTTATTCTGTCTGCTGCAAACAGCCGTCCATGTACTGGCGGATGCGCGCTGCATCTTTCCTGCATTTCGCCTTGCTGCCATAAGTCAGTGCAACGACCCACGGCTGTCCGGCATCTGTTTCAAACGTCTGCCGGTAGTTCACGGTTTGGCCCCTTTCTATCCACTGTCCGCTTATGTCCTGATTGGAAAAGCAAAGTATCGTATCATGAATCCAATGATAGCTATAGACGTCTCCTTCCACGCAAACACACAGATGGATCTGCTCGCTCCATGGTACAAACACAGGTTCCGAACGCTTGGGGTCTACAACCGCAAAACCCTGCTGGCTGACCTCAATTTTGGTTCTGTATCCGACCGATCTAACTATACTAAACACTGTTACAGTATAAACAAGAACAACTACAACTGAAGATACACACAAAAAGATTAACGAATTCTTTGATGGGCACTCCCCGTCTTCAAATGTAATATAGGCAAACAGTCCAACACAAAGGATAACTGATATAATTCCACCACTGATCACACCCTTTTTATTGGGCTGAAAAGTCAATGATTCCATGCCACATCCTCCATCATCAAAACGAATCTACGAACAGCATACACCATCCGCGGCGCGGTGGCAAGCTTGGCAGCCGCCGCACGGTGTGCTATGATGGGGGCATCCATTCTTTGAGGTGATCGTATGTTCCGATCGGCTGTCACATTTCCTCCGCCGGCGGGTATCTCGCCATGGCAAAGCGCGCGGAGGCGCTGGGCGCAAACACGTTCGCGTTCTTCACGCGCAATCCCCGCGGCGGCAGCGCCAAGCCCATTGAGGCGGCGGACATTGCCGCCTTCCACGCCGAATGTGCCCGCGCGGGTATCGACCGGCTGGTCGCGCACGCGCCCTACACACTCAACCCCTGCGCGGCCAAGCCGCAGGTGGCGGAGTTTGCGCGCATGGCCTTTTCCGACGACCTGCAGCGCATGGAGCACACGCCCGGACAGCTCTATAACTTTCACCCCGGCAGCCACGTCGGGCAGGGCATCGACGTGGGCATCGGGAAGATCGCCGCGCTGCTCAATGAGGTGCTCTTCCCCGGCATGACCACGACCGTGCTGCTCGAGACCATGGCCGGCAAGGGCAGCGAGGTCGGCGGCCGCTTTGAGCAGCTGCGCGCCATCATCGACTGCGTGCAGCTGCAGGAGCACGTCGGCGTCTGCCTCGACACGTGCCACGTCTGGGACGCGGGGTATGACATTGCCGGCGACCTCGACGGCGTACTCGCGGAGTTTGACCGCGTGATCGGGCTCGAGCGTCTGCACGCCGTACACCTCAACAACAGCCTCAATCCCTGCGGCTGCCATAAGGACCGGCACGCAAAGCTGCTCGACGGCTGCATCCCGCCGGAGGCGCTCGTGCACGTCACGCAGCACCCGGTGCTGGCGGGGCTGCCGTTCATCCTTGAGACACCGAACGATGACGCCGGCTACGCGCAGGAGATCGCATGGCTGCGCGCGGCGCAAAATTAGCGGAATCTTTGTCTCCACTGTCCTGATTATTGGACTTTGCATGTGCTATGCTGTGATAAAAGGGAGAAAACAGAAACACAACATGGACATGGGAGGAGAAAAATCATGACCCTGCGAACGTACATTGACCGCGCCATCACGATGGGACCGACTTTGACGCCGTCATCAGCGGCTGCGATGTGCAGCAGACCTTCTGCTGGCAACCGGATATGTGCATCACCGACGCCTGCGAGGCGGAGTTCCGCCCGCTGCTCGACGCGGAGATCCGCATTCTGGCCGCCGCGCCGGGCGAGCGGTTTTCCATCATCGAGATCTGCACGGACAGGCTCTTTCTCGGCGACGCCTTTTCGCAGTGCGCGGCGGGCTACTGCAGCCCGCGCGAGTACCGGCGGCTGTTTCGCGCCGGATAAAATAGCAACACCCGCCCCGGAGCCGTTGGCTCCGGGGCGGGCGTTTCTATTGCCGGCTTCCTGTTCCACACAAGAAAATAACGACAGAGGGGCGCGGCACCCGAGGTGCAAGACCCGCCTCGAATCAGATCATGCGGTTTTTAGACGCTTTCGCGCCGGGCAAATCTATTGCCGCACTCCGTATTCCGCACAAGGGAACATCCACAGAGCAGCGGGGGTGCTCGATGGGGCAAGACCCGCCTCGAATCAAATTATGCGGTTTTTCAGGCGCAATGTGCCGAACAAAGCTTCTGCCGCGCTCCGTATTCCACACAAGGGAACATCCACAGAGCAGCGGGAGTGCCCGAGGTGCAAGGCCCGCCTCGAATCAGATCATGCGGTTTTTCAGGCGCAATGCGCCGAACAAAGCTTTTGCCGCGCTCCGTATTCCGCACAAGGGAACATCCACAGAGCAGCGGGGGTGCTCGAGGGGGCAAGACCCGCCTCGAATCAGATTATGCAGTTTTTCAGGCGCAATGCGCCGAACAAAGCTTTTGCCGCGCTACGTATTCCGCACAAGGGAACATCCACAGAGCAGCGGGGGTGCTCGAGGGGGCAAGGCCCGCCTCGAATTGAATTCTGCGGTTTTCTCCGGCATTCGCCGGAGAAAACCGCCCCGGAGCTGTTGGCTCCGGGGCGGCCCAGCAGTTACGGGAATGGGGGATGCAACACGCACATGACAGCGCGGTGTTAAGCGAGAGAATACTGGCTGACGAAGCGCCACAGGAGCGCCGCGCACTCGGCGCGCGTCGCCGTGCCCTGCGGGTCGAGCAGGTTGCCGTCCTTGCCGTAGAGAATGCCGTTTTCCACGGCCCAGGCCAGTGCCGCGCGGGCATAGTCGCTGACGGCGGCCGCATCGGTAAAGCCGCCGAGCGCATCATCCGACTGCGCCGCGCCCGCGATGCCAGTGAGGCAGGCATAGCGGTAAAGGATGGCGGTCAGATCCTGCCGGCTGATTGCCTGCGCAGGGCAGAACGCATCGGCGCTGCAGCCGCTGACCACGCCGGCGTGGTAGGCCCAGAGGACGGACTGCGCATAGTAAGCATCGGCCGGAACATCGCGGAAGGGCATGTCTGTGCCCGCCGCAGCCGGTTCCCCGGCGATGCGGTGCACGATGGCCGCGACCATGGCGCGGTCCACCGGCATATTGGGCGCAAAGCGCGTATCCGTCACGCCGACCATAAGGCCGCGGTAGTAGCAGGCCGCCACGTCCATGTAGTACCACGCGCCCTCCGGCACATCCTCAAACGACAGTGCCGTGTCCGGGAGCACGGAGAGGATGCGGTCGGCAATGTAGCGATGGCCCGCCGCCGTGGGGTGCACGGCCGGGAGATATGCCGTCCAGAAATCGTCCTGCGTGAACGCCAGCTCGCCGCACTCAACATCCGGCACGTCGCAGTAGATGTACTGTCCAGCGTAGGCGGAGCCGGTCTTCATCCAGGCGTTCATCTTGTCCATGATCGGCTGCAGGAGCTTGCCGGTCTTGATTACACTGCCGACCGTGAGAGAGGTGTTGGCAAACGCATTGTGCATGCCGACCGCGACAAGCGTCACGTCCGGATTCAGGCGGTAGATGTTCTTGACGATCGCGTCCCAGTTTTCCGTGAACTGCTGGTAGGCGATGTTCATGTAGTGTGCCAGCGACACAAGGAGCTTCGTGCCCTGACCGATGGACTCGGCATAGCCGATGAGCTTGAGCAGCGCCGTGCCGAAGTCACCGGTTTTCTGCAGCTCGGCCTTGATGGCATCGAGAACGGCCTTGTCCGCGCCGTCGGTGTTGTACATCTCGCGCATGGCCTGACCGAGCGGGTTGCCGAAGATGTCGTTCGAGCCGATGTTGACCGTGATGAGGTTGGCCTCTTCCACGGCCTGAATATAAATGTCACGGCGGGACTCCAGATCATTGTACTGCACGTAACCGGCGCAGTTATCGGCATATTCCCAGTCGGTGATCTCCCAGTCCGGGTCGAGCAGATGGCGCATCTCGTGGCTGCGGAAGCCGCCCCAGCCGCGGGCGTTGAGCTTGGCGCCGAGGTCACTGGCGACCATGGAGTGGTACGCGCCGGGCGTCACGGTGCACGGCTGGTCCTGATAGCCCTCGGCCGCGTAACCGGCGGCGTTGCTGTCGCCGAGGCAGGTATAGACGCGGTAGCGGGCATAGCGTGCGGGAACGGTGTCCGCCGCCAGCGCCGGCAGGCACAGCAGGCTCGCCGCAAGCACGAGCGCGAGCAGCAGGGCGATGGGTTTTCTGACGTGTTTCATATCGTTTCTCCTTCCTGTATGTCAGGCACAGTGTTCTCGTTCGTAGTCGTCCTCCAACCGGCGGTAGTCGATCTTGCCGACGGCCGTGTGCGGCAGCTCCGGCACGAAGGCCAGATCATACAGCCGGTCCTTGAGCGGGAGCTGCGCGTTGCACAGCGCCAGGATCTCATCCCGGATAGCCTGGAACCGCTCGTGCGGGATCGAATCTCTGAGCTTTACGAACGCCATGGGCAGCTTGCCCTGCGCCCGCTCCCGGTCACGCACGGCGACGACCGCGCACGCCTCCACCTTGCCGCAGCCGCCGATGATGCCCTCGAGCTGTGTCGGGAACACCTTGTGCCCGTCGTGGCGGATGATGATGCGCTTCATGCGGCCCTTGATGTAGACGAAGCCGTCCGCGTCCATATAGCCGAGGTCGCCGCTGTGGATCCAGACCGTGCCGTCCGGGTGGCGGCGCATGACGCGAGCCGTCTCCTCGGGGTTGTTGAGATAACCGAGCATCATCGTCGGGCCGGTGATGCAGATCTCGCCCATCTCGTCGTAGCCCAGCTCCTCGAACGAATCCGGCCGGAACACGGACACGGTGGTTTTCAGCAGCGGGATGCCGACCGAGCCGTTTTTGTGCACATTATTGAAGTTGCAGCAGGCGGCGGCGCTGACCTCACTCATGCCGTAGCCCTGCGAGAGCGGATAGCGGCAGCCGCGGCCGTGCAGAAAGCCGTTGAGCTTGTCCTCCAGCCCGGCGTTCATCGTGTCGCCGCCGGAACCGGCAGTCTCGAAAAACGACAGGTCCATTTTTCGGATCCGCGCGTCGTTCATCAGCCGCTCGTAGTGCGACGGGACAGCCAGCGTGTGCGTCGGGCGGTAGCGCCGGACCATGTCCGCGAATTTCTCCGGGTCGAACAGCGGGATGAGCACGACCTCCAGCCCGAGCGAAAACGGCACGTGCAGGCTGCACACGACGCCGTAGGACGCGAACGGCGGGATGATATCGAGAAAGCGGTTGTCGCGGCTGTAATTGACGCCCGAGAGGCCGAAGTTCACGCTCATGGCGTTCATGCCGTCGTTCGTGAGCATGACCCCCTTGGGCACGCCGGTCGTGCCGCCGGTGTGGTTGATGACGGCGAGCATATTCTCCCGGTACGGCACGGGCCGGGCATTCGCTCCCGCGCCCGCGCGCAGAAAATCGTCCCAGTAGACGATGCGCTTGTCCGCAGGCAGACGGACCGCGCCGTCCTTGAGCCGCTTGAGCAGCCGCACCATCGGCGGCAGCGACCGCTCCGTCGTCTGGACGATGATCGTGTCCACATCCAGCTCCGGCAGCATGTCCAGATTCTTTTCAAGGATCGCGTCAAGGATCACCAGCACGCGCGAGCCGGTCTCGGCCACGAAATTGCGGATGCCTTCGCTGCTCGCGCGCGGGTCGATCATGTTCGACACGCCGCCGATCTTGTTGAGCCCGTAGAGCGAATAGACCGTCTCCGGGATCGCCAGCGAGCAGCACGTCACGATCTCGCCCGGCAGCACACCGAGCGCCTGATAGGCGTCCGCCGTGCGGTCGATCTCGCGCAGCGCACGGCCGAACGGAATGCGGTTGCCGTAATAGTTGAGCGCGGCGTTGTCCGGATACGCGCCGTTTTGCGCCACGAGATAGCCGTAGAGCGTGTCCTGCGGCAGCGGCGCAGCCACGGCCTCCGGGCTGAAATATTTCAGCCACGGTTTGCCCTCGGACGGGCGCGGTTTTACCTGCATGTCATAAGAAAGCGCATACATACTGATACCCCCTGCTTGGAGTCCTGCTCCAATGAATGTGCAGCGGCATGCCCAAAAGCTCCGCCGCAAAGTTTTTGAACAGAAGCTCGTGATGTGCCCGCTTCTGGACAGAACTTCTTTTCCCTGTGTTGCGTTTCCATGGAAAAAATATTGCAGGTAATTTGAAAAAAATTTTAAACGCTTAAAAACGGGACCTTAAAATTTCCATTCCCCACAGTTTCGTGCAATATTTTGCCGCCGGATTTGCAATATGGTATGCAGGTGTGTTATGCTGGTGACAGATAGGTCCACCTTGTGAAAAAAGAGGTCCCCGCTATGAGCAACATCACCCATCCGGCGGTCAGCGAGCAGTTGCTCGTTCGCATTGCCGCCGGAGACAAAGCCGCGCTTGCCGAGCTGTATGCGCAGGCAAAAAATCCTGTCTACTGCTTTGCCCTGTCCATCCTGCGCGACAGTTTCGCTGCCGAGGACGTGATGCAGGAGACATTCCTGCAGGTCTGGAAGAGCGCGCCCACCTACCGCCCCAGCGGCAAAAACGCGCTGACCTGGATCCTGGGCATCACAAAATACACCGCGCTCGCCCGTCTGCGCGAGGGGCAGCGCGCCGGCATCCCGCTCGAGGACGCCGCGGACAAAGTCGATCCCCGCGACGCATTCCGGGACTGCGAAAACCGGATCGTGACGCAGGCCATGCTCGCGCAGCTTGCGCAGGACGAGCGCGAGATCGTCGTTTTGCACGTCGTCACGGGACTCAAGCACCGCGAGATCGCGGAGCTGCTGGAAATGCCGCTGCCGACGGTACTGAGCAAGTACCGCCGCAGCCTGAAGAAGCTGGAAAGGCTGGTGAGAGAGCCGTCATGAAACCGGAAGAGATCAAAACACGTCTGCGCGATGAAATGGCCGACCTCGCGCCCGACCGGCTGGAAGATCTGCTGGCCGCCTGCGATGCGCAGCCGCAGGAGCACGCGCCGCAGCCGGTGCCGATGCCGGCGCCCCGCCGCCCGGTGTGGAAGCCGCTCGCCGCAGCCGCCGTGTTCGTGCTGCTGCTCGGCGGCATCTTCGGCTACCGCGCGCTTGACAAAAACGTCTGCACCGTCATCGTCGACATCAACCCCAGCGTCACGCTGACGGTCAACCGCCTCGGCCGCGTCAAGGCCATGGACACCGGCAACGCGGACGCCGCCGCCCTGCTCGCAGATGTCGATTTGGCGGGCGCGCGCACGCAGGACGCGCTCGGCACGCTCACGGATGCGCTCGCGGACGCCGACTATCTCACGGACGCGGACAACACGCTGCTCGTGACGGTCGAGGGCGCTTCCGCCGCGCGGGCACAGAAGCTCGGCAGGGCCGTCTATGACGCGGCGCAGGCGTCTGCGCAGCAGCGGCAGTTTTCCGCCGCCGTGCTCTGCCAGCAGGCAGCGGACGCCGAGCAGACGCGCACGGACGCCGACGCCTGGCAGGTGTCACCCGGCAAGGCGGCGCTGGCCGAGACGATCGCCCTGCAGACGCAACTCGACACGGCGCAGGCGCTCAGTGCCCTGCCGGTGCAGGATCTGCTCGTGCTGGCAGAGACGTATGATGTCACGTTCGACGCAGCACAGCTCTACGGCACCGTCAGCCGCGACGGATACCGGAGCGAGGACGACGTGCGCGCGATCGTGGGCGGCGACGCGGCGGTCGATCCGGCCGACTGCACGCAGGCGCTGACGCAGTACGGCGGTCAGCTCGCCTACCGTGTCCGCTTTGCGGCGGCCGACGGGGAATACTGCTACACGATCGCCGCGCGCACCGGTGATATCCTCGATGTGCAGCGCCCGGAGAAACCTGCACAAACGCCGGAGGCTCCGGCAGCCCCGGCAAAGCCGGACATTCCGGACGATCCGACCGACCCCACGGATTCGGAGATCAGCATATCCGAGGCCCTGCGCCGGGTGCTGCAGGAGCTCGGTATCTCGCTGCCGGAGATCCGCGATGTCGACGTCCAGCGCGTGTATGTGGCGGGCCGCGACGCCTACCACATCACCTTCACGGCGAACGGGAAGCCGTATTCGTTTTACGTGGACACCCACGACGGCGATATTTTCTGAATCCATATCGTGAGACGGTCTGCCGGTTGGCAGGCCGTCTGATTGTCCGCTCTTGACTTCCAGCGCGTACAAGATTACAATACAGTCCGAATTTTCAAAAAAGGCGTGAGATACGTTGCATCATCCGATCATCAAACCAAATCATATGCAGATCCCGTGGCACGACCCCATCCGGGATCAGAAGGAGCTGCCCGTCTCGCGCGCACCGCTGCCCATCCGCGCCGGTGTGGTCGGGCGGGTCGGTCTGCTGCTGCTCTCGTGCGGCACGGGCGCGTGGCGCGTGCGCAGCTCGATGAACGAACTGTCCGAGGCACTCGGTCTCGTGTGCGCGGCCGACATCGGGCTCACGTCCATCGAATACACCTGCTCCGACGGGCAGGACAGCTTCTCCCAGACGCTGACGCTCACGGCGACCGGCGTCAACACCGCCAAGCTTGACCGGCTCGAGCGCTTTGTCAAGCGCTTCCCGCTCGACGGCGTGTACATGACCGCGGACGACCTGCACACCAGGCTCGACGAGATCGCGCAGACAGGCGGCAGCTATACCCCGCTGCAGTTGGGACTGGCAGCCGCGCTCGCGTGCGGCGCGTTCACGTTCCTGCTCGGCGGCGGGCCGATCGAGATGCTGCTGGCCTTTCTCGGTGCAGGCGTCGGACAATATGTGCGCGCACGGCTGACGCAGCGGCATCTGACGCTGTTTGGCTGCATCGCGCTGCCCGTCGCGGCGGCGTGTCTGGTCTATGCGGCGCTGTTCCGGCTGGCGTCGCTGCTCTGGCCCATCGACGCACAGCATCAGGCGGGCTATATCTGCGCGATGCTGTTTATCATACCGGGCTTCCCGTTCATCACGAGCGGCATCGACATGGCAAAGCAGGATATGCGCTCCGGGCTCGAGCGGCTGGCTTACGCGCTCATGATCGTCGTCGTGGCGACGCTGACCGCGTGGGGCATGGCGCTGCTGCGGCTGCAGCCGATGGATTTCCTACCGCTGGGGCTGCCCGTCTGGGCGCGGATTTTGCTGCGGCTGGCCATGAGCTTCTGCGGCGTGTTCGGCTTCTCGCTGATGTTCAACAGTCCCGTAAAGCTCGCATCCGCCGCCGCCGCGATCGGCGCGCTGTCGAACACGCTGCGGCTCGAGCTCGTCAGTCTGGCAGGCTTCCCGCCGGCGGCCGCCGCGTTTTTCGGTGCGCTGACAGCGGGCCTGCTCGCCTCCCTGTATAAGCAGCGCTCGGGCTATCCGCGCATCACGATCACCGTGCCGTCGATCGTCATCATGGTGCCGGGGTTGTATTTCTACCGCGCCGTGTACGATCTGGGCACGATGAACCTCGGCGACAGCGCGTCGTGGCTCGCAGCGTCGCTGCTGATCGTCATCCCTGCCGCTGGGGCTGATCTGCGCGCGTATCCTCACCGACGGCAGCTTCCGCCGCTGCACATGAAAAAGGCATGAAAAAAGACCGCCGGTCGGCGGTCTTTTTTCATGCAGAGATATCGGATTACATGTGCTTCGTATCGAGCGCACGGGCGGCATTGAGCACGCACAGCACCATCACGCCGACGTCGGCGAAGATGGCGACCCACATGTTCGCAATGCCGAGCGCACCGAGCACAAGGCACACGGCCTTGACCGCCAGCGCAAAGACGATGTTCTGCCAGACGAGGCGCATGGTCTTGCGCGAGATGCGCATGGCCAGCGAGAGCTTGCGCGGATCGTCATCCATAAGCACGATGTCCGCAGCCTCAATGGCGGCGTCCGAGCCGATGCCGCCCATGGCGGCGCCGAGATCGGCACGCGCGAGCACCGGCGCATCGTTGATGCCGTCGCCGACAAAGGCGAGGTATTTCCCGGGTGCGCCCTCGCCGAGCAGCCGCTCGACCTGTGTGACCTTATCCTCCGGCAGCAGCTCGCTGTGCACCTCCGCGATGCCCAGCTCCTGCGCCACGGCATCGGCCGTGCGCTTGCGGTCTCCGGTGAGCATGACGACGCGCACACCGTCTGCACGCAGACGGGCGATCGCCTCGCGCGAGCCGCTCTTCGGCTCATCGGAGATGACGATGTAGCCGAGATACGCGCCGTCGGCCGCGACGTGGATGACCGTGCCGGTCTCATCGACCGCAGGCGCGGTCAGGCCGAGGGTGGCCATCAGCTTCGCGTTTCCGGCGGCGACGGCGCGGCCGCCGACCTGCGCGGTCACACCGTGACCGGCGAGCTCCCTGGCGTCCGTCGTGGCCAGCGCGTCCGGCAGCTGTCCGGCTGCGCGGCGCAGGCTCTGGCTGACGGGGTGGTCGGAGAACCGCTCCGCCGCCGCCGCAAGCTGCAGCAGCGCCTGCTCGGACAGCTCCGGCTGCGCGGGGCGCACCGCCGTGACGGCGAACGTGCCGCGCGTGAGCGTGCCGGTCTTGTCAAAGACGACGCGGTCCGTTTTGGCCAGCATCTCGAGATAGCTCGAGCCCTTGATGAGGATGCCGCGTGCAGACGCGCCGCCGATACCGCCGAAAAACGACAGCGGGATCGAGATCACGAGCGCGCACGGGCAGCTGATGACGAGAAACGTCAGCGCGCGGTAGATCCACTCGCCCCAGTCGGCCGGGATGCCCATGATGAGCCGCACGACCGGCGGCAGGATCGCCAGCGCCAGCGCCGCGCCGCACACAGACGGCGTATAGACGCGGGCAAACTTCGTGATGAAGCGCTCGGTGTGCGCCTTTTTGAGCGAGGAGTTTTCCACGAGCTCGAGGATGCGCGCGACCGTGGACTCGGCATACACCTTCTCCACACGCAGGCGCAGCACACCCGACAGGTTCACGCTGCCGCTGACGACGGCGCTGCCCTCCGCGACGTCCACGGGGGCGCTCTCGCCGGTCAGCGCGCTCATATTCAGCGCGGACGTGCCGGTCAGCACCGTGCCGTCGAGCGGGACGCGCTCGCCGGGCTTGACAACGATCGTGTCGCCGACTGCGACCTGCTCGGGCTTCACCCGCGTGACGCCGTCCGCCGTCTCGACATTGGCGTAGTCCGGGCGGATGTCCATCAGGTCGCCGATGTTTTTCCGGCTGCGGCCGACGGCATAGCTCTCAAACAGTTCGCCGATCTGGTAAAACAGCATGACGGACACGGCCTCGGGATAGTCCCCGAGCACCATCGCGCCGATGGTAGCCACCGCCATGAGGAGGTTCTCATCGAACGGCTGGCGGTTATAAATCCCCTTGCAGGCATCGACGAGCGTCTCGCCGCCGACGAGCAGATACGGGATGAGATACAGCACGAGCTTGAGCCAGCCCGTGACCGGCACAAAGTGCAGCCCAATGAGCAGCACGGCCGCTGCTGCTATGAGCAGCAGCGACCTTTTCTGTTCGCGCGACATGAGATTCAGTCCTCGAAGCGGAAGTCCGGCTCGACCTTGCGCGCGGTCTTGAGGATCTCCGCTTTGGCCTCGGCTTCGTCCACGCCGGGGGCATATTCCACCAGCATCTTCTGCGCCATGTAGCTCACGGTCACTTCCCGGACGCACTTGAGCTTTGCCACGTTGCGCTCGATGATCGCCGCGCAGTTGGCGCAGTCTACTTCGATCTTATAGGTCTTTTCCATGATGATGTACGCTCCTTCATCTGTCATTGAATGTTATTTGAAAAGATGGCCATGCCATCATTTTTCCAGCACATGCTCCATGCCAAGGGCCAGCACGGACCGGACGTGGTCGTCGTCCAGAGAATAGAACACGGTCTTCCCCTCCCGACGGAAGCGGACAAGGTTCGACGCCTTCAAAATACGCAGCTGGTGGCTGACCGCCGACTGCGTCAGATTCAGCAGGCGCGCAATATCGCACACGCACAGCTCGCTCTCAAAGAGCACATAGAGGATCTTGATGCGCGTCGAATCACCGAAGACGCGAAACAGCTCGACAGATCGTAGAGCGTCTCGTCGTCCGGCAGGGCCGCGAGCACCTGCGCCACCGCGTCCTCATGCACGTTGAGGTATTCGCACGCCGGTGCGCTGTCTTGTTTCGGTTCTGCCATGGGATCTCCTCGCTTTCGTTTGAACATATGAATGATTGTTCATGTGTTTATATAACCACTTCTCCGCCCGTTTGTCAATAGCATATTTGTGTTTTTTCCAAAAGAATTCCCGGATGTGTACGTACATCCGGGAATGGGTCTCAGTTTTCTTCGGTTTTCGGGCTGCGGAAGGCGAAAAAGCGCTGGCCGAGGTAGTTCAGGCCGGTGAAGAGCACCATGCCGACAAGCATGGCCGCATTGTCGCGTGTGCTCACCGCAGCGCTGGAAAGCAGGCGCAGACACAGCGGCTTGGCAGCGCCGTAAGCGATCAGGTAGCACACGGCGATGTTCGCCGCGAAGCGCACGGCCTGCCCCGCGCCGCGCCCCCGGCTCTGAAACGTGAAGTGCTTGTTGAGGAAAAAGCTCAAGATGCTCGTGAGCACATAGTTCGCCGCCGAGGACACCCAGTACGAGCACCCGGCAATATTATACAGGCCGAACATGATCGCCGTGCCGACGATCGTGTTGATCACGCCGACGAGCAGAAACTTCCACAGCTTCGCATCAAAGAGCGTACGCAGGCGCTTCAAAGCTCCGCCTCCCGATCATCGAGCTCCGTCTCGATCCGGTAGCGGGGACGCGCCTTCGTCTCGAGATAGATCTTGCCGATATACTCCCCCACCACGCCGATGGCCAGCAGCTGCAGCCCGCCGATGGCCCAGATGGACACGGCAAGGCTCGACCAGCCGGCGACGGTATGGCCGGTAAAATAGCGCACGAGAAAATAGATGAGCATGGCAATGCTGACAAGGAACATCACAACGCCGATGCGCGTGATGAGCCGCAGCGGCGACACCGTCAGCGACGACACGCCCTCCCACGCGAACGAGAGCATCTTGCGCAGCGGGTACTTGCTCTCGCCGGCAAAGCGCTTGCCGCGCTCGTAGTATACGACCGTGCTCGGATAGCCGACAAGCGGCACGAGCCCGCGCAGGAACAGGTTCACTTCTTTGTACTCCGCGAGCGCGTCGAGTGCGCGGCGGCTCATGAGCCGGTAGTCTGCGTGGTTATACACCACGTCCGCGCCGAGTGCGCGCAGCAGGCGGTAATACCCCTGCGCGGTAGCGCGTTTGAAGACAGAGTCCTGCTTCCGGCTGGCGCGCACGCCATAGACGATGTCATTCCCGTCCGAAAAGGCCGCGAGCATGGCATCGATGGCATCAATGTCGTCCTGCAGGTCGGCGTCCATGGAGATGACGCAGTCGGCGCGATCGCGCAGCGTCATCAGTCCGCACAGCAGCGCGTTCTGGTGGCCACGGTTGCGCGAGAGCCGGATGCCGGAAAAGACCGGGTCCTGCGTGTGCAGGTCGGAGATGATCTGCCACGTCTCGTCCTTCGAGCCGTCGTCGATCATGCAGATGCGGCTCAGCGGGCCGATCGTCCCGGCAGCGCGCAGGGCGGTGAATTTCTCGCGCAGGCGGCGCGCCGTCTCCGGTAGCACCGCCGCCTCATTATAACAGGGGATCGCAAGATAGAGCGTCACGGGCATGGCCGCGCCTCCCTTCCAAAAATCACGGTTCAGTCGATCGTGCCGCCGCCGAGAACCGTGTCCCCGTCGTAGAACACGACGGCCTGGCCGCGCGTGATGGCGCGCTGCGGTGTCTCGAACGACACGTGCACCGTGTCCGGACCCGTGGCCGTGACGGTGCACGGCTGCTCCGGCTGCCGGTAGCGGATGCGCGCCGTCACGCGCAGCGGCGCGCCCGGCACGTCGCCGGAGATCCAGCTGCAGCCGCTCGCATCGAGCTCGGTCGAAAACAGGTCGGCATTGCGTCCGAGCACGACCTCATTGTTCGGCACGTCGATGCCGCAGACGTACAGCGGCGCTTCGGCCGCGATGCCGAGCCCGCGGCGCTGTCCGATCGTATAGTGGATGATGCCGCGGTGCGTGCCGAGCACGTTCCCGTGCGCGTCCACAAAGCGCCCCGGCTCGCTGCGCGCGCCCGTCAGCCGCTCAACTGCGGCGGCATAATCGCCGTCCGGCACAAAGCAGATGTCCTGACTGTCGTGCTTGTGCGCGTTGCAGAAGCCGTGCGCCTCGGCGATGGCGCGCGCCTCGCTCTTGCGCAGACCGCCGAGCGGGAAGCGCGTGTGCGCAAGCTGCTCCTGCGTGAGCCACGCGAGCACATAGCTCTGGTCCTTCGAGGCGTCCACGGCCTTTTTGAGCGTCCAGCGCCCGTCGGGAAGCTGCTCGATGCGGGCATAATGTCCGGTCGCCAGTACGTCGCACCCGAGCGCGCGGGCGCGCGACTCCAGCAGGCCGAATTTCAGGTAGCGGTTGCAGTCCAGACAGGGGTTCGGCGTCGCCCCGCGCTGATAGGCGGCGGCAAAGCGCGCCATGACCTGCTCGCGGAATGCATCCTTGTAATTAAAGACATAGTGCGGCATACCCAGCGCGTAGGCCACGCGGCGGGCATCCTCCACATCGTCGAGCGCGCAGCAGGTGTGGCCGCGCGGCACGCCGGCGTCCTCGTTTTCATACAGCTGCATGGTCGCGCCCATGCAGGCATACCCCGCCTGCTGCATCAGGTATGCCGCAACGCTCGAATCCACGCCGCCGCTCATGGCGATCATCGCCTGCGGGCGGCTCTTCAGCTCCGTCTGCATCCGTACACCTCGTTTTCCTCGGAATTCTCTTTAGATTATACCGCACAGCCCCGGCTTGTCAACGCAAAACGCCCCGCCTGCGCGCGGCAGGCGGGGTGCGGCAGGGCAAAAAGGCATCAGGACTGCGGATCGTTCGGGATATCGGTGAACGAACCCTCGTAAATGCGCGGGCCGCCCTGTGCGCCGACGAGCCGGTTATAATAGTTTGCGTTCGTGATGGCGCGATACGGATCGAGCCAGATCGACACGGGCGCGAACATCGCGCTCAGCATCGCCCAGCCGAGAAAGCTCAGATCGAGCACGAACAGCTCCCACTTATGCCCGCTCATGAGCGCGCCGCTCTCGCGCAGGCACTGCCACGCGGACTTTTCCGGGTGATCGAGCAGCAGATACAGCGCCTGCCGGTAACGGTAGGCCGCCACGATGCCTGGCACGACCAGCAGCAGGCTCCACAAGAAGATCAACAGCCCCTCCAGAATGCCGAGCCACAGCACGCGGAAAAAGAGGCCGAAGCCGTCAAAGAGGTTTCCGAACTCGGCCTTTTCGTCCCGGCTGACGTGCAGCGCGAAGATCACGAAGCCGACGCTGACCATATAGCTCATGATCCGCAGCGCGACGACGAGCGCGATCGCAAAGCCGGACACACTGTAGTGCTCAAGGAAGCTGAGGTACGCCTGCTCGACCGCCTCGGCGCCGAACTGCGCGGCGTTCGTCAGCGCCGTGGTCAGGCGGTCGGCACCCATCAGGTACGACGAGAGCGTCGAGATGAGCAGCCCCAGAGCAAAAACGATCAGCGCCGCGAGGATCGGGCTCGGGTGATAGCCGGCGGCGCGCCGGCGGGCGTCTGCTTTGAGTGCAGCACGGTTCAAATCCATTTTGATCACAACTCCGTTCCCGGCACGGCCGGGTCTCTTTTTCTTTTTAGTATAGCAGATGCCGCCGGATTTGAACACCCGGGCCGGAAAAATTCACGTTTTCGACACACGTTGAGATTTTTTCGGGAAGTTGCGGAAAATACGCTTGACAATCCCCGCGCGAAATGCTATATTAAACAAGCTTTGATTCGCAAAGCCCATGCGCGAGTGGTGGAATTGGCAGACTCGCTAGATTCAGGTTCTAGTGTCCACTCCGGACGTGCGGGTTCAAGTCCCGCCTCGCGCACCAAGACCCCGAGAGCTTTGGCTCCCGGGGTTTTTTCTGTCTGCAGCAAAAAAGCGCCGGTCTCCGAAAAGAGACCGGCGCCGGTTTTTTACGCGCCGAAGCACGTGAACATGATGACAAGATACGCGATATACAGTCCGCCGATGAAAAAGCCGACCCAGCGTTTGAACCTGCCCTGCACGAGCGCCGGGATGAGCGCACCCGCGCACACGACGAGGCACGCCGGAATATCCAGCAGCATGCCCTGCCGCTCGACCGGCAGCGGCTTGCCGAGGATGAGCGCGCACAGCGGCATAATGAGCGTGAGGTCCATGATGTTCGCGCCGATGATGTTGCCCACCGACAGCGAGGACTGCTTTTTGCGGATGGCCGTGATGGTCGTAACAAGCTCCGGCAGCGACGTGCCGATGGCGATCATGGTCGCGCCGATGATGGCATCCGGCACACCAAGCATCTGCGCGAGCGCGATGCCGTTGTCGATCAGCAGCTGCGCACCGAGCACAATGGCCGCAGCGCCGAACACGAATTTGCCGATGTTGAGCGCGATCGTCCGGCCGTCCGTTTTCGGGCGCTCGCCGGCCTCCGACCCCTCAAGCGTCTGCTCACGCCGCGCGGCGACGAGGCTCTCGGCGATAAAGCACACAAAAATGACAAGGATCAAAACGCTCTCAAGGATGGACAGCTGCCCGTCGCGCGTGAAGCCGAACAGAACCGCGATCGCCGCGAGCAGCAGCACCGCCTTGACCGCATACTGCCGCCGCGGCATGGTGCACTCCATACAGATCAGCGACAGGCACATGATCAGGCCGGTATTGGCCGTCACCGAGCCGACGGCATTGCCCACGGCGATGTCCGCGTTGCCCTCGAGGGCCGAAAACACGGACACGAGCATCTCCGGCATGGTCGTGGCAAAGCTTACGACCGTCGCGCCGATGATGAATTTCGGGATACCGGAGGCCTCGGCGATCCATGTGGCGGCATCGACAAAACAGGTCGCCGCCCTTGATGATGCACATCAGCCCCACCGCGAACAGCAGCAGGACAAGGAAGAGGGTACTGCCGGTAAAATCGAGGTTCATAACGCATTCTCCTTTGTGATCGCGCAAAAAAAGAGACCTTTGGCACGATCATAAATATGATGTGCTAAAAGTCTCATTACCTATCACAATAGGCGCATGACCACCGGCGGGAGCCGGGAGATTGTTGGCCATGCATTTGCAACTACTCCCTTTTAACGAGAAAGCATCATAGCACACCGCACCGGGCTTGTCAAGCAATTCCACTCGTGAACCGCCGTTCAGCGCACAAGCTTCATGAGCAGGCGCTCAAACTCGCCGAGCATACCCACGGAATCGGCAAAGAGGATGCTCTTTTCATACATCCGGCGGTAAGCGTCCACGTTCTCGTCCGTGCGCGCGGTGTAGATGATCGGGATCACAAGCAGCCCCGGCGGCGCGCCGCCTGTACGGCCGTGCGCACGTCGTCAATCGCCTCCGCCTCGCTGAAATAGCCGGACGGCAGACCGTCGGAGAGCACCATGAGGATCCTGCGGCGCTCGGTGCGCTTGGCGAGATCGAGCGCGGCGGCGCGGATGGAATAGCCGTCCTTGTTGCCGTTTCCGGCGGCGATCTGGGTCATGGCGTCGATGCAGCGGCTGCCGATCTCTTTCTGGTCAAAATCCTTGATGACGCAGTGCTCTACAGCGTTCGTGCCGCCGTCAAAGGCGACGATCTTCGTATAGGCGATGCCCTTGAGCGCCTCCTCCATGATCGCGGCCGTTGCCAGCGCCGTGAAGAGCTTGGACTGCCCGCCGCCGACGCCGGAGCCCATGCTGCCGCTGCGGTCGATGAGCAGGTAAAACGCCGTCTCGCGCTGTGGACGGCGGCGCCTTGCGGCGAAAAACGTCCTTGGCATCGAGCGGAACTTTCCACAGCTCCCGCTGTGAGAGCGCACCGGTGCGCTGACCGGCACTGCGCTCACGCTGCTGACGCAGGAGCTTGTCAAGCCGGTGATGCAGCGCCTTCGCCCGCTCGGCAAATGCGGGCGGCAGCCGCCCATCACCCGGCGTGATATACGTCTCCGTGAACGTCAGACCGGCGTAACGGTCGGCCAGGCCCTGCCGCTCGCCGGCATCGAGCCTGGCGGCACGCGGAGTCGCAACACGCAGCTGCTGCTCGAGCGCGCGCTCGCGCGTGAGCGCCTGCGCCGCCGTGGCGAGCATCGCGTCCGTCTCGGCCGCGCTGAGCGCAAAGCCGCGGTGCGCGCTCCAGCCCGTGCCAAGCACCTCGCGCAGGCTCTCCGGCCCGCCGGAGGCGGCCTTCTGTGCGGCGGACACCGTCCGACGTGGTGGCACTTGCTCCGCTCTGGCCATGATTGCCGCTGCGGCCGACGCTCGACGAGCGCCCGCGGTCCTCCCTGCCGTTCGTACCGGCAGAGCCGCTCGACTTGACCTCCTGACTCGCAAGGCTGCCGCTCATGTCGCCATAGCGTTCGGAATTATCCCCGCTGCCGCCGCCCGCGCTGTCGCCTTATCCAACTCGGCGTCCTCTCCGTCGGCGGAGGGGCCGCTGCGCGCCGCGTCCTGCGCCTCGCTGTGCAGGCGGAGGCGGCTGTCGCACCCGTCGCCGAACGCTTCCGCGCGGTCCGCCTCGCTGAAGGCATAGTCCACGAGCTGCGATGCGATGCGTGCAAGTGCATCGGCGTCCGCGATGTGGCACAGGCGCGCCAGCTCAGGCGCGAGCGCCGCAAGGATGCGGCGGCCGATGTCCGCGCACGCGGCGGCCGAGGGCGCGAGAATGGCCGCTTCCACCTCCACCCGGACGGTAGAGAGCGCCGGATCCCGGCATGGGATACCCGTGAGCGCAAAGGCCTCCAATTCACAAAGCAGCGCCTCGAGCGCGCTGCCTGGCTCGGCCGCTTCCAGCTGCGCATAGCACACGAAGCGCAGCAGCGGCAGATAGCCGGGAAAGCGGCGGCAGAGGATGTTATCCGTGCGCGCCTGCTCCAGAATGTTGAGTATCCGGTGCCCGAGCAGCGCCCCGGTCCCGGGCGCGAGGGCATGGTGCGCATGAAAATACGCACCGGCGTCCACCGCGAATGCCGCGCAGACATCCCGGTCGGAGCTGCCGTCGTGCTGGAGCTCACGCGCGAGCAATACGCGCAGCGCAGCCGTCCAGTGGCGGGCGTCAAAATCCGCGCGCAGCAGATATGCAGCCCCGCCGACGGTGACGGACGTGCCGTCCGTCGTGCAGCGCAGGCTGTCGTCCGGTGTGACCGTGTCGATGCGGATGTTGTCCGGCACAAGCAGCGCGAGGCTGCGCCGGAGCAGCGGCGCGATGGGTTCACTCGCCAGAAACGCCCGGTAGCGCGCCAGCGCAGCGTCAAACCCGTCCATCCTGCGGCACCATGCTCTCGATGAGCTCCGTCAGCTGCAGGCGGGTATAGGCGTCCTGCGGCTTGGAGGCCACGTTGTCCAGCAAGCCCCAGCGCAGACCGAGCAGCGGCTCTGCGCGCAGGGCATCGATAAAGCCGCGGATCGTCATCGCGTCCGGCTCAAGGCCGCCGGCGCTGCGGATGCGGTCGCGGATGGCACAGTAGACATAGTCGCAGATGTTCAGGCTCGCGCCGCTCGCCTCGGGCACGACGCGGCGCAGCACGTCCACAATGGTCTCCGGCTCTGCGATGTGGATGGGCGTGAAGCGATCGATCGTCGCCTCGTTCATAAAGTTCGTGCCGGCGTAGTCCTCATTCATCGTGATCGTGAACGCCGAGTGCGGGTGCATCTGCACGAGACCGTAGCCGGGCACCTGGATCTGACGCGCGGCATCGGTCAGCGAGTGGAGCACGTCGGCGCACTCGGGCTTGATGGTGTTGCCCTCGTCGAGCACGACATCCGCGCCCGCGGCCAGATAGCGCAGCATATCGCTCAGGCGATAGCGCATGGTGCCGTTTTCGATCGTCGGTCCGCCGAGCAGGTCGAGCTTGTCGAGCTCGGCATTGCCCTGCATCCGGTACTGCGGCACATTGAGCAGCCAGTCCACCGTCTGGATGAGCGTGTTCTTGCCGCAGCCCTTGCTGCCGACCAGCCGCAGATGCAGCCCCGACAGGCGGTAGGCCAGGGCGCGCGTGAGCGCCCCGAAGCTGTCGGCCTGCACATAGCGCACCGTCGGATCGGGCACCATCTCGGGGTACTCCGGCAGGAGAGAACATCTCGGCGAACACGCGCAGGATGATTGCCTCCGGCACAGCCTGCTCGAGCAGGTACTCGGCGCGCGCAGTCAGTGCCTCCACACGCGCACATCCGCGCGCAGCGGCCCCGTCGATCGCCATGCGCACCGACGCGCTGAGTACGTCGCCGCAGCGGTATTCGGCGAGAAAGCCCCACACATCCGGCGTGTCGCTGTCGCACGGCTCGCCCGCGGAATCACACAGCGCCGTGATCCGCGCCCGCACGGGCGCCGTGCGCAGCAACGCCGTGAGCGCCTCAGACGGCGCGGACACGATGCCCACACGCGAGAACAGATCCGCCCGCCGCCGCCTCGCTCAGACAGCACACAGGCAGCGGCTCGCCCTCGACCCGGCAGAGCACGACCTCCGGCCACACGCATGGCGCTCCTGCGCACAGAGCGAGCGCAGGAAGTCGAGCTTCATCGGTGCTTTCAGATTGCTGCCGCCGCAGACGGCGGTCTCCGTCTTTGCAATGTTCATGTTCCCTTCCCGCCTTTCTCAGTTGCCGCGCACGGCGCCCCACGGAAAGCCCTTGGCGCTGCCGTGGTAGATGACGCGCCGCACATTCAAAAACGCGCAGCGGCCGATGCGCTCCACGCTGTCGGGGATGACGACCGTGTCCAGATTGCTGCACTGGTAAAATGCCTCGTCGTGGATCTCGCGGACGCTGTCCGGGATGACGATGCCCGTCAGGCCGATGCAGCGCGAGAACACGCCCTCCGGGATGACGGTGAGCCCCCGCGGCAGATTGACCCGGCGCAGGTGCACCTTATCATAAAACGCATATGGCTCGACCGTCTCGATGCTGTCCGGGAGGAGGAGCGTGTCCAGATACGTATAGGAGACCATGGCGTAGGACGCCAGCCGGCGCACACGCACCCCGTCGACCGACGAGGGCAGCTCGAGCACCGTGCCGGCGTTGAAGCAGCCGTCCGTACCGATGCGCCCGGTCGCGGCGTCAAAGGTGAAATTCTGCGCCGCCGCCTGCGCCGCCGTCACAGGGTGAGTGTCCCACGGGCGATCGCGCAGCCAGGTCTGAATGTCCGCCTGTGTGCGCTCTCGCTTTTGCGCCAGGTAGTCCTGCATCTGCTGCAGGCCGCACTGCTGCGAGAAAAAGACCGCCAGATCCTCGGCCTCCAACGGGATGGAAAAGCCCTTCGGCAGCTCGAGCCCGAGCTGCATGGCAAGGATCCGGCGGACATCGCCGCACGCATCGTCATAGCGTGAGAGCACCTTCTGATCGCAGACGAAGGGCACGTCCAGCCGCGACGCCTCGATGCCGCCGGCCGTCAAAAGGCCCGCGAAGCCGTGCGCGCGGTCCAAGATCTTTTTTACGTCGCGAAACTGCGTGCTCTGGTAAAGAAGCATCTCCATCACGAGGTCCTCCGTCAATTGTTATAAAACTATCATACAGGCGTGAGCCCCTTTCTTCTGTAACCAATGATGCACAGAAGGCGGTTTCCTTGTCTCTTTTCCGGCGCTTTGGGTAATTTTGTACACGCTGTACACAGTTTATTCACTGGACAGGCGTTTCCGGCTGTGGTAAACTAAAGTTACGTTACACGAGTCCCAAAAGTGCACACATTTTATTAAGATAAAGGAAGCGGTCACATGAATGAAGTGAAAAACCCGAAAAAGCCGTTGGTGTATTATTACGCCATCGTCATTCTCGTGATCCTGGCGCTCAACTTTCTGGCGGTGCCGTGGCTGAGCCAGCGGCAGGTCAAGGAGGTCGACTACGGCACGTTCATGACCATGACGGAGAACAAAGAGATCGGCCGCGTGGAGGTGCAGGACAACCAGATCCTCTTCACGAACAAAGACGACACCCAGATCTACAAGACCGGCCCGATGGACGATCCCGACCTGATCTACCGCCTGAAGGACTCCGGCGCGGAGTTCTCGAGTGAGATCGTCGAGCAGATGTCGCCGTTTCTGTCGTTTCTGCTGACGTGGCTGCTGCCGATCGTGTTGTTTGTCGCCCTCGGCCAGTTTATGCTCAAGCGCATGACGAACAAGGCCGGCGGGCCGAACTCCATGATGTTCGGGCTCGGCGGCTCGAACGCGAAGGTCTATGTCAAGTCCGCCGAGGGCATCAAATTTTCCGACGTCGCCGGTGAGGACGAGGCCAAGGAACCTGACCGAGATCGTCGACTACCTGCACGACCCGTCGAAGTATCAGGAGATCGGCGCGTCCATGCCCAAGGGCATCCTGCTCGTCGGCCCTCCGGGAACCGGCAAGACGATGCTGGCCAAGGCCGTTGCGGGCGAGGCAAACGTTCCGTTTTTCTCCATCTCCGGCTCGGAATTTGTGGAGATGTTCGTCGGCATGGGCGCGAGCAAGGTGCGCGACCTGTTCCGCCAGGCCAAGGAGAAAGCCCCCTGCATCGTGTTCATCGACGAGATCGACGCCATCGGCAAAAAGCGCGACGGGCAGGTCGGCGGCAACGACGAGCGCGAGCAGACGCTCAATCAGCTGCTGACCGAAATGGACGGCTTCGAGGGCAACAACGGCGTCATCATCCTCGCCGCCACGAACCGGCCCGAATCGCTCGACCCCGCGCTCACGCGCCCCGGCCGCTTTGACCGGCGCGTGCCCGTGGAGCTGCCTGACCTCAAGGGCCGCGAGGAGATCCTCAAGGTGCACGCCCGCAAGATCAAGGTCGCCGAGGACGTGGACTACAATAAGATCGCACGCATGGCCTCCGGCGCATCCGGCGCAGAGCTTGCAAACATCGTCAACGAGGCCGCGCTGCGCGCCGTGCGCGACGGCCGGCGCTTTGCCACGCAGTCCGACCTTGAGGAGAGCATTGAGGTCGTCATCGCGGGCTATCAGAAGAAAAACGCCATCCTCACGGATAAAGAGAAGTGGACGGTCGCCTATCACGAGATCGGCCACGCGCTCGTCGCCGCGCTGCAAACGCACTCCGCCCCCGTGCAGAAGATTACCATCATCCCGCGCACGTCCGGCGCGCTCGGCTACACGATGCAGGTCGAGGAGGGCAACCACTACCTCATGACAAAAGAGGAGTTGGAAAACAAGATCGCCACGCTCACCGGCGGCCGCGCCGCCGAGGAGGTGCGCTTCGGCATCGTCTCCACCGGTGCATCCAATGACATCGAGCAGGCGACGAAGCTCGCCCGCGGCATGATTACACGCTACGGCATGAGCGAGGAATTTGACATGGTCGCGCTCGAGACGGTCACGAACCAGTACCTCGGCGGCGACGCCTCCCTCGCCTGCTCGGCTGAGACCCAGACGCGGATCGACCATCAGGTCGTCGCGCTCGTAAAAAAAGAGCACGCCAAAGCCATCGGCATCCTCACCGAAAACCGCGCCAAGCTCGACGAGCTGGCCAAGTACCTTTATGAAAAGGAGACCATCACCGGCGAGGAGTTCATGGCCATTCTCGACCGTACCTGACGGACTGCGATGCGGTCGTGCAGCGATCCCGAAACCCCCCGCGAAAGGAGGACCACCGCAACCGTATGAATGAAAAGCTGAAAGAAAAAGTAAGGAATCTCTCTCGAGCGTGCTGCCGATCACGCTGATCGTGCTGGTGCTGAGCATCACGCTCGTCCCGATGGAGATCGGCACGCTGGCGCTGTTTCTGACCGGCGCCGTGCTGCTGATCTTCGGCATGGGCTTTTTCCAGCTCGGCGCCGAAATGTCCATGACCCCGCTCGGCGAGGGCGTCGGCAAGACGCTGGCAAAACGTGAAAAGGTGCTGCTGATCGTGCTCGTGGCGTTCGCGCTCGGGACGATCATCACCATCGCGGAGCCGGACCTGCAGGTGCTGGCAAATCAGGTCGCGTCCATCCCCAACAACGTCCTGATCTGGACAGTCGCCGTCGGCGTAGGCGTCTTTCTGGCGCTGGCCGTGCTGCGCATTTTGTTCCGCGTTTCGCTGGCAAAGTGCCTGCTGGGTGCGTATGCGCTGCTGTTTGTGCTGACGCTGTTTTCCCCGAAGGAGTTTCTCGCCGTCGCGTTCGATGCCGGCGGCGTCACGACCGGTCCCATCACCGTGCCGTTTATCATGGCGCTGGGCGTCGGTGTGTCGGCGCTGCGCGCCGCGCAGGGGCACGATGACGACAGCTTCGGTCTGGTCGCGCTGTGCAGCGTCGGGCCGATCCTGATGGTGCTGCTGCTCGGCATCTTCTACCACCCGACGGACGCGGCCTACTCCGCCGTGGAAATCGCGCCGGTCGTCACGACGCGTGATGTGGCGCAGCAGTTCGCCATCGGCTTCCCGGACTACGCGAAGGAAGTGCTGCTGAGCATCCTGCCGATCGCGGCGGTGTGCGTGCTGTTCCAGCTGCTGACGCACCATTACCGCCGGCGGCAGCTGCTGCGCACCGGCGTCGGCTTTCTGTACACCGTCATCGGTCTGATCCTGTTTCTGACCGGTGTGAACATCGGCTTCACCCCCGTGGGCAATCTGCTTGGTTCGGGTCTGGCCGGCAGCGCGTACCGCTGGGTGCTCATCCCGATCGGCGCGCTCATCGGCTACTACATCGTCAAGGCGGAGCCCGCCGTGCAGGTGCTCAACAAGCAGGTCGAGGATGTCACCGGCGGCACGGTGTCGCAGAGCATGATGAACACGGCGCTGTCCATCGGCGTGGCCTGCGCGGTGATGCTGTCGATGGTGCGCGTGCTGACCGGCATCAGCATCTACTGGATCCTTGTGCCGGGCTACGCGCTCGCGCTCATCCTCGCGCGCTATGTGCCGTCCGTGTTCGTGGGTATCGCCTTCGACTCCGGCGGCGTGGCGAGCGGGCCCATGACCTCTACCTTCCTGCTGCCGCTGGCCATGGGCGCGTGCACCGCGCTCGGCGGCAACGTCGTCACGGATGCCTTCGGCGTCGTGGCGCTCGTCGCGCTCGCTCCGCCGGTCGCCATTCAGATCATGGGCGTCCTTTACGTACATAGAGCCAAAGCCGTGGCGCAGGACAAAGCTGACCTGCTGCCCGATGACGGTGTCATCGACCTGGAGGACGAAGAGATATGATACATTCCGAAAACCGACTCGCACCGCGCATGGTGCTCATCATCACCAACCATGAATACCGCCGCAAGCTCGAGCAGACGTTTCAGAATTTCCGCATCCCGATCTACTATCAATGTCAGGGGTACGGCACGGCGCCGTCGGAAATGCTCGACATCTTCGGGCTGAGCGGCAGCAGCCGCCTGCTCACGATCGGGCTGCTGCCGAAGTTTCTCGTGCGCGACCTGCTTGACGCGCTGCAGCAGCGCATCCCGCTGCATAAGCGCGGCGGCGGCATCGTGCTGACGATCCCGATCACGGGACTGCAGCGGCCGCTGCTCCAGCTCATGAACGACCAGCTGCGCGAGACCACAGAACAGAAGATCGAAGAAAGGGTGTGTAGCGAAATGTCCGATATGCAAACCGGCGCGGGTTACGCCGCCATCTGGGTCGCGCTCAGCAACGGCTACAGCAGCGACGCCATCGACGCCGCCAGAAGCGCGGGCGCCATGGGCGGCACGATCCTCAAGGGACGCCGCCAGAACTCCGAGCGCATCAGCCAGAAGCTCGGCATCTCCATGCAGGAAGAAGAGGAATTCGTCGTCATCGTCACGCCGCGTGAGAAAGAAGGCCGCCGTCATGAACGCGATCAGCGACGCCTGCGGCCTGCGCACAGACGCGCACGGCATCATCCTCTCGCTGCCGGTGGACGAGGTCATCGGTCTCGAGACCGGCGAGAACACGCTGTAACCTTCCAAGCAAGAATTGCAAATGCCGCAGGCAGCCGCCTGCGGCTCTTTTCCTTTTTCTATTCCCTGCAAGCACTTCATTTTCGGATCCCGCGCACGAGCGCCATGACCGCGCCGTAGAGCACCCCCGCGACCGCCCAGAGGATCCATGTGTCCTGCGGCTGCGCGTCCCACCACGGTCCGAACGTCCAGAGCAGATACGCCGCTGTGGCCACGAGCCAGTAAATGCCGCTGACCGCGCCGACAACGCCGTTCTGCCGCTTGCGCGGCCGGACATAGTCACCCTCTTCAAGCAGGCGGTCCATCGCCGCCCAATACACGCCGCCGGAGACAAACACCGCGCTGCCGATGCCCGCCAGCACGAGCAGCAGGCAGACCGCCCCGACATACAGCAGGTCCGGCCCGTCCAGGCAGACGGCGATAAACAGCGGCACTGCCGACAGGATGCACAGCACGTGCCCACGACCTTTCCGCGCGTGTGGCGCGGTGCGAATGCCGCCCGGCGCTCGCGCACCATACCGGTCACGCCGCAGGCCGTCTCAAACGGTTCGCTCTCCAGAAAGGCATATGCTTTCACCTGCGCGGCGCACGTGATGAACACCGCCACCGCGGCCGCCACGAGCACCAGCAGCACGCACAGGCCGATGCCCGCCGCCGCATTTTCCGAAATAGCCGCGCCCGGCCGGTCGCTGAGCGCGGCGAGCAAAAGCAGCGCCGCCGGCGAGAGTACGCACAGCAGCGTCGCCAGTGCGAGCTTCGGCGCGGCCGCCTGCCGCAGCGCCAGATAGTCCGCCGCCTGCTCCATGGTCACGCAGCGCAGCGGCGCGGCCGACTCGGCCGGGGCCGGTTCCGGCTCGCCGAGCTCTTCTTTTAATAAGTAATCGGTCGTGACGCCGAACAGGCGGCTCATCTGCACGACCTTC
>VOFC01004958.1_pt1 | contig 30115 bp, 52 predicted proteins | sample 5384161 | NCBI WGS metagenome assembly VOFC01 (sample SAMN12384722, study PRJNA508395) | human gut metagenome | isolation source: healthy gut B | host: Homo sapiens
GAGCGCGCGATGTTCGAAGAGTTTCGGCATTGAAGAGTCCGGCCTTTGACCGACTTATCCAGTAAAAGCCAGGCTACTCGGGTTGGGGCTCATTCATTCCTGACGTGCGAAGCGATGAGTGCCGCGCCTGGACGATCACACACGTGGCACGAAGAAGGCGCCGCAGGCCGCCGGTAAGATCCACTCGGACTTCGAGCGCGGCTTCATCCTGCGCCGAGATCGTTGCGTTCGACGACCTGAAAGCCTGCGGCAGCATGGCCGCCGCTAAGGAGAAGGGCCTTCGTCCGCTCGGAGGGCAAGGACATATGTCATGCACGACGGCGATGTGACGCTCTTCCGCTTCAACGTCTGATTGACACACAAAAGACCGCACGCGGCGTGTCGCCGCGTGCGGTCTTTTTCTCATTCCGTGTGCCGCCGCGCAGGCGGCCAAACTTTCCGCGCAGCCGCTCACCGAATTGCGCAGTACCGGCAGTCAGCGAAGCTGCTGTTCCAGATCCGCCGCGCGCTCTGCAGATAGCCGAGAACAATTCCCTGCCGCAGTAGGGGCATTTGTCGCCGATGGTCATGGTTGTGTGCTCCTTTCTGTTACTGGTTGCGCTTCCAAATTCAGTGTAGCATGTATTTCCGCACTTGGCAATCGTTCTGTGCAGCATTTCATGCACAAACGGCGGATTTTTCATCCTGCTTTCGTATGAAATTGTGCTTGACAGGGGTAACGGTCGGTGTTAGGATGATACCGTTGCAAAGGCAATGACGGGACTTGCACCCGAGTGAGGACGGACAGAGAATGGCGGTCATAGGCTGTGAGCCGCCTGCGGCACCCCTCCGGCGCAGACCTTCCCCGAGCCGGTCGCCCGAACCCGCAGTAAGGCGATCCGCGCGGCGCACGTTACAGCGCCAACTGAGTGAAACTCAGGGTGGAACCGTGTGATTTCAGCACCCCTGTGCCGCAAGGCGCAGGGGTGTTTTTAGTTTAGGAGGAGACATTATGGACGATCAGTACACCTTTGAAAACAAGACCTATAAGGACACCTACCGTCACACCACCAGCCACATTCTTGCGCAGGCCATGAAGCGCCTGTACCCCGAGGTGAAGCTGGCGATCGGCCCTGCCATCGAGGACGGTTTCTATTACGATTTTGACAGCCCCGAGCCGTTCACGCCCGAGGTGCTCGAGAAGCTCGAGGCCGAGATGCGCAAGATCTGCAAGGAAAAGCTGCGTCTCGAGCGTTTTGAGCTCCCGCGCGAGGAAGCGCTGAAGTTCATGGAGGAGCGCGATGAGCCGTACAAGGTCGAGCTCATCAACGACCTGCCGGAGGACGCCGTCATCTCCTTCTACCGTCAGGGCGAATTCGTCGACCTCTGCGCCGGTCCGCATCTGGACTCCACCGGCCGCGTCAAGGGCAATGCCATCAAGCTCACGAGCGTCACCGGCGCCTACTGGCGCGGCGACTCCAAGAACGAAATGCTCCAGCGCGTTTACGGCACCTGCTTCGAAAAAGGACGAGCTTGACGCATATCTTGCCCGCATTGAGGAAGCCAAAAGCGCGACCACCGCAAGCTCGGCAAGGAGCTCGGTCTGTTCATGTTCATGGACGAGGCCCCGGCTTCCCGTTCTTCCTGCCCAAGGGCATGATTCTTAAAAATACGCTTATCGACTACTGGCGCGAGGTCCACAAGAAGTACGGCTATGTTGAGGTCTCGACCCCGATGATCCTCAACCGTCAGCTTTGGGAGACCTCCGGCCACTGGTTCCACTATAAAGAGAATATGTACACCACCGTCATCGACGGCGAGGACTATGCAATAAAGCCCATGAACTGCCCCGGCGGAATGCTGGCTTACAAATCCGGAGCCGCACTCCTACCGTGATCTGCCACTGCGCGTGGGTGAGCTTGGCCTTGTCCACCGCCATGAGCTGTCCGGCGCTCTGCACGGCCTGTTCCGTGTAAGATGCTTCACCCAGGACGATGCGCACATCTTCATGACCTGGGATCAGATGAAAGACGAGATCAAGAACGTCGTCCGGCTCTTTGACGAGGTGTATTCGCTCTTCGGCCTGCCCTACGAGATCGAGCTGAGCACCATGCCTGACGATCACATGGGCGACGAGAAGGACTGGGAGTTTGCGCAGAACACCCTCAAGGAAGCCATCACCGAAATGGGCAAGACCTATGTCGTCAACGAAGGCGACGGTGCGTTCTACGGCCCGAAGCTCGACTTCCATCTTGAGGACAGCCTGGGAAGAACGTGGCAGTGCGGCACCATCCAACTGGATATGCAGCTGCCAGAGAGATTCGAGCTTGAGTATGTCGGAGCCGACGGCGAAGCATCGTCCCGTCATGATCCACCGCGTTGTGTTCGGCTCGATCGAGCGCTTCATCGGCGTTATCACCGAGCATTTGCCGGCGCGTTCCCGACATGGCTGGCTCCCGTCCAGGTAAAGGTCATGCCGATAACCGATCGCGTTGACGATTATGCAAAGCAGATCGCAAAGCGCCTTGACGAGCACGGCTTCCGCGTTGAGACCGATCTGCGCAACGAAAAAGATCGGCTACAAGATCCGCGAGGCACAGACTCAGAAGATCCCCACATGATAATCGTCGGCGATAAGGAAGCCGAAAACGGCACTGTCTCCGTGCGCACACGCGCCGGCGGCGACGAGGGCAGCATGCAGGTAGAAGACTTCATCGCAAAGCTCGGCGAAGAAGTGGCCACCAGAGCAAAATAATTATTTCAGCCTGCCGATACCCGGCAGGCTGTTCGAAAATAAGGAGAAGCTATGAAATTACTTTTCAAGCAACGCTTTTTCTCGTGGTTTGACAGCTATGATATTTACGATGAGCGCGGAAGAGGCGTGTTCACGGTGGAGGGCAAGCTCGGCTGGGGGCATGTGCTGCATGTTTTGGACGCAGGCGGCCGCCATGTAGGCACGGTGCGCGAAAAAGGTGCTGACGCTGTTCGAGCCGAAGTTCGAGATATTCACCGGTGCAGATGAATACATCGGCTGTATAACAAAGCGATTTACATTCTTTAAGCCAAAGTTCGATATTGACTTCAACGGTTGGCAGGTCGAGGGTGATTTCTGGGGCTGGGACTACGGTCGTGTCGCCAACGGGCGAAACGGTCGCCGTCATAACAAAGGAGCTTTTTCAACTGGACCGATACCTTATTCCATCGACGTTGCGCGCCCGGAGAACGCCCTGTGCGCGCTCATGCTCGTGCTTGCTATCGACGCCGAAAAAGTGCAGCAGAAACAACGGATAATGCCGCACCGCTCAAAGCCGAAGAAGAACGGCTGCAATATGCCATTAAGCAGCTATCCCGCTCCAATGAGGAAGTACAGGCGGATATTGCGGCAGTAGACGAAGCGCTAGAATACCTGCAAGAGCAGCGGGAGCTTTGGCCTCACAGCCTCGTGGGCGAGGCGGCGCACGAGTGGATCGGAACGATGCTCGCGCTGTTTATTCTCATAGGCTTCCTGGCGGCAAAAACACGCTCCAAAGCAAAAATGATGTAAAAAGTTGCAGCTCCTGCTGGGAGCTGCACCGTTTTTCGTTTAGATCAGATTCGGAACACGCGGCCGTCGCGCGTGGGTGGGCTGCCGGCTTATCGCCGCAGACATAGCCGAGAAGGCAGTGACCGATGCCGATGTACTCATCGCCGATACCTGCCTTGCGCAGTATCTCGCGCGCCTCGGGCATCTCGAACACTTCCTTCGCTCTGTTGACCCAGCACGAGCCAAGCCCGATGGCATTTGCCGCGTTCATGAGATTTCCCAGAACGAGCGCGCCGTCCTCGATATAGTGGGAACATTGCGGTCGGCCAGAACGACAATGACGGTCGGAGCGCCGCTAAAACGGGTCGATGTCCTTGCCCATGACCTTGGCGTTGAGCTTTGAAAGCAGCGCGATCGTATCCTTATCCTGCACAACGCTACGGCTGTCGGCTGCCTGTTCATTGCAGACAGGGGGGGCGTACAGACCGGCCTTCAGAACGCTCTGAAGCTCATCCTCCGATATCTGCTCGGGCTTGTAAGCTCTTATGCTTCTGCGCTCGAGAAGGTTGCCGAGTGCCTCACTCATTGCCGCCGTCCTCCTCAATGTCGTAAAACTCGGCGTATTCGCCGCCGTTTTTCCGGCCTCAACAGCGGCCTCGCGGCCTCAAGCTCCTCGCGCATCGTCTCTATGCGATCGTCCATCGCCTTGAGCTCGTCAAACAGCGGAGCATAGCTCTCGCCGGGATTATCGCGGTTTTCGTCGTAGCAGAGTCTGCCGATCTCGATGAACACCTTGTTCTGCTCCCTCAAGCTCTCGCCGTTTATCTGAAGGGTGAGCTTTTGCAATGTTGGCATAGCAGCGCGCGGCCGTGCTGCCCTTTGTCATAGGCGTCCTTGAGACTGCCGCTTTCAACATAACTTTGCTTTTTGGTCACACTGTTGATCGTGCCCTTGAGTATGCTTTTGTAATCTGCCATGATGTTAGCTTCCTTTCCTGCCCATCGGCCTTTTCGTCCGCTCGCTGCGGTTTACGAAAAGCTCGTCGGGTGAATGTGTTTTTCTTTGCGTTTACTATAAGAATGACGGCCGCGATCAGCGCGCTTTACGATCGCAAGCAGCTGCGATACGCGGATATCCGTTGTGCCGATATACAGACTGTCGGTTCGCAGGCCCCTCGACCCACGCCCCTGCCGAGGCCGTACCACAAAAACGTACAGCCATGTAAACTGCCCGTCGTATTTCGCGCCGCGCGCAGAAGTATGTAGAGATGATAAGCCCCGTGAAGTTCCACAGGCTTTCGTAAAGAAACGTCGGGTGGACGAATACCGTAACGCCGTCGGGTGGTAAGTCCCATGCGGCAGAAGATATCCGTTTCAACGCCGAAGGCCTCGCGGTTTATAAAGTTGCCCCCAGCGGCCTATGGCCTGTCCGATGAGCAGACCGAACGCAGTAAGATCGCCGAGCGCGAGAACGGGTATCTTCTTCTTTTTTGCACACGAGAACACCGGTTATAACGCCTGCGATTATACCTCCGTAGATAGCGAGGCCACCGTCGCGCAAAGGACAGGATCTCCGATGGGTTGGCGAGGAAATAATCAAGCTTGAACAGAACGTAATACAGCCTTGCGCCGATTATGCAGGTCGGGATCAGCCATATTACGAAGTCGAAAAAGATCATCCGAGGTAAGGCCGAACTTCGCCGCCTGCTTTGCACAGAACAGTGCGGCGAGGATAAAGCCGAGGGCGATTATCGCACCGTAAAAATAAATTTCAAAGCCGAAAACCGTAAAGCTGTACGGTGGGTCGATGCTCCAGTCGCCGAGCATCGGGGAAGCTTATCGCTGCATCACGCAGCATGGTTGCTGTAAGAAAAGTCATAGGATATCACGCCTTTACAGGGGGAAATGACGCTCATTGCGAGCCTGTCGGGAGTCATGAATGCCTTGAGGAAATCCTCGCACTCGTTTTTTGAAACGCTCCCGAGCACTTCAAACGCATCGAGCGCGCAGTAATTGCCGAACACACCGTCGGCAAAGGGAGAGACACAAGCTGTCGAAGTCCTCAAGTCCGCGCAGGCGCGAGCCGAAAGGAGGCGCGCTTTGCCGCTTCGAACAGCTCTTTGTCAAGCCCGTTTGCGAACACCTCGGCAAGCTCGGCGTTTATCTCACGCAGAACACGCTGAGGATCGGGGCTTTCGCCGCCGAGCATGATCGTTGCCGTTCCGGCTGTGTAGTCGATCTCGTAATCATAGTCGCGGTTGAGCACGCCCTCGGAGTACAGCCGGTTGTAAAAACTTCGCAGAGGTGCCGAACACCGTGCGCAGAGCAAGCTGGGCGACTATCTTCTGGCGCAGAAGCGCGTCTCCGTCGCGCGCAGGAGTGACCTTTGCGCCGATAAGATACTGGGGCGCGGAGACCTCCATCTGCTCCTCGTTGTAGCTTTTTATGGGCTTTTCGGACTCGGCCTGACCCATGTCGGCCTTTGGGATCTCGGCCTTTTCGCGCGGAAGCTCGTCTGCGATGGCGAATATCTCCTCGGGATCGCAGTCGCCTGCAACGCACAGCGTCATGTTTGACGGCGCGTAAAACGCCTTTGTGGCAGTTATAGAGCGTTTCGGCGGTTATCTCCGCAATGCTCTCGATGCTGCCGGCGACCTGATCGCGGATGGGGTTAAACTCATACAGCATGCGCATGAGGCGGTTATACACGACATAGCCGGGATTATCCTCGACCATGCATATCTCCTGCCCGATTATGCCCTGCTCCTTATCGACGGTCTCCTGCGTAAAAAGTAGGTGCGTCGAAACGAACTTGCGCAGCATGCGCAGATTTTCCTCAAAAGCCCGAGGTGCAGTCGAAAAAGTACGCGGTCATGCCTCTTGAGGTGAAGGCGTTCGGCTGCGCGCCGTTTGCGGGAAAGCACGCTCAGCGCATTGTCGCCGTCGGGCATGTCAAACATCTTGTGCTCAAGAAAGTGCGCAACTCCGGCAGGCGTGTCGTGCATCTTTCCGCCGAGGGAGAAGCGCCTGTGCGCGCCGCCGTAATTGGTGGCAAAAACGGCATACGACAGCCGGAAGCCGGGCTTTGTTACAACGTTTACGTTAAGACCGTTGCGCAGCTGGCCGAAGTACAGATCCTCGCCGATCTTTTCATATCTTTTTATGCTTCATCGCTGTCCTCCTCACCGTTTCCGCGCAGGTAATACACCGCGTCGCCGACAACGCTTTGTTTGCTATATCGACAACGGCCTGAAGCTCCACGCATTCCGACCGCCTCGGCAAGCTCCCTCGGGGTCAAAGTCAAGTCCGTCGATAAGTATTGGCGAGGTAAAATCCCTCGAGATTATACATTGCGAGTCGAGCGTTGCGCGAAGATCGGATGCAACGCTTTTCTGGCGGCAAAGCAGCTCATCGTCCGTGACCTCGCCGCGCTTTATAGCCTCGCTGGGCGCAGATCTTCGTCCTTTGCAGCGCCGAATTTGTCAAAATCAACGCCGGATGAGACGATCATAAGCCCCTTGTGCAGATCGACAAGCGAGCTTGCGTAATAGCACAGCGAGAGCTTTTCGCGAACGTTCATAAAAAGCTTGACGTTACGCAGCCGCCGAAAACGGCGTTGAAAAACGTAAAGCGCCGCAATATCCGGATCCTCCCATGCAGTCGCCGAGGCGATAGCCATGACGAGCTTGCCCCTGAGTGACGCTCAGCTCGTCGGGTGAATTCGCGCACGGACTCCTCGACTGCGTTCATGCGTATATCCGTGCCGATATCATAGTCGATCTCTCCTCTGGGCATGCCGCTGAATGCATCCGAGAGCTTTCGGCAACGGCGTCCCGCGCCGAGGCTGCCGCAGTAGAAGATCTCGATCGGGCAGGTCATGATAAGGCTGCGGTAATGCTTGGTGAGCTTCTGATAATATATATTTTCCGCCGTGTCCTCGGTGCCGAGGCGCGATACGGCAAACGGCTCGTAGCAGCACATCTGCTCGATAAGCCTTTGCAGCGCCCACGAACGCTTGTCGTTTAGCCTGCTTTTTATGCTGTCGAGCAGCTTTTCCTTCTCGCTGTCAACATATTCGGGCAGAAGCAAGCCGCCCTTTTGCAGGGAGCGAGCAGTATCTCGCCGCAAAGATTTGCAATGCTTTCAAAAACTCCGCTGCCGTCGGCAGATATTTGTCGTCGGCAAAGCTTCGCGAGAAAGCCGATGCACTGTATCTCGCCGATCTTGCACAACAGGCTCGGATATAGCTGCCGTAAAGCCCGTCAAGCTCGGTCGCGAGAGCCTGCATATCGGTGTGATTTCTGCTGCCGCGGCGCAGAACATAGGGGATGAGCGCGTTCATTGCCGCCGTTTCGCGGTCAAGCTGAGTCAGCAGGCTGATGCTCAGACATCCGGTCTTGAATTTGTCGTTTTCGAGCGCGGTTAGCCATACGCCGGGGAGTATCTCTTTTCTGACGGTCTCCATGGCATGACCTCCTTTGATTTATAATAAATCAGTATAGCACAAATTTTCAGATATATGGTATACCTTTTTCCGTCATAAATTTCGCCGTCGAGCCATACCCGCCGAGGCCGATCAATATATCGTGCGTCCTGCCGGAGCGGGTCTTGAGCGTCACGCGGCAGTCGGAAAAAGCCGTCGGGCAGACAGGGGGCGGATATATATCATACCGTGCCACGGGTTTAAGGCGTCAAGAAGCCTCGGTAAACACCCTGAAATACCAGCCGGATGAGCCGGTGTACCATGTCCAGCCGGCCTCGCCGATGTGGCCGGGGCAGGTGTAGACATCGGCAGGAATGACAAACGGCTCTGCTTCATAAACGCGCCCGTCGTGCGCTTCCCGGCAGCAGACAGCGCAGTATGGCTCCAGCCGTCATTCGCCGGGAGCGCTAAAGCAGGCCTGAGCAAGCCACAGCGCAGCGTGCGTATACTGCCCGCCGTTTTCCGGAAGCCAGGGGCCGTAGCTGCGAATATAGCCGGGTCGCACCCCGAACCGAAAAAAACGGAGGGTCAAATAGCTTCACAAGGCCGTTTTCCCTGCAAACAGCAGCCTGAGCGCACTGCCCAGCGCGGTGTCGGCCTTCGTGTTTGACGCTTCCCGGGCAGAAGCAGGCCCAGCTTGCGCGATGGAATCTATGCGGCAGCACTCGCTCTGCCGGCCGCCAAGCTCCTCGCCGTCGGGCCAGTAGCCGCGCGCAGATACCATTGACCGTTCCACGCGCGGTCGGCGGCCTTGCCCAATGCGGCGGCAAGAGCACGGTATTCGTCCGCGCCCTGCCTGCCAAGCTCGATCAGAATATCCGCAAATCGTTTTACGCAGCAGGAGAAAAACCAAGTCAGCCACACGCTCTCACCGAAAAACGGCGCTCATGCCGTCGTTCCAATCGCTGCTGCCGAAGTACAAAAAGCCCGTGGCTGCCCGTGCCGCGACCTGCGCAGCAGTCAACGGCGCGCTTTTTGCGTGCATAAGCACGCTCTCGGCGCAGTCCGAGCGCATGGGCGTTTTCATAACGGTCGCCTTCACAGGAGTCCAAAGGCTTTGAGCTTATATAATGCTCGGAGATTTGGCATATTGAAGCGTCGCCCGTTTTTTCGACATATTCGCACAGCGCCCACACCAGCCAGAGCAGATCATCCGAGCACCGCGTGCGCACGCCCTTATCCGCGCCGCCGACGCTGTGCCACCAGTGCATCACGTCGCCCTCAAGGTACTGGTGACGGCAGCAGGCAAGTATCTGCTGCTTTGCGATGTTAGGGTCGAGCAGAATGAGGTTCACGGCATCCTGAAGCTGATCGCGGAAGCCGAACGCCCCGCCGCTCTGATAAACCGAGCATCGCCCGAGAATGCGGCATGCCAGCGTCTGATACACTGCCCAGCCGCTCATATATTTGTCTGCCTCGCCGCAGCCGGAAACGGTCAGACGGCGGCACATACTCTGCCAATGTGCCTTTGTTTTTTCGAGCGCTTCAAATGCGGCATCGGGCTTGCACAGATCAAGGAGAGGTTTTCTGCGCTCTCACATCCGCAGACGAGCACGGTCACGGGCTGCGCCTCGTAGCTTGCGGCAAAAACGGGATAGCTCAGCCCGTTCGTACGCGAGTCAAATTCGTTGTGCAGCCAGGATAAGCCGTCGCAAGTCAAGCGAGCGCGTCACTTGAGCAAACGGCGCTGAAATTAAGGTCCCGTATAGCCGAGCGCGTGCTCGATGCGGTGAACACAGAGTTTACATAACTGCACGCGACTGCGCCGCGGTCGTTGTCACTGTCCGACATGAGAAGCTCGCATTTCCAGCCGAGCTTTCCGCTGTGCTCGCCGAAAAATTCAATTATAAAAACCCTTGCATCCATATCCGGCGGAACATATGCCGTGCAGCGCGATGCAAAGCTGCCGAAGCTTTTTTTTTCCCAAACGGCAAAGCCGAAGCCGAAGGTGACGCGGCAGGGAGCGCCGTCATCGTCGGCAAAAAAGGCTGTGTCGCCCGGCTGCGTCGCAGTATTCCAACACCTCGGCTCCGTCTATTGCCATGGGGTCGTTTACCCACGGCGTAAGCCGCAGCTCGTGTGCGTTTTTAAGCCACATGTTTCCCGTGCCGCTGTCGGCGGCAATATAGCCGAAGCTCCCGTTTGTCAGGATGCTGCTCCAGACTCTGGGCGGCAGCGAGCGGTTTACATAAAACGAAAAGCTCCCGTCATCGGCGTACTCGTGCCGCACAGAGGAAGAGCTGCTTCTTATTCGCTGTGTAAAACACCTCGGGCATTTTCAAATCTGCGGCCGGGTGTATCCTCTCCGACGATGAACGAGGCGGCGCTTTCTATAAGCTCGGCATCCTCGGTCGGCAGCAGGCGCACCCGGCGTGAGTGCCGATGAGCGCTTCAAGCCCGTGGGAGGCAAGCGTGTCGCGCACCTTGGAGTACACCGGCCTGCGATACTCGCCGCCCTCATCGGTCAGGAACACAAGATCTGCGTAAACGCCGCAGCTTCTGAGCAGACAGAACTGCTTTGTTACAGATACAACGTCGCCGTCATCCTTGCAGCAGATTATGGGAAGATCGCCCGAGATCGAGCAGCGCCAGAGGCTGCTCTTGGGCGGAAGCTGCGACTTTGGGCTGATAAACCACAGGCTTTGCAGCATGCCCATAGCATCGTCAACTTCACGCGATGACATGTGCGTGACGCTTGCGCAGGCCGAAACCATCGCGCCGTACTCGGCAGGCCCCATCGCAAGCATATGCTGCGCGCCGCTGTATGCGCCCTCGGGAGTGTATGCAAGACACAGGGGAAAAGCGCACGTCCGCTTTTTTTCTCCGGCCTTTTGAGCGACAGCGGAACGGATGCCGTTACCGCCGGATAAGACAAAAATCCGTCCTCGCCTGAGCCGCCTGCCTTTGTCGTCATTGGCTTATCGCAGGCAAGGCACAGCCAACACTCGGCCTGGCTTCCGCGCGGCAGACGGTGCAGCGTGATGCAGTTTTGGTCGCGCCGCGCTTCGACGCCGAGCCGCCAGTAGGCAGGATGATTAACATAATCTGAAGCGTCGGCGAGCACGGCCTCGAACGAAAATTCAAGGCTTGCACTGTCGATATCCGATTTTGCAAAACCGACACCGTGCGCGCCTCGCCGTTTTCAGCGCCCGATACCGCAACGGAGGTGCGCGCCGTGAGCTCGTCGCAAACGCAGGAAAACTCGGCAGATATCTCGGGAAAACTCCACATATACGCGCCGTTTTCATCGGGCGAGGGGAGGAGCGAGCGCACTCTGCCGCCGAGTGTGAGCGTTATTTCCGCGCCGTGCCCTTCGCCGGTCTGTTTAAACGGCGTGCGATAGATCAGCGTATCGGAGCTGCTTGCCGAGCTTATGCCGCTTTCGGTTAACATAATGTTGTACGCGCCGTTTGACAGCAGCGAACACTGCGGCGAAGCGTAGTCAATTGCGCCGCCGCGCTTTCCCAGCGGCTGTTGGGCAATATCTGCTTGTCGGACTCCGCCTCGCTCAGACGCAGAACCGGCGCGCCGAGCGGTATGCGTTCTTCGAGAAGCTGCCCGTAAGCAGCCATATCCGGCGAGTGCATGAAAGCGTGCCGGACGCAGTTTTCTCCGAGATAATTTGCGATGGCGAGCATGCTCATGCCCAGATGATGCGCCATGAAGCAGCGCACCTTTTTCGCCCTCGGGTGTTCGGCAGCGTGACGGAGTGAAGTCGAGCGCCTCGAAAAAATCCGTAGCGTGCTCTCATGCCGCACTTTTCGAGCCGACGCAGATTCGCAACGGCGGCGCCGGGGTCAACGGCGAGGGCGAGAAAGCTGGCGTACGGTGCAATGACAAGCTCTGTATCCTGGCCGCGCTTGAGCGCAAAGCCGGGCGCAGCCGTGAGCCTTGTAGCGGTAATTGAGCGCCGGGTCGAGCGAGTAAAAAGCGCTTTCGGATATGCCCCACGCACCGCCGCGGCTGCGGCGCTTTTTTGAACGTAAACGCAGAATTTCGCGGTTTCATACAGCAGACTGTCCTGTGTCAGCGGCAGAAAAAGCTCAGGCATGAGGTACTCAAACATCGTGCCCGTCCAGCTTGCCATGCCGCGGTAGCCGCCCGACGAGCGCATCGCGCGCGACAGTCTGCGCCAGTGCCTGCGAGGCACGTCGCCTTTGGCTATGGCGGTGTAGCTCGTAAGGCGCGCCTCGCTTGCCATCAGGTCGTAAAGCCCCGGCGAGGCCGTGCCTTTTTCGAGGTCTATTCCGATGTGCATAAGGCCGCGCCGGACGCTGTAAAATATCGAAAATCCATGTCGGATATAAGCTTCTCCGTCCTGCCGGCAAGCGCTGAAAGACCTGCTGCATCCAGCCAGCTCCTGAGCGCGATAAGGCATGCGCACAGATTTCCGCAATCGACCGTGGACAGGTATTTTCGGCTCGAGCGCGCGCAGAGAACGCGTGTCGTACCAGTTGCAGAAATGTCCGCCGGAGCGAGGGAGCTTTTCCATAGTGCCGAGCATGTTTCCGATAAACTCCTCGGTGCGTGCAAGATCTATTATCCCAGCTCCTGCGCGCACATTGCCGAGCAAAGTGCAAGCCCAATGTTGGTCGGGGATGTGCGGTGGGCGATGCCGACGGGCGGCTGCTCCTGGAAATTATCCGGCGGCAGGAAATTGTCCTGCGCGGTGCAGAATGTGTCAAAATAGCTCCATATCTCATTCGCACAGCCGATAAGGTATCGGCGTTCCTCCGCTGACGGCTGTTTTTCCGCCTTCGCAGGCAGACTCAGAGCCAGGGCCGCAAGCGGAGCAAGGATCCACAGCAGCCCGACGGCTTTCGCGAAAATTCCGACCGAAAATATTACAAGGCACAGACCCGATATCGGGGCAAGCCACATGTTTTTATAAAACCCGGCCGCACCGTTTCGCTTGCCTGCGCTCTGCGCGGCTGTTTCCCACTCAAGCAGGTTTTTGCCGCTTACGAGCATCCGCCAGAGCGCGCTCACGGCGGCGGAAAGCGATATCCACGCCTCATACGGCAAAAACCAAAGCCTGAATGCCGTCCGCACGATGCTCTCGCCTATCCCGCCGAGGGTGCGGCTGTGATACTTTGCCGTCAGCGCTTCGGGCTTGCCGGACGCAAGCTCGGTGAGCGATATTATAAGTCCGGCAGCGAGGCGATGAGCGCCGCCCATGCGGCGAGGACAAGGCCGTGCGCCCGGGGCAGCAGTCCGGCGAATATTGCGGCGAATGTAGCCGGAGCTACTAAGCTGCGGCGCAGAGAGTCAAACAGCTTCCAGCGCTCGATATCCGGAAGGAGCGCGCTTTTGCGGAATATCCAGCCGGCGTTCTGCCAGTCGCCGCGTATCCAGCGGTGGCTGCGCCGGAAATAGGCGATCGGCGAGCCGGGGAAGGAGTCGGAAAATTCAACGCCGCTCATGTATCCGCCGCGCAGATACGCCCCTCGAGCGCATCGTGCGAAAGCACCCTGCCCTCGGGGATGTGCATCTTAGAGCACAGCAGCAGCGCTTCGGCGTCGATGATGCCCTTGCCGGAAAAACCGCCGCGGTCGAAGATATCCATGCCCACCTCGCCGCAAAGCATACCGTATGGCTCAAGTCCGCCGCCTCCGGAGAAAATGCGTGCAAAATCGGTCGAAACGGTCGAGGGGCAGCGTTGCGCACATGCGCGGATGTATGATGCCGTGCCCGGCGGTGACAAGTCCGCGCTCGCGGTCGAGCACCGGCAAGTTCATCGGATGCAGCATTGCGCCGATAAGCTCGCGCACCGAGCCGGGCGAGGGCACGGTGTCGCCGTCGAGGGTGAGGATATAGCGCGCAGAGCGCAAAAAGCTGAGCGTCGCCGCAGCGCGTGTTCAGCTCGCTCTTATCGCCGCACATGAGCTTTGCAAGCTCCAGCAGCGCGCCGCGCTTGCGCTCAAAGCCGGGTATTTTCCGCGCCCCTCGTCGAGCGTTCGCTCACGCGTAAAAAAAAGATAAAATCCGCCGCCGTATTTTTGGTTCAGCGCGTTGATAGCGCGCTTGGCCGCCGCAATGATCGCCTTGTCCTCGGGCACGGTCTCCGTTTTTGCTCTCTCAGGTCGGCAAGTATGCCCATGAGCAGATTTTTGCCGCAGTCGCGGTTTGCAAGATAAAACTCCTCCAAAAGTGCGGCAAAGTGTTTGCCGCTGTCCTCATCCGTAATCAGCGCAGATATTACACACCGTCCGCCCCTCATCGGGAATGCCGCCGTCAAGCTCGAGCCTCGGCAGGCGGCGCGGCGGAACGCACAGCAGAATGATGTAATCGAGCATGACCTTCGTAAGCTCCGACAGCGGCAGGAGCAGCAGCGCCGCGGCAACGGCGCTGCGCGATAAAAAGCCGCACAGCAGCGTCAGAAACAGCGTTATCAAAATGTTTGCGGATATATATGCCGACGCGAGCTTTTTTCGTTCGGCGCACTGAACAAATGTATGCCGACGTGCCGTTCGAGTCCATTTGCGGCGCGGCTTTTCTCGATGAGCTTTTTGGCAAAAACGTGCTCCTCAAGCCCCTCGCGTCTGGCAAGCTTGGATAACCTTGCGCGGTATTCGGCGCGGCTTTGCTCATCCATGCGCGGATAAATTCCGGCAGGGTCTGCCGACAGCGTCTTTTCAACAGTGTCCGCGCGCTCAAGCAGACTGTGCATGTCAAGCTCGGATATCAGCCGCACAGAGCCGAAAAGTGCGGCAAACTCCTCGTCAAGATTCTCCGGCTCCGCAGTGCTTTCAAGCCTGCGGCAGACATCGGCCAGCGCGGCTGTGAGCTGCACGAGCAAAACTGCCGGAAGAAGATAAAGCTCGTTCTGCGGCAGCGGCGAAACGCTTTGGAAACCATTGAGATATTCAAGTATGCTGGCCTCGGTCAGACTTCCGGAGCACACGTTTATCATATCCCGGCACAGTGCGGATAATATTACGCCGTCGTTTCCGGCGCGCAGCCGGCGAACGTCTCTGAGCGCGCAGCCGGCGCGTTTTGCCTCGCGCAATGCAAGATATCGGTTATCCAGAAGCCAGCGGCAGCTCGACGGCATAGCTGCCGCGCTGCCGAAGCGTGCCTCGACGAGCCTGTAGGCCGCGTTTATTTCCGCGCAGCTTTTTAACAGTGCGCGCAGCTCGCCCACAGAGGCTGCTGCCGTGCATTCATTGAGTCTTGCGCAGCTTGCCGCGTGGCTGAAAACGGTGTTCTTGTTCTGGCTGTCCATGTTCATTCTCCCGTCGGTATATTTATAAATGTCAGTTTTGCCGCAAAATTTGAAATATATTCGACTCTCGTCAGCTTGAGTTAAGTGACAAGAATATTCCCTTGACAGCGGGCGGAGATGATGCTATACTCTGTAAAGCAAAAAACGTTTACAGGGGGATCGCCGTGGAGAACAGTGCAGTGATGCGTTCAATGCTGTTTGATTTTTACGGCGAGCTGCTCACGGATAAGCAGCGTGAGTATTTCGACCTCCGCTATAACGAAGATCTTTCGCTTGGCGAGATCGCCGAGCAGTGCGGCATAGCGCGCCAGGGCGTGTGGGACATAATCCGCCGAGCCGAGGCCGCGATGACCGAGATCGAAGAAAAACCGGGCTTATAAAGCGCTTTCTCGAGCGCAACGCCCAGATAGACGAAATAATCCGGGAGCTTAGGGATAAGGGCACAGAGCCGCATATCCTCAAGCAGCTGGAGGAGCTTAAGATTTAGGAGGCAGAGAACATGGCATTTGAATCATTGTCTGACAAGCTGTCCGCTGCCTTTAAAAAGCTGCGCGGCAGGGCAGACTGACCGCAGCCGACGTCAAGGAAGCCATGAAGGAAGTGCGCATGGCGCTTCTGGAGGCCGACGTCAGCTACAAGGTCGTAAAGGAATTTACAAAAAGCGTTACCGAGCGCGCCTCGGGCGCGGATGTGCTTGAAAGCGCTCTCGCCTGCTCAGCAGGTCATCAAAATAGTAAATGAAGAGCTTGTAAAGCTCATGGGCAGCGAAAATCAGCGCCTGAGCATCGGCTCAAAGTCGCCGAGCGTCGTGATGCTCGTCGGTCTGCAGGGCGCCGGTAAAACCACGAACGGCGCGAAGCTTGCAGCCTATATGCGCAAGCAGGGCAAGCGTCCGCTGCTGGCCGCATGCGATATCTATCGCCCGGCTGCCATAAAGCAGCCCGAGACCGTCGGCAAGCAGCTCGATATCCCCGTGTTCCAGATGGGAACGACAAATCCCGTCGATATCGCAAAGGCCGCAGTCGAGCATGCAAAAAGCACGGCAACGACCTTGTGTTTCCTCGATACGGCAGGCCGTCTGCACATTGACGAGGAGCTGATGCAGGAGCTTCAGAACATCCGCGATGAGGTCGAGCCGAGCGAGATACTGCTCGTGGTCGATGCGATGACCGGCCAGGATGCCGTGAACGCGGCAAACGCATTCAACGATGCGCTCGGCGTTACCGGCGTCATGCTCACAAAAGCTTGACGGCGACGCGCGCGGCGGCGCGGCGCTTTCGATAAAGGCAAGCACCGGCAAGCCCATCAAATTCATCGGCGTCGGCGAGAAGCTCGATCAGATCGAGCCGTTCTACCCCGACCGTATGGCCTCGCGTATCCTCGGCATGGGCGATGTGCTCACGCTTATCGAAAAGGCCGAGCAGAGCTTTGACGAGAAAAAGGCTCTTGAAATGGCCGAGCGAATGAAAGCAAACCGCTTCTCGCTTTCCGATTACCTCGACCAGATGCGCTCGCTCAAGGGTATGGGCGATATAAACGACCTTGCCGGCATGATCCCCGGCGTTGACGCAAAAAGCGCTCAAGGGTGCAAAGGTCGATGAAAAGGGCATGGCGCGCATCGAGGCGATAATCCTCTCGATGACTCAGGCCGAGCGCGACGATCCGACGATACTCAACGCCTCGCGCAAAAAGCGCATTGCCGCTGGCAGCGGCACGTCGGTCGTCGATGTAAACCGCCTGCTCAAGCAGTTTGACGCAATGCAGGGCATGATGCGCCAGCTTTCCGGCAAGAACATGAAGAAGCTGCAAAAGCGCTTCGGCGGAATGGGCGGAGGCGGCGGCTTCCCGGCCTCGGCGGATTTAAGCTTTGATTACTCTCGCAAACGCGTTTGTAATATATGAAGAAATAATATGGAGGTGAAAGATAAATGGTAAAGATCAGACTTCGCAGAATGGGCGCCAAGAAGGCTCCTTTCTACAGAATCGTTGTTGCTGACTCCCGCAGCCCCCGCGATGGCCGCTGCATCGAGGAGATAGGCACTTACGATCCCATGGCAGAGGGCGAGAACATCAAGGTCGATCTCGAGCGCGCAAAGTACTGGATATCCAACGGTGCTCAGCCTACCGAAACCGTACGCGGCCTGCTTACTAAAGTCGAGGCCTAACAAGGAGAAGCTACCGGCATGAAAGAACTTTTGACCTATATCGTACAGAGCCTCGTTGAAAAACCCGAAGAGGTCTCTGTGACCGAGCGCGTTCACGGCGGCGAGACCGTATATGAAGTACGCGTAGCTGACGGAGACATGGGCAAGGTCATTGGCCGGCAGGGCAGGATCGTAAAAAGAGATCCGTATACTCATGCGGGCTGTCGCCCAGAGACAGGGCAAAAAGGTTTCAGTCGATATCATGGACTGATTAAAAAGCAGAACGGAAATTACCGTTCTGCTTTTTTTAGCGCCGCCGTGCTTGTTAAACCGCGTCCTTTTGTGGTAAATTATATACTGACCAACTATGGAGGTTTTCACATGGAAAAGCAGCAGTATATCGAAGCGGGTAAAATCGTGAATACACACGGCGTGCGCGGCGAGGTCAAGATCCAGGTATGGCTTGACAGTCCGGAGTTCATGCGCCGTTTTAAGACTTTATATATCGACTCAAAGCCGGTCAGGCTCGTCTCATCGCGCGCGCATAAGGGCTTTCTTATCGCCATGCTTGAGGGTGTGGAGGACATAAACGCGGCCATGAGCCTGAAGAATAAGACCGTTTACATCGACCGCGCGGATGCAAAGCTCAAAAAGGGCGAATACTTCCTGTGCGATATCATCGGCTCGCGCGTCGAGACCGAAAACGGCGAGCTTGTCGGCACGCTTGAGGATATCCTCGAAACGCCGGCGTCGTCTGTTTACATCGTTCGCGGCGAAACAGAGCACATGATCCCGGCAGTCCCGGAATTCGTGCTCAAAACCGATGCCGAAAACGGGATAATAACCGTGCGCCTGATAGAGGGTATGTAATATATTATGTTAACTGACGATAAGGAGAGCTTCCCCGGAATGAGAATAGATATAATGACGCTGTTCCCGGATACGATGAATGCGATCATGCATGAAAGCATCCTCGGACGGGCGGCGAAAAAGGGGATAATCGAGATAAATTGCGTGCAGATACGCGATTATACGGAAAATAAGCAGTGCCAGGTAGATGACTATCCGTATGGCGGCGGCTGGGGCTGCGTTATGATGGCGCAGCCGCTCAAGTCCTGCCTTGATGATATTATGTCAACTGCACAGGGCAAGCGCAGCCGCGTTATCTACATGTCGCCGCAGGGCAAGCCCTACGATCAGGCAACGGCAAGGAGGCTTAAAACGACTATGACCATCTCGTGCTCGTGTGCGGCCATTATGAGGGCATAGACGAGCGCTTTATCGAGCAGTGCGTCGATGAGGAGATATCGCTGGGCGATTTCGTGCTCACCGGCGGCGAGCTTGCCGCGATGGCAGTTGCCGATTCCGTATGCCGCCTCGTGCCGGGCGTTCTTGCCGATGAGGAGTGCTTCACCGGCGAAAGCCACTGGGACGGAGTGCTCGAATATCCGCAGTATACGCGCCCCGAGGTCTGGGAGGGCAGGGAAGTGCCGAAGGTGCTCCTCGGCGGTGACCACGCCGCCGTTGCGCGCTGGCGGCGCAAGAAAAAGCCTTGAGCGCACTATGGACAAGCGCCCAGATATGTTTGCAAAGCTTGAGCTGACGGATAAAACCGACTTGAAGCTTGTTGAGGAGATCAAAAAGAGCGCAGCCGCATGAAGCTTACAAAGCCTGTGGAGTGCCGCAAGGCCGTGCCGGAGGATATGGATGAGATAATGCTCATCGTGCGCCAGGCGCGCAATTACCTCAAAAAGCACAGGGTCGATCAGTGGCAGGGCGAGTATCCTGCCGAGGAAAACTTCCTGCCGGATATAAACGCCGGAAGGTGCTTTGTTATGACCTACGGCGGCGCGGTAGCAGGCTTTTTCTGTCTCGGCGAGGAGCCTGAGCCGGATTACGACGGCATAACCGACGGCCGCTGGCACGGCGAGGGGCAAATACTGCACGCTGCACCGCGCGGCAGTGGCCGCCGAATTCCGCGGAACGGGAATGAGCCAAAAGCTCATGGAAGCTCTTGAATGGGGTTCAAGAGGTCTGGGGGGCTGAGTCTATACGCACCGATACGCACAGAAAAAACAAGGCCATGCAGCAGCTTCTGCGCGCAAGCGGCTTTGTCTATCGCGGAAACATGCTCTGCTCGGCCGAGCCTGGGCACGACCCGGCGCGCCAGTGCTTTGAAAAACTGCTTTGACGGAGAAAATGATGGATCTTACGAACATAAACGATATAAAGGCGCTGCTTGCGCGGCACGGCTTCCGGTTTTCAAAATCCATGGGGCAGAATTTTTGACCGCCGCGTGGGTGCCGGAGGATATCGCCGATTCCGCCGGAATTGACAAAGACACCGGCGTTTTTGGAGATCGGCCCGGCATAGGCTGCCTCACCGAGCAGCTTTCAATGCGCGCAGGCAAGGTCGTTTCCGTCGAGATTGACAAGGCACTCAAACCGGTGCTTCGGGAGACTCTCGGAGGCTGTGAAAATGTCGAGACAGTTTTCGATGATGTGCTCAAGGTCGATATTCCTTCGCTTTTGGATGAAAAATGCCGGGAATGCGACACGTTGTGTGCGCAAATCTGCCGTATAATGTGACGGGACCTGTGATATCAAAGCTTTGGAGATCGGCTGCTTTGACTCCGTCACCGTTATGATCCAGCGTGAAGTGGCACGCAGAATATGCGCAAAGCCAGGAACGGGCGATTACGGAGCGTTCACGGTGTTCGTAAACTGGTTTGCGCAGCCCGAGCTTCTTTTCGATGTGCAGCCCGGCTGCTTCATTCCGCAGCCCAAGGTGACCTCGAGCGTAATACGTCTTACGCGGAGATCCGAGCCGCCGGCAGAGGTCAAAAGCGAGGCGATGTTTATGCGCGTCGTAAAGGCTGCATTTGCTCAGCGGCGCAAGACTTTGCTGAACGCTTTAAGTGCAGGATTTGGCGAAATGAGTAAGGAAACCGTCGAAAAAAATGCCTTACAGATAGTGGTTTTGACCCAAAAGTGCGCGGAGAAGTACTTTCAATTGGTGAATTTGCAAAAATCGCGGATGCTTTTGCGCTGTTTTAGATTAATTTTTGTAAGCAAAATGCATTGATTAAGAACTATCAAAGATGGTAGTCTTAATTAAAGGTGTTATTGGTAATAATTTTTATGAAAATATGGAGGAAAAGATCATGAAACTGACCGATAATGTCCACATTCTCAAGTGGGTCGACGAAATGGCCGCACTTACGAAGCCTGAAAAGATCGTTTGGATCGACGGCTCTGAAGAGCAGCTCGAGCAGCTGAGAGCCGAGGCTATGGGCACAGGCGAGCTTATTAAGCTCAACGAAGAGAAGCTCCCCGGATGCTACCTTCACCGTTCGGACGTAAACGACGTTGCGCGCGTCGAAGATCGCACCTTTATCTGCTCCAAGCGTCAGGAGGATGCAGGTCCGACCAACAACTGGATGGAACCTCGGGAGATGTACAAAAAGCTGTACGAGATATTCGACGGTTCGATGAAGGGCGCACAATGTATGTTATCCCCCTATTCGATGGGTGTTATCGGCTCTGATTTTGCCAAGTACGGCATCGAGCTGACCGACAGCATCTATGTTGTCGTTTCAATGGCGATCATGACCCGTATCGGCACCAAGGCGCTCGATGCTATCGGTGACAGTGCCGACTATATCAAAGGGCCTGCATTCCAAGGCTCAGCTCGATTTGAAGAGATACATCGTCCACTTCCCGGAGGAAAACCTCATCTGGAGCATCAACTCCGGCTACGGCGGCAATGCGCTGCTGGGCAAGAAGTGCTTCGCGCTGCGCATCGCCTCCACCCTCGGCAGGAAAGAGGAATGGATGGCAGAGCATATGCTCATCCTCGGCGTTGAAAACCCGCAGGGTGAGATTCGTTATGTTTGCGGCGCATTCCCGTCTGCATGCGGCAAAACGAACCTCGCAATGCTCATCCCCCCGAGGCCTACCGTGAAAAAGGGCTGGAAGTGCTGGACGGTCGGCGACGATATCGCATGGCTGCGCATCGGTCCCGACGGCAGACTGTGGGCAGTAAACCCTGAAAACGGCTTCTTCGGCGTTGCACCCGGCACCAGCGCAAAGTCCAATCCCAACGCTCTTGCCGCAACCAAGAAGAACACCATCTTCACGAACGTTGCGCATAACCTTGACGACAACACCGTGTGGTGGGAAGGCATGGACAAGAATCCTCCCAAGAACGCGGAAAACTGGAAGGGCGAAAAGTGGGACTGCACCGACGGCAGCAAGGGCGCACACCCCAACTCCCGTTTCACCGCTCCCGCCAAGAACTGCCCCTGCATCAGCCCCGAGTTTGAAAGCAAAGACCGGCGTTCCCATCTCCGCCATCATCTTCGGCGGCCGCCGCCGCGCAAAGACCGCTCCTCTGGTCTATCAGTCCCGCGACTGGGATCACGGCGTGTTCGTCGGCTCCATCATGGCAAGCGAGACCACCGCAGCTGCAACCGGCAAGGTCGGCGTTGTAAGGCGCGATCCCATGGCGATGCGTCCGTTCTGCGGCTACAATATGGGCGACTACTGGCAGCATTGGCTCGACATGGGCGCAAAGCTCACCAATCCCCGAAGATTTTCAACGTCAACTGGTTCCGTACCGATGACGAGGGCAATTTCGAGTGGCCCGGATTCGGCGACAACCTGCGTGTTGTCAGTGGATACTCGGCCGCTGCTTCGGCGAAAAGGACGCAGTCGAGACCGAGCTTGGCTATGAGCCCAAGCCTGAAGATATCAACCTCGAAGGCGTTGATGTCACTCTCGACACCGTTAAGGATATCCTCGGAGTCGATAAGGAGCTGTGGCTTGAGGAATGCAAGGGCATCCGCGAGTATTACGCACAGTTCGGCGATAAGCTGCCCAAAAAGCTTGCACAGGAACTCGACGACCTCGAGGCAAGACTTAAAAAGTAAAAAACGCGCGCTTTTTGCGCGCGTAAGCATAGAAAGGATGATTACCCAATGAGCAAGAAGTATGTTTATCTGTTCTCCGAAGGCAACGCAAAAATGCGTGAGCTTCTCGGCGGCAAGGGCGCAAACCTGGCGGAAATGACCAACATCGGTCTGCCCGTACCCCAGGGCTTCACCATTACCACCGAGGCATGCACGCAGTACTATGAAGACGGCCAGAAGATCAATGATGAGATCATGGCAGAGATCATGGAGTACGTAGTGAAGATGGAAGGCATCACCGGAAAGAAGTTCGGCGACCTTGAAAATCCCTCCTCGTATCTGTCCGCTCCGGCGCACGTGCATCCATGCCCGGCATGATGGACACCATCCTCAACCTCGGCCTGAACGAGCAGGTCGTTGAAGTCATGGCATAAGAAGTCCAATAATCCCCGTTGGGCATGGGACTGCTACCGCCGCTTCATCCAGATGTCTCCGACGTTGTTATGGAGGTCGGCAAAAAATATTTCGAACAGCTCATTGATGAAATGAAGGAAGCACGTGGCGTAACTCAGGACGTTGAGCTCACCGCAGACGACTTAAGGAACTTTGCAGGCAAGTTCAAGGCAGAATATAAGGAAAAGATCGGCGAGGACTTCCCGACTGACCCGAAAAGAGCAGCTTATGGGCGCTATCAAGGCAGTTTTCCGTTCAGCTGGGACAACCCCGTGCAAACGTTTACCGCCGCGATAACGACATCCCCTACAGCTGGGGCACCGCCGTCAACGTCCAGATGATGGCCTTCGGCAACATGGGCGATGACTCCGGCACCGGCGTCGCCTTCACCCGCGACCCCGCAACCGGCGGAGAAGAAGCTCATGGGCGAGTTCCTGACCAATGCACAGGGCGAAGACGTCGTTGCAGGCGTTCGCACCCCGATGCCCATTGCACAGATGGCAGAGAAGTTCCCCGAGGCATTTGCTCAGTTCGAGAACGTCTGCAAGACACTTGAGAATCACTACCGTGATATGCAGGACATGGAGTTCACCGTTGAAAACGGTAAGCTCTACATGCTCCAGACCCGTAACGGCAAGCGCACCGCACAGGCCGCGCTGCAAGATCGCATGCGACCTCGTCGACGAGGGCATGATCACCGAAAAAGAAGCCGTTGCAATGATCGATCCCAGAAACCTTGACACTCTGCTGCACCCCCAGTTTGATGCTGCCGCCCTTAAGGCTGCAACTCCGATGGGCAAGGGCCTGTGGTGCATCCCCCGGAGCCGCCTGCGGCAAGATCGTTTTCACAGCTGAGGAAGCAAAGGCATGGAACGAGCGCGGCGAAAAAAGGTCGTTCTCGTCCGTCTCGAGACCTCTCCCGAGGATATCAGGGGCATGAAAGCCGCGCAGGGTATTTTAACTGTACGCGGCGGCATGACGTCCATGCGGCGGTAGTTGCGCGCGGTATGGGTACCTGCTGTGTATCCGGCTGCGGCGACATCGCCATGGACGAGGCGAACAAGAAGTTCACCCTCGGCGGCAAGACGTACCATGAAGGCGATTTCATCTCTCATCGACGGTTCCACCGGCAAGATCTACGACGGCATCATCCCGACCGTGGATGCCACTATTTGCGGCTACTTCGGCCGCATCATGGGCATGGGCCGACAAGTACCGCCGCCTCCAGGTTCGCACCAATGCAGATACTCCGTACGATGCACGCAAGGCTCGCGAGCTTGGCGCACGAGGGCATCGGCCTTACCCGTACCGAGCACATGTTCTTCGAAGCGACCGTATCGCCGCCATCCGCGAGATGATCTGCGCCGACACTCTTGAAGGCGTTGCGGCTCTTGCAGCTCGAGCCCATGCGGCAGGTAAAGGCGCTGCAATGGAAGGCTGCCCCATCCGCTTACCCTCGATCCTCCTCTCCACTGCCGATATCGAGGCAGGGCGACTTCGAGGCATCCCTGCATGAGTTCAACCCCCATCGATGGGCCACCGCGGCTGCCGTCTGGCTGTCAGGGCTGCAATGCAGACCCGTGCTGTCATCAGCGCCGTTCAGAAGCGCCATCCCGATTGGAAGATGGTTCCTCGATCCCCGGCGTGGTCTCAAGTACGTAAAGGACGTTGTTGTCAAGAATGCCGACGAGCTTCACAGCAAGCGGCCGATATGTACCTTGTCGGTACCATGATCGAGATCCCCAGAGAGCGGCTGACGCCGACGAGATCGCGCGAAGCAGAGTTCTTCCTTCGGCACCAACGACCTGACTCAGATGACCTTCTTCGGCTTCAGCCGTGACGACGCCGAGCTTACTACAAGAAGATCTATGAGAACGATCCGTTTCATCGCCAGGTCCAAGATGGCATGAGTTCATCCTGATCCCCCATGATGGGCCACAAGGTCGCCTCGGCTGCCGTCTGGCTGTCACCTGCCATCATGAACAGCGCCAATAAAAAGTTGACGCAAAGTGGCAATGCAGACCCGTCCGCTGTCATCATGCTTTTGCATGGCAAAAAATAAATGTGCTATTTCTCTGAAATGAGCCATGCCCGGCATTTGCGATTTCCGTGGCGCGGTGCTCAGACATGAAGTTTTTTGCCCATTTTCAGCTAAATACACCGCAAATCAAGCCGTTGGTTTCATGATCCCGCTGGCTCAAAAAAATTTTTTGAAATTTTTTCGCTCGGGGTTAAAAAATGAGGGCCACGAACTTCCTGCCCATAAGGGTTATCACGGAAAGCAAGGTTGGTAGCGATTCCGAACCATTCTGAAATATCCGCTTGCTACGGATAAGGCGATGAAACGATTCAGGGACAATGATACTTCCCTATGGGGCTGGCGGAGTACCCGGCAGAGGTGAGATTCCTATGAGTTCGGTCAGCAGCCGAACGCCTGTTGATTTCCTTTTCTGCATTTTGGGGATGAGGAAAAATTAAATGCGACCGAAAGCCCCAAAAGGACTTTGAGTGCTTTTGGTGGATCAAGCGATCCAAATTAACAAGAAGGAGGAAAAGCGAAATGCCAAACTGTAAAACCATTGCTATCTGCAATCAGAAAGGCGGCGACGGCAAAACGACCACCACGGTCAACTTGGGTGTCGGGCTTGCAACGACTCGGCAAGAAGGTACTCCTTGTAGATGCCGACCCTCGGGTGGCGAGAGACGACAGCTGGACGACGACCATTACCGATAAGCTATCGGGGTTATCCGTGAGGATCTTCAGACCCGCAAAGCGGTATTCTGCGTCACGAGGAAAATGTCGATCTGCTCCCTGCCAACATCGAGTTGTCTGCTATGGAAATGATGCTTGTCACCGCAATGAGCCGTGAAACCATTCTGAGAAGCTATCGACGGCAAGGTCAAAGACAATTATGACTATGTACTGATTGATTGTATGCCTTCGCTCGGTATGGTAACTTTGAATGCTTTGGCGGCGGCAGATAGCGTAATCATTCCCGTGCAGGCCGAACCTTCCGTCAAAAAGGAATAACCTGCTTGATGCGACCATTGGAAAGGTCAGGCAGTACATCAATCCGAGCCTGCGAATCGACGGTATCCTGCTGAACATCGTAGATAACCGCACCAACCTCGCCAAAAAAAGCACTGCCGACGCACTGCGAAAGAACTTTGGGAGCGTTATTAAGATCCGCGTGTTTCGTTCCATTCCTATGGCGGTGAAAGCCGCAGAGTGCAGTCTTTCCGGAGGGCGTATCTTCATCCTATGACAGGAACGAGCCGAGCAGTCCTGTTGCAGCGCTTATGCTGAGTTCGCAAAGGAGGTGTCCGCAGATGGCAGGAAGAAAGAGCAAAAAAATCTTCTGGGCCCGACGCTCGATGAACTTTCAATGACGCAGGAGCTTCGGGACGATGCCAAGCTCAGTAAAATTTATGATATTCCCCTCTCGGAGATCGACGATTTCCCGGATCACCCTTCAAGGTGAAGCTGGACGAGGACATGGATCAGCTTGTCCAGAGCATCAAGGAGCGCGGGATCATCACCCCTGTCACACTCCGACCGAAGGAGGACGGGCGGTACGAAATCGTATCGGGGCATCGCAGAAAGAAGGCCTGCGAGCTTGCCGGCTTTGATACCGTGAAAGCCGAGGTGCGGGAGATGACCCGCGACGAGGCCATCATTCTAATGGTGGAATCGAACAGCGTACAGATTTAACTTCTACACCAGTGGTGGAGAAGTTGTCAGGAAAAGAAGCACTATCGGTTACGAGGATTGGAAACGACTCAGGTGAAAGCCGCGAACAAGTACGACGCTATATTCGCCTTACCGAGCTCATTCCGAAGCTTCTGGATTTGGTTGACGAGGGGCGTATTGCGTTCAGACCGGTGGTGGAGCTTTCGTACCTGCAAAAAGGAGGAGCAGAATGCCCTGCTGGAGCAAATCGCCTACGCAGATGCCACGCCGTCCCTTGCCCAAGCCATTAAGCTGAAGCGGTTCTCTCAGGACGGAAAGCTGAATAACGAGGTCATCGAGTCGATTATGAGCGAGGAAAAGCCGAACCAGAGGGAGAAAATCAACATCAAGTACGCCGAGGCCAGAAGGTTTATCCCTGCCAGCATTCCCTACGAAAAAACCGGTGAGTATATTCTGAAAGCGCTGGAATATTATCACCGGTATCAGGAGGCAGAAAAGTCGGAATGACGCAAGATAGGTTCTTCGCCAAGGGAGCAGTCTACCCTTTTGACGGTGCACCGACGCCGTTCCCCCTCTCACACTCTCCCCCCCTCATTTACCGGCAATACCAGCTCAAAAGGAAAATATACAGGCGGCACAATTGAAGAAAATCAAGTGCATTCGTACAATATGAGAAAAACAGCCATAGGAGGTCATCCCATGAAAAAGAATCTCATGTTGTGCGCGCTCCTACTTTCTGTATTGCTTTCCGGATGCGCCGCAGAGCCCTTGCAAGGGCAAACAGCAGGAAACACACCGAAAGCTCCAACGCCACAGGAAGGAACGCCTGCTTCCTTTGAGCCGGTATCCACAGAACCAAACACTCCCACCAAAGCACCGACAGAAGCCGCCGATCCAACAGCTTGCACATCAAATGAGGACAAACACGAAAGCGGCCCTGCTATTTCTTCTGAGCCGGTAAGCGCACCCACGGAATCGAACGCGCCGACACCGGAAGAAAGCCAAGGCCACCCGTGCTTCCGGAGAAGCCGGAGGAAACAGAAAGTCCCACAAAGGAACCGTCCGTTCCTGCGATAAGCGAGCCGGAACCGACTCCGAAGCCCGAGCCCACATTTGATATCGAGCTGCTGGATTTCTTACGCAAAAAACACGGCGGTGAGCTTGGGGCTGACCTTGGATAGCTCAGCAACCGATTGCTGGGACAATCCGATCACCGCGAAGCCGACCTGCATCTACCTGGAGCGAGACATTAACTCGCGCCTGAAGCGATATGCCGAGGACGAGAGTATTACGGATATCTGTATTTGGTACGAATGCATCGGCACAGGCAGTTACCTGATCTATATCGGGTACGCATAAAACTTTATACCACATTGAGAAGCGTCGTAGAAATACGGCGCTTTTTCATGCCAAAATTCAATTTGCAGGAGGAATGAAACTAAATGAAACAAGCATTTTCAGACGGGGAATGTCGGGACTGCTTGCAGTCCTCATGGCATTCACCGCGCTCATGGGCATCGGCGCGACTACGGCCTTTGCTGCCTCGACTGCCGGAGAAACCGCTGAGTCCTATTCCGTAGGCTTCCCCAGAGACGGGGACGTCAATCTGGATTACAGCGGCACATGGGGTCACGATGAGCTTCACTACATGAATGGCTGGACCTCCGGCGAGGCAACCTGGATGACCACGCTGCACACCATCGGCTCCTTCGATGGACAGGCCTGCTACTGCATTGAGCCGGGCGTGCCCCGCTTGCTGGGCAAGACATATTCCCACCATGGCGAGGATTATTGGAAGAACTACCCGTCCGACTGCAACAGCACCATCGACGCTGACACCATCAAAACCCTGCTGGGCCGGATCATGCAGTATGGCTATCAGGGCAACCTTTCCACCTCGTGGAGATCGCAGAATGATGCGGATGCCGACAAACTGGCACATATGATGGCCACCCAGGCGTTAGTGTGGGAAACGGTCGTTGGAGAGCGGGATGCCAACTTCAACCATGTGGACCCCGGCAGTGCCGATGCAGTGAAATCCGTTTACCGTACCAGCCACCCGCTGTACAGCCGCTTTTCCGCTTATTATGACAGCATTGAGGACAGCGTGCAGAAGCATACCATTGTTCCGAGCTTCATGGCCAGAAGTACCGGCAAAGCACAGACCGTCGAGCTGAACTGGGACGGCAGCTGCTATTCGGCCACGCTGACAGATACCATCGGCGTCCTGGGCAATTACCGTTTCTCTGCTAACCAAACAGGTGTGTCCTTCTCTGTTCAGGGGAATGTGCTGACGATCTCAACTCAGAATGCGCCTACCGGCACGCTCCGTGTCACTGCCGAAAAGGAGGCTCTGCGTAAGGGCGTCGTGGTGTGGAGCGATGGGCACTATGGCCCAGACGGCACCATGCAGGATGTTGTTACCTACAGCGCTACGGTCAGCGACCCGGTCACAGCCTTTCTGAATCTGAAGGTCAGCTATGGAGGCGCTAAAATCATCAAGACCAGCGAGGACGGCAAGGTGGACGGCATTACCTTCACCATCACCGGCGAGGGCGTCAATCAGAGCGTTACCACCGACCGAAACGGTGAAATTCACATCGACAATCTGATGCCCGGCATTTATACCGTCACCGAGCAGAGCTATGACAAGTATGTACCCCAGGAAAGCCACCGTGTTACCGTGCTCGCTGGGCAGACGGCGACGGTTTCCTTCAACAATGTACTCCGCCGCGGTGATCTGACCGTGACCAAGACCTCCGAGGACGGACTGAACCAGGGTGTGAAGTTCCACCTTTTTGGAACCTCCCTCAGCGGTCTGCCCGTGGATGAATACGCCGTTACCGATGAAAACGGTGTGGCGACTTTCCGGGATGTGCTCATCGGCACCGGCTACACGCTGGAGGAAATGAACACTGCCATTCGCTATGTGATTCCCAACAGTCAGAGCGCCGCAGTGGAATGGAACAGTGTAACCAATAAGAGCTTTTCCAACATCCTCAAGAAATTCAATGTCACCGTCACCAAGAGTGACTGTGAGAGCGGAACGGCGCAGGGTGATGCTTCTCTTGCCGGTGCCGCCTACGGCATCTATAAGGGCGATCAGCTTGTGGATACTTACTACACCGACGAGAACTGGCCAGTTCACCACCGGCTATTATGTCTGCGGCGACGACTGGACAATTCGTGAGATCAGCCCCTCCGAGGGCTATCTGCTGGACAGCACCGTTTATCCTGTCGGTGCAGAATATGATCGTCGCCGCAGAGGATATCACGCCGGACGGCACTGTCCGAAACACAAAGGGCGAGGTCGTGGACACCGTAACCCGACGAAAACGGTGTCGCCACAAGCCGGGAACTCTATCTCGGCAAATATGAGGTGCGAGATCACCGCACCCACGGGATGGTGCTCAATCCCGAACCCCATTCCGTTGAGCTTGTTCTACGCCGGTCAGAGCGTTGCCGTTACCGAAACGGCAGCGACTTCGCTTTTGAAACAGAAGCGTCGAAGGTGGAGATCAGCCTTTGTGAAATCCCTTGAGCAGAACGATAGGCCTTCGGCATCGGCGCAAACGGCGAGATGAAGAATATCTCCTTTGGCCTGTTTGCTGCCGAGGAAACGTCAGCACCACGGCACATCCATTCCCCGCAGACGGATCGAGATCATGACACTGAATGAGGACGGCACGGCAACGGTCAAGACCGACCT
>VOFC01003406.1_pt1 | contig 30107 bp, 46 predicted proteins | sample 5384161 | NCBI WGS metagenome assembly VOFC01 (sample SAMN12384722, study PRJNA508395) | human gut metagenome | isolation source: healthy gut B | host: Homo sapiens
ATATGCAATTAAAAATCATATACATCCTAAAGAGGCTGTTAAAGAAAATATTCAAAATTTTAAAAGACAAATGATGGATTTAGGTTTTTCATTTGATTGGAATAGAGAGTTTAGTACAACTGACCCTGAGTATTATAAATGGACACAATGGCAATTTTTACAATTTTATAAACATGGTATGGCTTATAAGGATACTGTTCCTGTTAATTGGTGTCCAACTTGCAAAACTGTTCTATCTAATGAAGATGCTGCAGGTGGAGTTTGTGAAAGATGTGGTTCACAAGTTGTTCAAAAGAAAAGTCTCAATGGATGCTTAGAATGAGTGAGTATTCTGAAGATTTACTTAAGGGATTAGATGATACTAATTTTGCCGAAAAAAGTTAAGCTAGGGCAAATTAATTGGATTGGTAAATCTATTGGTGCTGAAGTTGACTTTAAAGTTAAAGATAATGATTTGAAATTTACAGTGTTTACTACAAGATGTGATACTTTGTTTGGTGCAACTTATTGTGTTATGGCTCCGGAACATAAACTTGTGGATATTATAACTACCGAAGAACAAAAAAAGAAAAAGTTAATGAATATAAAGAAGCTTGTAAACTTAAAAATGATATGGAAAGAACTGAACTTAATAAAGATAAGACTGGTGTATTTACTGGTGCTTATGCTATTAATCCTGTTAATGGTAAAGAAATTCCTATTTGGATAAGTGATTATGTTTTAGCTTCTTATGGTACTGGTGCTATTATGGCTGTTCCTGCTCATGATACAAAGAGATTATGAATTTGCTAAGAAATTTGGTATGGAAATAATTCCTGTTTTGGATGGTGGAAATGTTGAGGCTGAAGCTTATACAGAAGATGGTCTTCATATTAATTCAGGTTTTTAGATGGTCTTAATAAGGAAGATGCTATAAATAAAATGTTAGATTATCTTGAAGAAAGAAATTTAGGAAAAAAAAGCTAATTATAAAATGAGGGATTGGGTTTTTTCAAGACAAAGATTCTGGGGTGAACCAATACCTATGGTTCATTGTGATACTTGTGGTTGGGTACCTTTAAAAGAAAGTGATTTACCATTAATGTTACCAGATGTTGCAGAGTATGAACCAACAGATAATGGTGAAAGTCCACTTGCTAAAATAACTGATTGGGTTAATACTACTTGTCCAAAATGTGGTGGTGCTGCTCGTCGTGAAACTGATACAATGCCTAACTGGGCTGGTTCAAGTTGGTATTTCTTAAGATTTATGGATGCTCACAATACTAAAGAGTTCGCTAGCATGGATGCTATGAAATATTGGAATAGAGTAGATTGGTATAATGGTGGTATGGAACATACTGCAAGACACTTACTTTATGCAAGATTTTGGGTACAATTCTTATATAATATAGGTCTTGTTCCTCATAAAGAAATGATTTGGACTCGTGTAAGTCACGGTATGGTGTTAGGTTCAAATAATGAAAAAATGAGTAAAAGTAAAAGGTAATGTTATAAATCCTGATGATATTGTTAAGTAAAGTAAGAGGAATTATTACAGTTTTAGCTGATGAAACTGAAGATGAAATAAAAAGAAAAAGCCTTAAGTGAAGAAAACGTTAAAAAACATATTGAAGGAAAACAAATAGTTAAAGTTATTGTAATAAAGGGGAGAATCGTTAACATAGTCGTAAAATAATAATTAATACTTAGAATATATATTCTAGGTATTTTTATTTAATCCTTTAATATAAAAGATGTGCCAGAATTATGTTTTAAAAACGATGAATATGGTTTTTTTTGATGGTGGGTATGTAAGTGAACTTTTGGCTTTAATAGAAAAAAAAATTATCATGAAATAAAGTTTAATAAAAATATTGGATTCATGAACACTGTTATATATATTTATAGATGTGTTCCAGTACTTTCCACAATTGAAGAAATAACAAGTGCTGATACCTGTTTTATAAGTAGGAAAGAAATTAATGAGTTTATAAACCGATTCAATGTTGATTTTAAATTTAATGACGATTTTAATTAAGTGATCATTCTACTTGGAAATTCTAAGTATAAAAAATGAATTTTTCCGTATAATTTAATGGGTGTTTATATGCGTATAAGTGATTTACAAACAAAGGATGTTGTTAATAAAAATGATGGAAGAAATATTGGGAGAATTATAGATGTTGACATCCTAGAAAGTGGTATGATTAACTTTTTTGTAGTTGAACCAAAAAAAATATTAAAAAACTTAATATATATAATAATGAAACAAGTATAAAATTGAATCAAGTTGTTAAAATAGGAGAGGATGTAATACTTGTAGATTTGTGATTTATAAGTTATAATCTTTATGGGTGTTGATATATGAATAAAAGAATAGTTATTATATCAATTATTGTATTGTTGTTTGACCAAATAACTAAGTTAGTGGTTCAAATGGCAAATACAAGTGTTAATATTATAAGCAACGTACTTTATTTCACTTTTTTAGTAAAAAATACGGGTGCATCATGGTCTATTTTAGAGGGAAAGGTAACTTTACTAATTGTTATTTCAATAGTTATGTTGGTTATTGTTTATAGTTTAATGTTTTCATATCCTTCAAATAGATATAATGATACATCATTTGGTCTTTTATTTGGTGGAATACTTGGTAACTTAATTGATAGGATATTTTATGGATATGTAAGAGATTTTATAGGTATAAATATATTTGGATATCATTTTCCAATATTTAATATAGCAGATATGTCAATAGTAATTGGAGTTGTATTACTTGTTATAGCAACCGTTAAAGGAGATGTTAAAAATGGAACTTTTAGTAGAAGAAGGAAATTTAAGAATAGATAAATATTTAGCAGCTAATACTCAATATTCAAGAAGCCTAATAGCTAAAATGGTAGAAAATGAGTATGTTTTAGTTAATGGTAAGAAAACTAAAAACAACTATATATTAAAATCTGGTGATAAGATTGAAATTAAGGATGGTTTTATTGAACCACTTGATGTGAAACCAGAAAATATTCCTTTAAATATTGTTTATGAGGATGATGATATAATTGTTTTAAATAAAGAATCTGGAATGGTAGTTCATCCAGGAAATGGAAATAATGATGGAACTTTAGTAAATGCTCTTTTATATCATACAAATGCATTATCTGATGTAAATGGAGAGGTAAGACCTGGAATAGTTCATCGAATTGATAAAGATACTTCAGGACTTATGGTTGTTGCTAAGAATAATAAAGCACATGAAATTCTTGCTGATGCTCTTTCTAAACATGAGATAAAAAAAGAGATTATATCGCTCTTTTTTAAAAGGTGAGTTTTTAAGTGACACAGCAACGATTGATGCACCAATTGGAAGGGATAAATTAAATAGAAAAAAAGATGACAGTTACAGGAGAAAATTCTAAAGATGCAATAACTGATATGCGTGTTTTAAAAAGATATAAAGGTTATACTTTAGTTCGTTTATCATTGCATACAGGACGTACTCATCAAATAAGGGTTCATATGGAGTATATTGGTTATCCAGTTTATAATGATCCCGTTTATACGAATGATAAGACAACAGAGTTTGGTCAATTTTTGCATTCAGCTAGCATTGATTTTGTTCATCCAATAACAAAAGAACATATGCATTTTGAATGTGAATTACCAAAATATTTTAAAGAATTTTTAGATACACTTGAAGAAAAATAGGAGGAATGGTTATGAACATGTCAAGTACAGATCAATTAGTGATGCGTTTAGTACATTATTTTATAACAAAAGAAAACTATCAACCAATACTTGTAAATGGTGTTGAAAATGAAATATGGTTGGAAAACTTAGATTCTAATTATGAGGTTGTAAGAATTAATAGCAATTATATTCATAATAATGAACAATTGGATTTTGATATTTTTAAAACTAATTCGGTAATTAAGCAAATAAAAAAAGAAAACTTTATCTTTTAAATGTAAGTCTTTAAATATATTTTTAAATGTTGGTGAAAATGTTAAATTTGAAGAACATCGTAAAAATATGGATTTATGTAAAATTGATGTTGATGAAGGAATTGAAAACAATAAAATCATGGAAATATTTCCTGAATTAAAAGATGATGAGGTTGATGCTGGAACTAATATGGATTTCTTTATAAATGTTACAAATGATATAAATTCTAAAACTGAAGAAAAAAAAATAGATTGTTTGAAAAGACTTTTAAAAAGAAACCAATTGTTATTACATATGCTTTAATATTTATCAATATATTAATATTTATGCTTTCAATAGCCGGAATATTAAATGTTTCAGCATTTTCTATGAATAAAGCTGGAATTCAAAATCATGAATATTATCGTCTTATTACTGCTGCGTTTTTTTTTCATGTAGACATCATACATTTGCTTTGCAATATGTATTCTCTTGCTATAATAGGTAAAGAGGTTGAAACGGTTCTAGGTAAGAAAAAAAATTCATAGTTGTTTATTTAATGAGTGCAATTATTTCTTCTCTTTTTAAGTGGAGTACTTGGAAATTATTCCTCTATAGGAGCAAGTGGAGCAATATTTGGTCTTTTAGGAGCACTTCTATATTTTGGTTATCATTATAGATTATATTTAGGAAACGTTATGATGACAGGAGTAGTTCCAGTAATAATATTGAACTTAGTTATTGGATTTATGAATCAATGATTGATAACTTTGGTCATATTGGTGGTTTAATCGGTGGAATATTCTCAGCTATGATTGTTGGTATTGAAGGTAGAACTGATAAAAGTGATACCATAAATGGTATAATCATAACAACTATATTGATTGGATTTTTTGATGTATATGTTATTGTTTAGATAGACTCGTTCTATCTTTTTTTTTTTTTCTCTTAATTTGAAAAAAGTGTGTATCTTATGTTATAATATGCCTCAATTAGAGGGGTTATTATGGAAAAATTATATGATTGTAGTTTAGCTGATGCAGCAATTATGCATTCTGATGATTCAAGAATTGCTGATACATCGCTTATTTCAAAAGATTTAATTAATAAAGTCGAAATTAAAGACGAAGATAAAATCTATGCTAAAGATGCAAGTGCCAATACAATAGGTATAAGTTTGGAAGATATGAAAAAAACACGATTCTTGGTATATGGTTGATGGTAAACAATGTTATTTTAAATATAAACCAAATAATATGGCTATCTTAAATGAATTGCTTTTTGTGTTGAACTATCAAAGTATTTAGGAGTACCAACAATTGAATATAGAATTGCAACGAAGCAAAACAAGATTGTTGGTCTTATTTCAGAAAATTTTTTAACTCATGATTATGATTGTATTAAAAGTATTTATGCTCCAAGAAACCTTATTAGAATGATAAGGAAAATATTAACTGATTATAAATTTGAGTGTGATCCAATTACTAGAAAACAAATAACAGCTTTGATACTAAGAAATTTTTACGCATCTTTATTTGATAGAATTGAAAATTCATATTATGGTATAAAAAATAGCAAAATTATAGTTCCTCCAACACATGATTTTGAATCTGCATTTTGGATTTTACAATTGATGGCTCGGTTGATCCTTTGTTTTCCTATACTTTTACCCAGAATCAGTTAAATTGTTAATGGATAATAATCCGTATTTTGCTGATTATGTAAATGCTTTGAAAGAATATAATATGCTTGTTGCAATGTCATCTGTAGAAGAAAAATATGGTGTTGTATTTCCAAATGAATTTGTTGAACATTATTGTAATTATGATGAAAATAAAAAAGAGTTTATGAAAACTCTTGGATTTTAAGGAACTTATGTTTTTTTTTTTATAATTTTCTATAAAGACCAATTGCAATACCTAATATAGTACAATTATTTACGATAATAGGAGCAAGTTCATCATTTTCAGGTTGTAATCTAATATGATCTTTTTTCTTTATAAAATGTTTTTAAAGTAACTTCATTTTCTTCAGTCATAGCAGCAACAATATCTCCATTATGAGCAACACTTTGTTTTTTTAGTATTACTATATCCTTATCATAAATACGAACTTATGGATGTCAAATGAATGTCCACGATTCTGAAGAAATTAAATATTATTTGGAAAGTTTAGGATATGAAGCTGTTGATGAATTGGAAAGCTTGCGGATATAGTTGTTCTTGAAAAAATACGTGTGCAATTAGAGAAAATGCTAAGGATAAGGTTTTTGGTTATCTGGGAAGATGTAAACATCTAAAGAAAGAAAAAACCAGATTTAATTATTGCTGTTGCTGGATGTTTAATGCAAAAACCTAATGAAATTGAAGAAATACATAATAGGCATAAATATATTGATATAATTATTGGAACTCATAATTTAAATGAGCTTCCAAATTTAATTGAAGAAGCAAATAAGAAAAAAGATTCAAAATATTGAAGTTTATTCTAATAGCGATGTTGTTTTTGAAAATGTAAAAATATAATAGAGATTACTAAAATCAGTGCGTGGATAAATATTATTTATGGTTGTGATAAATTTTGTACATATTGTATTGTTCCTTTCACTCGTGGTAGGGAAAGAAGTCGTAAGATGGAAGAAGCTCTGGAAGAGGTACACGTGATTTGAAAGAACAAGGTTATATAGAAGTTACTTTGCTTGGACAAAATGTTAATGCGTATGGAAAAGATTTGAATTTGAAATATGATTTTGCAACTCTTTTTAGAAAATGTTGCTAAAATAGGAATAGAAGAATAAGTTTTGTTAACTTCACATCCATGGAATTTTACTGATAAAATGGTTGATGTCATTGCTAAGTATGATAATATTATGCCGTATGTTCATTTGCCAATTCAAATGGATCAAATGATATTCTTAGAAAAATGAATAGAAAATATACAATTGATGAAAAAATAAAAATAAAAGATGTTGCTATAACAACAGACATTTGTTGATTTCCAAATTGAAGAAGATTTTCAAGAAACTTTGGATGTTGTAGAAAAAGAATATGATGCGTTTATTTATATACCAAGGAAGGAATTCAGAAACTCAAAAACTTGTAAATGTTGCTTGTGATAAATCTTTAGTAGGCCAAATTGTTGATGTAAAATCACTGAAGCAAAAAGTTTTAGTTTAGATGGTGTAGTGGAAAAAGTAGTTTTACTTTTCTTCTTTCTTTTTTTTTGGTATAATTAATCTTGAGGATAGAGGGGATATATATGCAAGATAAAAAATCAAAATAATATCGAAGAAACTAGTTATACAAACCCAAGAGATGTTGAACCGGTAGTTATTGGTGAGCTTAGAAAAAAAAGAAAAAATTGGAAGACCAATGATTGTTATTGAGCTTGCAGTATTGTTTGTTATCGTTCTTGTAGGTTTACCGATGATAAATAGTATGATGAATGATGAAAACAGTGTACTTTATAAGTTTTTAAATGGTAATAGTAGTTCAAATACTAACGTTACAACTAAACAAGCATTTGTTGATGCTAAAAAAAAGAGCAACCTTTATTAAAAACAACATCTATGAAAACGGGAAACATTATTTTAAAAAATTTTTTGCTTTATAATAATACAATAAAAATGACTATTTCAAGCTATAATGATATTATAAATTTAGATGAAGACGAGTATTATTTTGAAATTTTATCAAATCAAAATAGTAGTAAAATTGCATATGTAAAACTTACAGGAACTTATGATTATCAAGAAAAAGAACTTGAATTTAAAACAAATGTTAATTTTAATAGTAACATGACTTATTTAGGTAAAAAGTAGTTTTAATGACAGATGATGATTATCCTGAATATAAACTTGAAACAGATGAATCGGGTATTGGTAATCTTACTTGTAAAAAAGATGATAGAGAATTAGATTATGTTTTTTCTTCTGATAAATTAATCAGTTTTAGTGATACAAATATCGTAAAAAAGCTGGATTAACTGATGAAGATTATTTAAGTGTTCTCGGTGATTATAAAACACTTGCTAGCAACTTAGGAAAATCAGCTACTTTAGAGGAAACGAGTGATGGTATTCTTTTTAAGGCTAGTGTTGATTTAGAAAAGGACATTGTACCTTCAAGTGTTAAAGATTATAATTATTATGTAGTAAATACTAACGTTAAAAAATCTATTACTCTATGACGGGAAAAGGATTTGATTGTAAATGATTCACAACTTTTTGTATAAACGATTTTGAAGGTCCATTAGATTTACTTTTACATCTAATTCGTAGTAGTAAAATGGATATATATGATATCAATATTGAAAGTATTACTCGTCAATATTTAGAATTTATCAATAATAATAAGGATTTATCTATGGATGATTCAAGTGAATATTTGGTAATGGCAGCTGAACTTATTCATCTTAAAAGTAAACTTCTTTTAAATAAAGATGATGATGAAGATGAAGAAAGTGAATTTGAATTTAATTCTGAAGAAGATTTGAAGATGCGTTTGCTTGAATACGAAAAGATTAAGGGTTTAACTGATTCTTTTAAAGAACTTGAGGATAAAAAGAAGTGAGTTTTATACTAAACTTCCAAGTGATTTGAGTGAATATAAGAAAGAAGAGGTTTTAAACTATGGAGAAAATGATTTAGATGATTTGATTAATGCATTTGAACTTTTCTTATCAAGACAAAAGCTTAATAAACCACTTAATACTAAAATAATGAAAAAAGAATTAAGTGTTAAAGAAAGAACTCATCAAATAAGAAATATTTTAAAAGAAAAAAGAAAATGTCATTTTGAAGAATTATTTGAGGAGTTTACAAAACCTTATGTTGTTGTAACGTTTTTATCCATTTTAGAAATGGCTAAAAATAATGAAATATTAATAAAACAGGATAATAATTTTGGAGAAATATCAATAGAAATGAAGTGAAATAATGGAACAACTAGGAATACTTGAGGGAATACTTTTTTTGTTATGGGTGATGAAGGGTGTGACTTAAAAACTTTATCCGAGATAATGGAAATAAGTGAAGATGAGGTTAAAAAATTTGCTAAAAAGAATTGAAGAAAAACTATGAAGCTAAGGATCGTGGACTTAGAATTTCTTATTTAGGAGATGCCTTTAAACTAACAACTAAACAAGAACATAAAAATATTATGAATCTTTGGCAGTCAATCCAGGAACAAATAAACTAAGTCAAGCGGCATTAGAAACTTTAGCAATAATCGCATATAATCAACCGATAACTAATCCAGAAAGTATCAGAAATTAGGGAGTACAAAGTGGTCAATTAATAAGAAAACTTGTAGCTAAAGGACTTTTAAAAGAAGTTGGTAAATCGGATCTTGCTGGAAGACCAAATTTGTATCAAACAACAAGTGAATTTTTTTTAGATTATTTTGGACTTGCAACGTTAGAGGATTTACCCAGTATTGATATGAATCAAGTAAGTAATGAAGAAACTGATGATGTCGAATTATTCACATCAACTTATAAAGAAATAGATAATTAAAAACAACTTGAATTAAAGTTGTTTTTTTTGATAACATACTTAAACAAAGAGGGAATGACTATGGCTAAGAACTTAGAACTAATTTCAGACTATTATAAATATGAATTTTATCCTAGAATTTTTTACATCTATTGGCGCAGTGAGCGTTTTACTGGGAGCTACACATTTTTTCTGTTCACTCAAATACACTTGTATCTTTTGGATTTGGTATAATTGGGTCATGTATAGCAAACTTTATTAATCTTAAAGATGATTTATCCACAATTGATGAAATACAAAAAATATGATGAAATTATAAAAATTATATCAGACTAAACAAAGTATTTGATTTTAATAATCCAGTAGAGATATTTGCTTTATATGTTTATGCAGTAGAAAAAGGTTATTTATCTTTTCATCATAATTTTGAATATGGACAAACTGATGATGATTTGAAAAAAAGGAAATTTTTGGACTTTCAAGTCTTGAAATTATATTAGGACATGGAGTATGTAGACATTTTTCTGGAATGTTGAATGACATTTTTAAAGAAAGTGGAGTTGATTCTAAAAGGTGTTATGTTTTTTAGCTGATGAAGGCAAAAAAATTTATATACTCCCTAATCATGCAATTGTCGTAGCAAAAAAGATGGCTTGATGCACATTTTAGATCCAACGAATTCTATTATCTTTAAACCAGGTGATTCAAATTCTATATATGTTTCTGAAAACATTACGTATACATAAATCCATATGAAAGATTAAAATTAGGGAAAAATTTGGAATTTGCTTCAGAAAAAGATGATGAAACATTAATGAATAGATCAAAAAAAAATATGCTCTGAAAATAGGGATATGCTTAAATCATTTTACAAAGAAAATAAAGATCTTTATGAAGAGATTGCTCAAAAGAAACTTAGCTTACAGAAGTATTTTTTAATTCTATATTTTTTCATATAAAAAGGAAGTTAATTTTGTATAATTTAACTTCCTTTTAATTATCGTTTTTTGACATTTTAGTAATTTTAGATTTTCATCCCTTTTTAATAAAGATAATATCTCTATTTCTTTTTTGTTTTATTTCATCAATAGTTAAATTAAGAGTACTTGCAAGTTCATCATCACTGTAATTCTCTTTTGATATTTTATCATGATTTTGATAATTTATGATAAAAAAACGAACTAAAATAGTTCGGTTAATTCTTTTTGGTGCCCATGGCCGGACTTGAACCGGCACGATATTGCTATCATTGGATTTTGAGTCCAACGTGTCTACCAATTCCACCACATAGGCATGTATACATTATAACATAAATAATTTTAGTTTGGTATAAAAAGTTATAAAAATAATTTATAGTTTTTTTATAGTTTCATGATATATAATAAAAAGAGTAAGGAAAGAATTATTTATGGATATTGAATATAATTTATTTAAACGAACTTCTGTTGACTATGAAAAATTGTTAAAGTATGGATTTAAAAAAATCGACGATAAATATATTTATGAAAAAAATTTATGAACGGAGATTTTAAAGCTATAATTACCATTGTTGATAACTATGTAACTGGTAAAGTAATAGATTTAGAAACAAATGATGAATATTTTGCTATTAAAAACAATTATGAATGGAAGTTTTGTTAGTAAAGTTAGAGATGAATATTTAAGTATCTTATTTGATATAAAAAAAAAATGTTTTGAAAACAAACTTTTATAACTGATCAAGCAAATAGGATAGCTAATTTTATTATGAAAAAAATATCAAGTTGAACCTGAATTCCTTTGGGAGAGTTCTTCTGGACATGGTGTTTTTAGAAATAAAGTAAATAATAAATGGTTTGGAATAATTATGAATGTTGATGGTATGAAATTTGAAAACAAAAGTGGTGAAGTGGAAGTGTTAAATATTAAGTTGGATAAGTTAAAAATTCAAGATTTATTAAATAAGAAAGGCTACTTTCCGGCTTATCATATGAATAGAAAAAAGTTGGATTTCAATAATATTAGATGAATATTTAGATGATGAAACTATTATAAAATTAGTAAGTGAATCTTATGATCAAGTAAATAAATAATTGTAAGTATATTTACAAAATAAGAAGAAAAATGATAATAAGTTGTTAATAATATTATTAAGAGGATAAGTGATAAAATGAAATTAATTGTAGATGAAGTTTTTTAAACAATTTGATAGTAAAAAAGTTTTAAAAGGTGCGACATTTACTTTTGATGAGGGAAAAAATTTATGGACTTTAGGTAGAAATGGAGCAGGTAAAACTACTTTATTCAATATAATAAGTAAAGATGTTTTATTGGATTCAGAAATATTTATTTGCTTGATGGTGATCGAAAGGAACTTGATGAAGAAGATTTGGGTTATGTTATTTCAACTCCAAATGTACCAGCATTTTTAACTGCACGCGAATTCTTAAAATTTTTTTAGAAATCAATGATGATAAAATAAAGAACAAAAAAACGATTGATGAATATTTTGATATTGTTGGTATAGATGATATTGACAGGGATAAACTTTTTGAAGGATTATTCTCATGGAATGAAAAATAAAATGCAGATGTTAATTAATTTTATAGTTAAGCCAAGAGTTTTACTCTTAGATGAACCTTTGACGAGTTTGGATGTTGTAGTTGCTGAGGAAATGAAAAGTATTTTTGAAAGAAATGAAGGAAGATTCTATATTGATTCTATCTACACATATTATGGAACTTGCTTTATCGTTATGTGATGAAATGGTAATTTTACTAATGGTAAGTTAGAAATTATAGATAAGTGTAATAAAAGTGACCTAGAATTAAAAGAATATATTATTCAAAAAATTTAAAGGATGAACAAAACTATGAAGAATAATTTTTTAATATCTTATAAGGTTAAGATGGCATATCGAGTGAATACTGTAATATATTCTTTGAAACAATTTCCTTTAATAGGTAAAATAATACCTGATGGACTATATGGAAATGATGGTTTAAAAGTTCTTGGATATATCATTAGTTTTGGGTATGAATTGTTTTCTATGCTAGCCGGAAAAAATAATATATATATTTTTAATGTTATATTTACCTTTAACTATGATGAATTCTATAAATGTTGGAAGCATTTTTAAATATGTTTTTATGTTTATCTATTATTGGTGGAATATTAAATAATTATATCTTTGATGTATCTAATGATAAATATTATTTAATGATTATTATGAAGATGAATGTTAAAAAATATACATTGTCAAATTATATTTTTATTTAATAAAACTTATTTTTGGATTTTTAATAGTCAATTCAGTTTTCTTTTTATACTATTAAATATGAATATCATATATGCTTTTTTTTAATAACTATTTTTATCTATACTGTTAAAATTAATATTACGGCATATTTATTGAATTTATATAAGAAAGATTTGAATATTGAATTAAGTAATAAATTTAGGATTATTAAATGGTTAGTTATATCATTATTATTTATATTTGCATATATTTTACCTTTATTAAATATTTCTTTACCTATAATCCTTTTATCTTTTAGTAGTTTTGATTTCTTTTGTTTTATCTATTTATTCTTTAAGATATATATTTAAGTATGATAATTATTATCAAATATATCATAAAATTTTAAAAGCAGAATGATATGAATGATTTAAAAAATAGTCAATTAGAAGATGATAAAAATGCAGCGCTTAATATTATAAGTAATAATAATTATAATTCTAATAAAAAGGGATATGCTTATTTTAATGATTTATTTATGAAAAGACATAGTAAGGTTTTGTATAAATTTGCTAAAAATACAACGTATGTTATTATTTGGGTAATGTTACTAACATTATTTATAGTATTAATAAACTCTGATTTAAGAAAAATAATTAATCAGCAAATAATATATATTTTACCAATTTTGTTATTTTTAATGTACTTTTTAAATACTGGTCAAAGGGTTGCAAAAATTATGTTTATGAACTGTGATGCAGCGATGTTAACATTTAGTTTTTATAGAAGAAGAGATGTTATTTTATCTTTATTTAAAGAAAGGTTAAAAAGTATAGTTGGAATGAATCTAATACCTTCTTTGATTCTATCTTTTTGGACTTGATTTAATTTTTTATATGTTAGTGGTGGTTCAACTTATATTTTTAACTATGTTTTGATTTTTTTTAGCAGTAAATGCGATGAGTGTATTTTTTCAGTTCATAATTTGATAATCTATTATTTACTTCAACCATATAATTCCAGTAGTGATATAAAAGGATCAGCTTATCGTTTTGTTTCAGTAATAACTTATTATGTATGTTTTTATGTAAATCAACTTCATATAACTGTATATAGTTTTGGTATTGTTATGACTTTGTTCAGTATAACTTATGTAGTTATTTTTTAATTTTAGTTTATAAATTTGCTTTACAAAACTTTTAAAATTAGAGCTTAAGTAATTATTTACTTTTTGCTCTTTTTTTTGTATATTAGATATAGTTAAGCCGACTTAGCTCAGCTGGTAGAGCAACGCCCTCGTAACGCGTAGGTCGTAGGTTCGAATCCTATAGTCGGCACCATTGATGAATCTGTTCGAACTATTCGAACATTTAGATAGATATCAATCAGAAATGATTGATTTTTTCGTTTTATAAGAAAAAAATCATAGAAAGGTTGGTGTCTATGATTAATTTTATACATGTTAATGACTTAATAAATGAAAAATGATATAATTATTTACGAAAGAAAAAGACAATACCAGGTGATGTTTTATGGATTATTATTATATTAACAAGAAAGATTTAAATTCTAATTATTTTCATTTTACAGATAGGAAAAATTTAGAATCTATTAAGTCTAAGGGATTAGTACCAAATATAGGCAATAATGCAAAAATATAGAAAAAACTAAAAAATATTTTTTGTAGAGGGATTAGATAATTTGCTGATTTTATTTGATTGTTGGATTAATGCCTTATATTATATTCCTGTTATTCCCTTTATTTATAAATTAGGAGCTTTCTTCTTAAGACATAAGTGGTTTCCTAATATAATTGGTGATAGTTATTTTAAAATCTTAAAAGTAAGTAAATTACATCAAAGAAGGGCTTTTTAAAAGACTTGATAAAATATTAGATTATGGGATACTTTTAAAATTAGATTTAGAAGAAAATATTGATTTTAGATATGATGATATAGATGAAATAAAATCTCGTGGATATATTAAAAGACATTTAGAAGTATGTGGATATTCTGAAAGATATTCAGATTTAAATAGTAATATAATGGATAAATGGAATATGCATACTCTAACTAATCATATAGTTAATAATAAAAAAATAAAGGTTTGTTACTTGGAAGATAGTAGTTCTAACCTTAGAGATATATTTAATTATTGTTTAAAAAATACTAAAATAGACTATAAAAGTATTTGCCCAGAATTATGTGCCTATTTAAAATATAAGGGTTATGATGATGTATAAAATGGAAAAAAAGCAGTATTAAAAATATTGATATTAATTACTTAAATAGCATTGGCTTTAAAAAAATCAAATAGATTTAATTTATGATTTGATTCATAAATGTATTGAGAAGCAAATATATACTAAAATTCATTTTCCATATCATAATATAGAGCATATTGAGAGGGTATTATGTTATTGTATTTGGATATTAAATATGAAAGCTAATAAAGGTGAGTTTTTAAAAAATACTGATATTTTATTGTATGCTGCCTTATATCATGACTGTGGTAGAAGTTTAATTGTTTCTAATAAAAAGCATGGAATTGTTGGAGCAAAAATTGCTAAAGAAAAATTAAAAAGAAATTTTAATGATAAAGATTTAAATTCAATAGAACTACTAATTGATACTCATGCTAAGCCAAACGATATTGTTGATTTTAAAAACTATAAATTTACTGATAGTGATAAAAGAAAATATTCAAATATTATCAAATATACTAAAAGATGCCGATGCATTAGATAGAAATAGGATTAAAGTATTTAAATTTGCTCAATGTAATCCTAATTATTTAAGGACTAATGAGGCAAAAGAAATATACCATGTTAGTAATATATTTTTAAAAAAGTATGAAGAAGCCAAGAGTAAAACTAGAGGTATTAAGTAAATTTTGATGTTAAATGAATGAAATAATATTGTATAAATGTATTTAAATGCGTTATAATTTATTTATCAAATACAAATGAACTTATTTTTTTTTGCTGATGAGTGCAAAACCCCATCAGCAAACGCACCATTAAAGATTTATTCGAACTATTCGAACTTTTATATATGAATCAATCAGAAATGATTGATTTTTTTAGTTGTTAAAAAATCATAGAAAGGAATTGTCTATGGTAAATATTATTAAAGAAGAAATTGAAATTGAAGAATCTTTAGAATCGAGGTTAAAGGGTTATATGTGATTTTTTGTAATACTACTCAACAATAATAAATGGAAGTATTAGAAGAATTGATAAAACTAATCTTACTTATATAGAACCACATAGAATATATATTAAAAAATAATTTATATCTAGCATTTAATTATTCAAGTAATATATATGTGAATAATTTGGGTAAAAAAGATTAAACTATCTGAAAAAAATAACTAATATCCAAACTTACAATATGTCTTTTATAACCTTTATTTTTTAATTTAATCTATAACTCACACACTGTTATATGTGGATTTCTTCTTATTAAATCTTTAATCCATTTTATTTCTTCATCGGTATGGGCATTAGGATGAAAAGAGAGTGATCTATGTGATTTGTCCATAAGAGATTCGACTTTTTACCATCATATTTCTTATTCCAGCTCCAAAGAGATATCCTTGAAATGTGATATTTTCTACATACATATTCAATTGAATTACCATTTCTATATGTTTTTACAGTATTAATTCTAGTTTTTAATTCATGTGGTAGATATCTAGTTGTATTTTTGTGATATACTTTTCATGACTTAAGTCCTTTCTATAATTATATTTGTTAACTCAATTATAAGGTTTAAGTCATTTTTATATATAGAAATGTTTCACATCAATTGTATAACAACAAATTGTAAAGATGATGATTTAGGAAGATAATATAAAAAACAATCAAAAATGTTATACTATTACATAGTATTATTAATCTGTTGGTGGTATTTATGAACTATGATTTATTGAATAATATGATAGATTATATTGAAGAAAATTTAACTGAAGATATAAAATATAAAGATTTAGCAAAAAATTGTTGGTGTATCAGAATACTCGCTTCAAAAGAATATTTATGTTTTTAGCTGATATATCTCTTTTTGAATATATTAGAAAAAGAAGATTAAAGCAAAGCTTTTGAAGAACTAAAAACAACAAATATCAAAGTAATTGATTTAGCATTCAAATATCAATATGAATCTGCTATATCATTTTCTAGAGCTTTTAAGAAATTATTTGAAATCACGCCGAGTGAATGCAAAACAAGTAATAAACAATTTAAATTATTTCCTATTTTAAAATTCAATTATAATAACAATTATGGTGAGTTAGATTATGAAATAAAAGAAATTGATAACATTGAAATTTATTGTAAAAAAGTTGTATCAGATAGACATGATGATTCTCTGTATAATATTAGAAAATTATATAAAGAAATAAAGAAAAATGGATTACATAAGAAATTTAATGAAGTTGGACAATATGGTGTATCATTTCATAGAGAAAATGAATATATTTATTTAGTTGGTTGCAAGATAAAATATGAAAATACTGAAAAATTTGTAATTCCAAAGAGCAAATATGTAATTTTAATGTTGGCTCAAGAGAACAAAAAGATATAGTTAAAACTGATAATTTAATTTATTCTAGATGGCTTCCTTCTACTAATTACAATATTATGGAAGATATGCATATCGAATTATATACTGAAAATAATTGTTATATTTATATACCAATAATAGAAGATAAACAAAATTAGAATCAGATTTGTTTATCTTTTTTTGATTTTATTTATGTAAAATTGTATAAAAGGATTATGATGCTTATGAAAAGTAATATAAAAATAGTTTTAGCTCAAGAATATGAGTTGGATGCAATTCATGATATTTTAATTGAAAGATGTAAATGGTTTATTGACAATAAAATTAATCAATGGAAAATTAATTGGTATCTTAATAAATATAATAACGAATATTTTTTTAAAACAGATGAAAGAAAACTTTTTGTATGTAGCAAAGATTAAAAATGAAGTTGTTGGAGTAATGTTATTAAAAAAAAGTGATGAAGAGTATTGGAATAATGATAATGATTCATATTTTTTACATCATTTTGCAACAAGACTAGGAAATAAAGGAATTGGAAGCGTCATGCTTGAATTTGCATATCAAAAGTGTTTAGAAGATGGAAAAGAATATTTAAGATTAGATTCATGGGGTAGTAATGATGGTTTAACAAAATACTATGAAAATATGAATTTTGTAAATGTTAAGACTGGTAAAAAGGAGTATATAAATATAAATTATGGGAAAAGAAAGTAAAAAGTAATAATAGGAATTGTTGCAAAACATAGAGAAGAAGATAAAGATTTAATAAGACAAGATTCTCGAATAAGAGATGAGATAAAACAAGCAATATTTGATAATGGAGGAACTGCAATAGGAATATTATCACCAAACGAAAAAAGTACAAATGGCAGGTGATGATTGGCTTATATATGATAAGTTTTTAGATAAAGAAAATATAATTAAGCAAATAGAATTATGTGATGGCATTATTTTGCAGGGTGGAAATACTAATGAATCGTATGAACCATTTATTGCAAGATATTGCTATGAAAATAACATTCCATGTTTGGGTATATGTGCTGGTCAAAATAGTGTTGCAAGAGCATTAAATGGAACTATTGGAAAAGTTAAAAATCCAGAGAAACATGATAGTTCATTTGATAATTATGTTCATCCAATATTTGTTAATAAAAATTCTAAATTTTATCAGATTATAAAAGCAAAAGAAACTATGGTTAATTCAAGACATAGAAGATTTGTAGAAAAATGTCCTAAACTAGATAAAGTTGGTTTTTGTGATGATAATTATCCAGATGTTATTGAATCAAAAACAAGAAATTTTATATTGGTGTAAGATTTCATCCAGAAAGTTTATATAAAAAGATGACAAAATGAATAATATATTTAAAGAATTTATTGTTAGTTGTAGAAAGGATGATTAAAATGGAATTAAATGAAGTAATTGATAAGAGAAGAAGTATAAGGAAGTATATTAATAAAGAGATAAGTAAAAGAATATAAAGAAAACAAATAAAAGAAGATTATAGAAAAGTAAATAGTAGTTTTTATGATGAAGTAAGATCTACAACAATTGAATACTTTCAATCTAGAGGAAGGAAAAGAACAGATTTATGTTTAACTATTCTGCTGTAATGGAAATAACTGAGTTATCAAATAATAAAGATTTTAAAAAGAATTAGATGAGTATTTAGAAAAATTCAATATGATGAGAAACAAATACAAGATGAGAACATTGTTAAAAAGTATTAACAATGATATGAGATTTTTGATATAGACAACCTGCCTGTTAGTCAAAATGATCCTGATTTAATAGAAGTTTATAAAAAGACATTACCAAAAAATAAAAACTTTAATTTATAAAAATAGTATAAAAAAATTCACATTCTGGTGTGAATTTTTTTTAATAAGTTAATTATAATCCTAATTTGTTAGTTTTATTTTCTTTAGGTTGAAATTTACCATTTAAAACATCTGTAAGTCCTATATTAACATTGTTAATAATACTGCTAGCAACAACTTTTCTATCATCGGTAGAAAAAACTTCATAAATAGGACGATCAGTCACTTCAGAAGCTTTCATTTTTAAATAGGTTCCTCCATTAAAGAAATAGGCTTTTTTTGTAGCATTTTCGATTCCATCCATATTACTAAGATAGTAATCATATTTTTCCATATCAGGAATTCCAATTTCAACTTCTTTAAGTGGATTTAAATATAATACATATAGTTCTGCAAATCCAGAATTATTTTTTTGCTTCTTCTTCAGTAAGTGGTGTAAGTATAATAGGCGGATTATTTAATTTAACATTAATCATCAGTGTTCCTCCTTTAAAATTGTTGGTATTATTATAACATATGAAAAAAAATATTTCAATCAGAAAATAGTTAACAAATTTGAACTTAATAATAAAAGTATGTTGTATTATTGAACACTGAAAAAGGGATTATTTTAAAGGAGATAAATTAAAAAATGGAAAATAATGAACAAGAAAACGAAAAAAATTTTATAATATGTTTGGAGTTTTAACTCATATTTCTGAAATATCGGCATTTATAACAACTCATGGGCCAGAATTTAGTAATTCTTTTTAAAGATGAAATTGAATATATTGAAATGCTTATTAAATGTTATTTAAAAACAAAAGATGCAACAATTATTGAAGAAATATATCAAGAATATGAAGAAGGTAAAAGACAATATTTAAAAGAGAAAAATTTATATTTATTATTATCTGATGCAATAATTGCAGTTGGAAAATCAAATAATAAGAAAAATTTATAAAATAAAAGAAATTAAAGGAGTAGTCGTTAATAATATTATTAAGGGTACTCTTTTTTGATATCATTTAATGAAAGGTGAGTTTGTATGAAATTAATTGTGGATAATATAGTAAAGAATTTTGATAAAAAAAGAAGTATTAAAAATGCTAGTTTTACTTTTTAAAAAAAGAAAAATTTATGGTTTACTCGGAAGAAATGGAGCAGGTAAAACATTTAAAATTAGAGCTTAAGTATGACTTTATTTTTGCTCCTTTTATATATATATTATTAATGTAGTTAAGCCGACTTAGCTCAGTTGGTAGAGCAACGCCCTCGTAACGCGTAGGTCGTAGGTTCAAGTCCTATAGTCGGCACCATTAAAGATTTATTCGAACTGGAAATAGTTCGCTTTTTTATAATAAATTAAAAAATATTATAAAAATTAACATAAGAAAATAAACAGAATAAATAAAAAGTAGATAAAGTGTTAAGTCAAATGATGTTAAGGAAATATTAGAAAACTTAAAACAACAGTTTAATAATATTTTCTGATAAAAAAAGAATATATAAAAGCTATTGATAAGAATAATAAAAATTTCAAAAGTATAAGCAATTATAATTTATCACATATTAAAAACAAATATAAAAGGGTTACGCATAATCTAAGAGAAAATAATATAATAACTGAAAAAGAAATATAAAAAAAAATAAAGATGATTTTGAATTGTAAAGAGAATTAACTGAATTTTATGGTAAAATTGATATAGAAAACGATTAGTTAAATTAGTCTGACTATTTAGAAAGGAGCAATATATGTCAAAAGATTTAGTAAAAACTGAAATAAATGTTATAGATAATAAAATAGGAATAATGAGAATTGGAGATGTAGATTATATATCACTTACCGATTTAGCAAGATATGCTGATGCAGAAGAACCAAGACTTCAATTAGAGATTGGATGAGAAATAAAGAAGTTATTTCTTATTTAGGGCTATGGGAAAGTATGAATAATAAAAATTTTAAAGGGGGCGAATTCGCTACCTTTAAAAATGAAGCAGGTAGTAATAAATTTAAAATGTCCCCACAGAAATGGGTTAAAAAGAAACTAATGCAATTGGAATTGTTTCAAAATCTGGGAGATATGATGGTGGAACATTTGCACATCCTGATATAGCATTTGAATTTGCTAGTTGGTTAAGTCCTGAATTTAAACTTTATTTAATAAAAAGAATTTGAAAGATTAAAAAGTAATGAAATGTATCAACAAAAAAATTGAATGGCATGCTAATAGATTATTATCTAAATTAAACTATGTAGTTCATACTGATGCAGTTAAAAATTATATAGTTCCTACATTAACGGAAGAACAAAAAAGATTTGTATATGCAGAAGAAGCTGATGTTTTAAATATGGCATTATTTGGTATGACGGCTAAAGAATGGAGACAAGAAAATCCAGAACTTGCTAAAAAAGGAAATATTAGAGACTATACAGATTTACTACATTTAGTAATACTAAATAATTTAGAAAATACAAATGCAGAGTTTATAAAACTCGGTATGTTACAAGTGAAAGATTGATTAGTTTAAATAATTCTGCTAGAAATCAAATGGAAATATTAAAAATAATAATGGTATTAAAGAATTAGAATTATTGCAAGAAAAAATAAGTGTAAATAATAGAGTTTTGATTGAAAATAAATAATCGAAAACAAGAAATTTGTAAAAAATAAAAAATGTGATACAGTAAAAAGTCACAAGAGGAGGTTTTATATGAATTTAATTGATCTTATTAAAAATAAAATAAAATTCAAGAATAAAAAGAGCATTTGGAATGAATTATGATAAATTTTGTGAAGTTAAAAGAAAAAAATTGTTGTGATAATGATAGTTTTTCAGATAAAGCATTAGATAAGTTTGCAAGAAGAAATACAAATTATCCTACAAAAGAAGAATTTGAAGAACATATAAGACAAATTCAACAAAATGAGTTACATTCTGATAGATTTACAAAAATTAAAATTTTTGTAAATGATTATTATAAAAGAGAAAATAAAAAGTTAGAAAAGAAATTGTTTAAAATTATTGGTACTTATGGTTTAGAAGATCATTTAATAAATAAAAGTTTTGATGAGAAAAGAATTAGTAAAATAAAAAAGATATATTGAATTAAAGAATTTTATTAATTCATTGACTCAAGATCAGATTAATTCTAATTTGTATTTACGAGCTGTATCAATATTTATGGAAACTAGTATAGAGGATTGTGAATTTATCATTAGAAGATTAAAAAAAAAAATAGAAGATTTAGAATTATCTGATGAAAATCAAAGGTTAGAATTGAATATTAATATTCCAATAAAAAAGACTTAAGCTTCTTCCTACTACAATTTGTGAACAAGTTGGAATTCCATATTATAGACCACAAGACTATAAAATAGCGTATATTAATGTGCTTGACGAAGAAAAACTCACATATATATTCGGAATATAACATATATGTAATACAGAATATTAATAAATTAGCTACAGATATTTATCAGTTACAAATGTGGAATTTATTATCTATATACCCTGAACAAATATATAACTATTATTTTATATATTGAATAATGATTCTGAACATGAGTTTAGAACAGCATATTTTGTGAAAAATATAGAGAAAGAATTGCTGAGATAGAGAATAAACCATACTTTATGAAAACAAAAAGAAAATATAGAATATTGTTAATATGGACTTTGAAGATTTAGAAAAATATAGAACAAAGAATAGAGAAAAGCCTACATATGATTTAAGGTTAAGAATAGATGGTATTCCAATAGATGAACACATTATTACTATTGAACAAGTAGATAAAAATTAGATAAAACTACTAATGGCCCTAAACTTGTTTTTTAAGAATAAAAAACAATAATGATAGTAATAAAATTCAAGAAAGTAATGTAAAATACTTTCTTTTGTTTTGTTAATATATATAATTAGTTAGTAAGTTTATTACTTACTATCATCTTTTGCCTGGCAGTTGTTAAACCTGCTTCTTACTGACACCATTAAAGATTTATTCGAACTAGAATAGTTCGTTTTTTCTTTGTTTAAACATTGACATTTATATAAGTAAATGTTACACTCAGCTTTCAAATTGCGGGGAGTGTTTAGAATGAAATGTTTAAATAAAAATAAAATGTAGGGGATGTATTTTTTTATAACAAATAGTAATTTTAAATATAGTACAATCTATGATAATTATGAAGATTTTTGCTGTTAAGTATTTAGGAAAAACCCAAAAACCAGAGATGACCAAGGAAGAGTATTCAGCACGAAAGTAAACTTGTTGACGATACATCTTGGGTTGAACCATCTTACCAGATTGAGTTTTACAGATCTTTCTTTAGATGGTGAATTTTTAAATACGTTCAACGGGAAAACCGGGACTTTGAACCTATAGTGAAGAAACATATTAGAATATTAAAGCAATTTGTTTCAATTTGCTACTAGAGTAGAACCAATACGCATTGCTACAAATATGGCTCGTCCAGTAGAAATTAATGAAGAAAAGTATGGAAGATTATTTAAGAAATACTGATGAAGAAAGAATTGCAATAATAAATAATAGCTGCCAGCTAGAGAATTTTCTAGAGAATATCAACAGTTATTTTCGTTGATGATGAAAAGACGCGAGCAAAGGCCAATCCCTTTGAAAGCCAATTGGAAAAATTTTGAGAGCATCAAAAAGTGATGTCATTATCCCAAAAGATATACTAATGTCTGAGAACTATTTATTAGTTCTATTTTCTGAATGGTTTATTTATAGCAAAGAGCATCGCCATATTTGCATTTGAGGATATACATGGATAGAAGCTTTTAGATTTAGATGGTGTGAAGTTCAGAAAATCTCTATCGTGTGTTTATACAGAGATGAGTGACGTTTTTAAAGAGATTCTTAATAGATAACAAAGAACTTTTCAAAAACGTTATAAATGGATGAAGAAATTCAAGATTTTGGATAAAAAAATGAAATTAAGTTTATGACTGGTTTGAAAAGAAAAGTTAAAGATAATACACTTGTAGTTATTACTGCTGAACTGATTATCAAGCACTTATTGCTAAAAGCATTTTGAAAATATTGATTAGTGACATTAAAAATATTTAATAATGAACATAGTAAAACGAAAAAATTTTAGAGAAGATTTATTATAGAGATGATGATGATATTATTTGTCTAATGCTGCTGATAGTATGTGTTTATATTTTAAGAACAATGCAGAACCAGATGGAAAAAAGATAATGTTATTAATATAATAACTGGGGTGAGAATATAAATAAAAGTTAAATGAAAGATGCTAAAATGAATTATAAAAATGAGAATATACTCATGAAGAATTTGTCAATTTGGTTATGAGTTTAAATGAAAAAGAACTTTGATTTGGTTCTAATTATGGTGGTTATCCAGTTCTCTTTTTGGTTTGATGAAAGAATCAGTCATATTCCAGTTTATTCAAACTAACGTTATTATTAGAAATCAAGATACAAGAACTGATAGGTGATCACTCCTGAGGCTGCTCCATGATTTTGTATATCTTAAGATTTACAGTGTTAAGCGTGAGTTTCTTTGAAACGAATGCCAGTCACTGGAGGTTAAATGAAGGACGCACCATTCGGTGCTAGCAGGTCAGAAGGTTGTTGGCGGTCAATACGTCTCTTTATTTAGCTGATGTTTCTATAACTGACAAAGTCTAAAGAGATTCTGAAACAAAAAGGCAAAAGTTTAACATAATGATGATTGATAAACAATTCGTCAGAAAAAAGATTTGGAACTATTTATTAGTTCTCTTTTTACTTTATGTTAAAATAGACGATCTATACTTATGGAGGTAAAATGATACATAAATCATAATAAAAGTATTGATGATATCGTCTATGGCTGATATTGATGAATGTTTCGCTATTTTACTTCAGATAAATTTATATAATAATCGCTTTCGATTTATATTCCAGCCGAAAACCGAAAAGACTCAGCCAATATGTATGAAAACGTGTTTGATTTTTCTCAACTAGGAATGTTATCTATCTATGTGATTTCACCATTAATCCCTCAGATCGAGGCATTAGATGAGCATGAAGAGATTAGTTTCCAAAATTCAAAACATTTTGATCATCATTCATCATATGGTGGCCGTCCCAAATCATGTTAATGCTCATGTTATTTTAAATGGAAGACTCAGTGAACGGAGCTTTCTATAACTATTTGTTAAGTCTCTCCACTCAAACTTGATAGTCCTTTTTCATCAGCGTTTTTGTTGCAGCCACAGAGAAACGATGCATGGGATTTTCTGGAAGACCCTATAATGCCAAACATGCTTGCTTGATGCTATGGAATACACTGGACCAGTTGCTTTATATTTGAAATTACTCAATTCTTTAAATGATCTTAGACGAATTTTAAACTTCCTAATCTTTTAGTGATCTATATGAAGCTGATGGTCTCTGGTCAAAGAAGTTATGTTTTGATTTGAAATGAAAACCTTTTAGTGACAACTTAAAACAATATAAAAATGGAGTTATTATTGCAGAACAATATAGATCAATATTAGGTAATGAAATTTGTAAATGCGACCTGATTTTGGATTTTGTAAATGATTCAAATAGTCGGAACTCAGTTTCTCTTAGATGTTAAAGATGATGTTGATTTAACCATGTAATTCCACCACGATGGTGGAGCGGACATAAAATCAGCCGGATTGTAATATGAAGAATCTATTCCAAATCAAGAACATCATAACAGAATATTTAAAAAAAGAACTTTTACCGATTAATAGGAAATAAGATTTAGTTGATATCTGGCTTTAATGGTGATAAACATTATGCAGAACCCTTTTTTTCATATTTTCTATATTAAATATATTATGGAAAGTTTTCAACATTCTTTGTAAAGAAAAAATTCGAAGCGGAATCTCTTTATTTCTACTCCAGAATCATATGGATCAAACTGCCTGACTGCATTTTAATATATTCATGTTGCTTGTGATGGTCAACGGCATTTTTGTTTTAACTGCAGATGGTTTTCTTAACCACCTCGAGTTAGTTATGGTGTTTTATTGGCAGTATCGAAAAACTGGGATTTACCGATCCAATGAATATACTATAAACATATTTCATTAGAAATTTCTCCTTATATGGGCTTTTCTTCAGGTTATTTCAGCTTATGCGAAGCTTAAACTATTTATTGTAAACCATTTGCGCAAGCTATTCCAACGTATATAACTACTATGATTTGTTTATTTATAATTGACAATATATTCACTTATGCCAGTGGTAAAGTTCATAAGTAGTATAAAACCAACTTTAGAATAAAAAACAAGTTTAGTGATATTATGGAAGAATAAATTATTTTAGACACTGAATAAGGTGCTTGTATGGGAATGGATTCCATTATATGATTGTTAAAAAATAAAGTCCAAAATGAAGATTTTAAGAAAACTCTGATACTATATATAAAAACAAGAAATATCTAGAAAATAAACAAACTTATTATAAAATAAGGACGTGTTGATGATCCAAAAGAAACAAGTCCACAAAATATCAGAGATGAAAACGATTTATTGATTCTAAGCTTGGCAGAACTTTTTAGTTGAAAACGTAAGCTTAATATAATAATGAAGTGTAGAAAAAAATATTCAATGCCACAAGTTCAGATAGTTTGAGGTTTTATTGTTGTTACAAAAAAGAATTGTATTAGAATGAAAGAAGATAGTATTGATTATTTAAAAACAAATAATTTTATAACTCCTGAATGAGCTTGTAAGTTGGTTTTATAAAAACTTAAGACATTGTTATTCTGGTTCTTAAAATTGTTAGTTATTTCAACTAGATAATCTAGTTCGTCAACAAAGGCTAATTGTAGTATTATATATGGTTTTTAAAGATTTTAGATATTCTTCAAACTAACAAAACAACTGAAAAATATTTGCTCTTTCTTTTTCTAAATCCAATTTTTCTTTCATTGTTATTAACCTAAAAAACATTTCATCGTTTAAAACATGTCTTTCCAAATGGTTACAAAATTCAACATAACTTTTCAGTTTGATGTTTTTGTCACATTTTATAAAACTAATATTTAAATTCCGGTACTTTTGGTTTTCCTCAGACGTTAGATTCTGGACATTATTATACTAGCCACGTGGGAAAACAACCATATTATCTATATTTGTTCTGAAATTGAAAGTGAGGAAATTTTATGACTTTAAAGTGTATTAAATGTTGTTTTATAATTCCCTTGTAAAAGCAGTTTGAGTGCAGAAACTCGATTTTTGTTACTTTTAAATTTAACATTTAATTGTTACAGGTTATATTTAGATTGTTTTATTCCATTCAAAATAACAATAAGAAATATTCGTTCCGATATTGGTTATTAATAACGATTTTGATTTATTTAATAATTTAGTCTAATATGTTGATATGTCTTTAAACATGTGAGTTCACTTCATGAACCATTTAAACGATGATGAAGTTTCAACGGTGATCTGAAATTTTATGAGAAACCATATGGAAGAAAAAATATATTTCAGATTTTCAAGAAACTGAACGGTAATATTTTAGAAGATAGAATATCAACGAAACTCCAAAATTCGTTGTTTTTAAAGCTTATTTTGATGATAAAGTTTATTATTTTCCGTTATTAGACTGGAGTTTGGATTATTATTAGTTTATATTTATGCAATGCAAAAAACATAAAATTTGTTGGTAAATAAAACCTTTCAAAAAGATAAGACAACTTAGTAAAGTTGAATTAAAAGCCGATAAATATAAAGTTGTCCAATTATTGGCGACGCACCATCTTTTGTGAAGGTATATCTGGCTTTATATGGCTTTAAAACGGAGTTGTGATTTAAAAAATTTTAAAGCTAAGTTTCGTTTTACCAATTAGATAAATTTTAAAATATATAAAGAATCAAAAAGGGTTTACTTGTCTAAAATTGCAAAGAAAAACAAGATTATGAAAAATGCAACTGTAAAGCGTTTTTTACCTTAGCACAAGTTATCAGCGAATAATAATTTATATGCTTTACTAAAAACGGAGAAAATTCTAGGAAATAGGAATTGAAGATTATGGGCCACAAAGTTTTAATGAAATAAAAACAATCAGAATAATAATTAATTGGCAGTCCAATTTATTTTACCATAAACTAGAAAGGAATTAATTATTGTTAGAACGGTGACGTGTTAAGTGGAAATGAAGTATTTATTATGAATATGGAATGATACCGATAAGGATGAACAACAATTATGTGGTTGTGCATGTCCCCTCCAGTATATGAATATCGTCTCAAGCCAAGAAAGAGTATGTACTAGAGTAATTGGTACATGAAGTTCCGCAATGCCAACACATTACCAAGATTATAAACTATCATGTTTATAAATATTCTGTATGTCTTTGTTACAATGAGTGAAACGATACTTTGTGGAAAACGAAAGATCCTCATGGCCAAACTCTAGAAAATAGGAGTTTTTTATATTTACAAATAAAAATACCATTTTGTGCTTTTGACAATAATGATAAAAACTCTAGAGTTTTATGAAATTTATAATACTTGCGTAAGCTATGACAAAAACAAATCCATAAAGATTACTTCAGAAAGCAAGAAGTTTAAATTATTAATGTCAAAACACATAAGGACTCACCTAACTTAAAGAAGTTACGAACGAATTGAAAATATGTAAAGTTAGTACAAAAAGTTTTCAAATGAGCGAAGAAAAAATTCAGTGTTGATGCTGTCATAATACCTTGAAAAAAAAAATATTGAAAATTGCTATTGGTGGTGCTACATTTATTGAAACCATGAAGCACTAAAACATTGTACTGTTATTCTAAAATATGTTATTTGATGAAACAGTTGCTTAACCAATAGCAATTGTAATGAAAATTTAGATTAATTAAATGTTCCATTGTATGCTGAAAAATTATGAATGTGCCAAGAATTTTAAAAGAAGAATTAATGTCGTTCTAAAATGGAAATATATCATTATCATGCTAATTTTGCTTATAATTCAAACAAACAGCAATGTTAACTAGTGATCAAACTGAAGTTATTTTATTACATTCTTCTTATATCTAAAGCAGATAAATCGAATTAAATTGATGATGTAATTAACTAAAAATCATTTAAACTATTTGATTACATGTTAGACAATGCAAATCAAAAGTTCAACTAAAGAAATGATCATTTTAGTTCCAGCCTAGAGATGTCAGTTGTTTGATATTTTATCCCAGATATATCAAGTTACATCAAAATAGTCCTAATATGATAAAGCTATGTACAGTTTACAACTGTCCAGGTGTTGGTGAAGAATTCGTATTAAACAATAGATTTACATAATTCCTGTAATATTTTCATTTTAAATTTTGAACGTATTCATCCTCGTTTGATGGAAACTATCAAAGAAGTTAATGGTTAAGGTTAAAGAACGTTAAAAATAATATTGTTCCTTTTATCGCGCTTGATGATGACAAAAGTCTTTACTATTAAGAGGTTTAAAAGAATACGAAATGATAAAAATGTTTTTAATTGGATACTAAAACATGAAATAAGACATGAAAGAAAATATGTGCAGAACTATTAAAGTTTTGACTTAAAATGAAAAACATTAAGGAAATAGTTTGGGGCTCAGAAGTTAGTAGTAGTTTTTTATGTTTTAAAAGGCATAGACTATTTTTTATTTTATAGGAGAGAGTGAAATTATTTTATCCATCAATCGATGCAAAAAATCTTAAAAACAGTTAACTAAAATATATTCTCCGTTCGCGTTGTTGCAAAAGAAGACGAATGTAGAAGAAAGAAATGAACATAAAAAGAAATTGAAGAGATGAAGAAATTCGATGATTTAACTACATTATAGAAAATTAACTTTTGAGAGTGAAATATTAAGTGAAATTTTATAATAAAAATATTTCCGAAAGATGTATTTAGTTGAACCGAAAACCAGCACCGAATTTCTTCTAAAGAAGCAGAGACGAGAATTTTAAAATATAAAACGAACAAAATTTCGCCCAGTTTAAGGATTTAACATTTATAATTTTTCAATTTGTCAGTATTTTTTGCTTCATGAAAGTTTTTAATAGTCATAGTCATATCACTGATGCTGCCGTAATATTTGTAGCAATACGTAACTGAACGAAGCTGGCCTG
>VOFC01006844.1_pt1 | contig 30091 bp, 63 predicted proteins | sample 5384161 | NCBI WGS metagenome assembly VOFC01 (sample SAMN12384722, study PRJNA508395) | human gut metagenome | isolation source: healthy gut B | host: Homo sapiens
CATACTACTACTATAAATATTAAAATATAAAATACTTTACCTAAAACAGGATCTTTAAGTATATAAAAGATTGAAGCAGTTGCAAATAAGAAATCTATTGCGTAAATAATTAAAACTGTTGTTCTGTGTGAAAAATTCATACCCAATAATTGATGATGAATATGATCTTTATCTGGTGAAAATGGTGGTTGATGCTTCAAAAGTCTTCTTATAATAGCAAATAAAGTATCAAGAATTGGAATACCTAAGATCATTATTGGCACAAATAAACTAGTCAAAGCAGGTCCCTTAAATTCTAAAAAGTGTTATTACTGCTATTATAAATCCTAAGAACATAGCACAATCGCCACAAAATATCTTAGCTGGATGAAAATTATGAAGTAAGAATCCTAAAGTAGCACCTAACATAATAAATGTTAAAATCATAACAAGACTACCGCTTCTACCTTGAAAGAAACCAATTATACCAATAGTTAAAAAGAAAATACTGCATATACCACCACATAATCCATCTAAACCATCTATTAAATTAATAATATTAGTACAAGCAACTATAAAGAAAATTGTCAGTGGATAAGACAAAATTCCAAAATCGATTGTATAACCAAAAGGCCGTAATATTATTTAAAAGTATTCCCCCATAAAAAACAATAATACAGGCAGCTATTAACTGTCCCAATAGTTTTCTACTTGCTCTTATTGACTTTATGTCATCTATAATACCTGTTAAAACAATTACAAAACTCCCTATCAAAATCGAATTCATTTGAATACTTTCTATTCCAAATAACATATAGCCAACTAAGAAAGCTAAAAAATATTCCAACTCCTCCAAGTTTAGGCATTACTTTTTATGAATATGTCTATTACCTTCATCACTTCTTGGAATATCTAAAGCACCTATATGAAAGGCTATTTTTTTTTCATTCCAGGCATTATTAGTGCTGAGCAAAGAAAGGTTACTGCAACAATCTTTAAAGCGCTTAATATTTCTTGACTCATTCTACTACCTCTTTTTCTTATTCAATTATACCAGTTTATATCCTATTGTACAATTATTTTAAAAAAGAAAAAAGTCTAGTTCTCTTCTAGACTTCTCACATCATCAAGTAAAACTCCTGTTCCTTCTGCTACACAAGTTAATGGAGTGTCAGCTATAAAAACAGGAATTTTTAGTTTATCTTTTTAATAATGGAACTAAACCTGTCAACATACTTCCACCACCAGTTAAGATTACACCTTTTTCTACAATATCTGCTGATAATTCTGGAGGAGTTTGTTCTAAAACATTAGTAGCTGCTTTAATATATTTTTGAAGTGATTCAGATAAAGCCTCTTCAGTTTCATTTTCAAATATTTCTATTGTACTAGGTAATCCTGTAATTAAATCTCGTCCTCTTACTTCCATTTTTTTTCTTCTTATCAGGATTATAAACATTAGCAAACTCTATTTTTATTTCTTCGGCTGTTTTATCACCTATTAATAATTTATACTTTTCTTTAATAAACTTGATAATATCTTGATCAAATACATTACCAGCCACTCTAATAGACGCACTAGTAACTATATCTTTTAAAGAAAGAACAGCTATATCAGTAGTACCACCACCAATATCTATAACCATATTGCCACTAGGTTTAGAAATATCCATTCCTGCACCAATAGCAGCTACTTTAGGTTCTTCTTCTAAGAATACTCTTCTTGCTCCAGTTCTTTCAGCTGCTTCCTTAATGGCATTTTTCTCAACTGGAGTAATATTAGATGGACAACATATCAAGATTCTAGGTCTTGAAAAGAAATTACGAGCATGAATCTTTCTAATAAAATAGTCAAGCATAATCTCTGTTATTTCAAAATCAGCAATAACTCCATCTTTCATCGGTTTAATAGCTTTCACCTTTCCAGGAGTTCTTCCCAACATTTCACTAGCTTCACGTCCTACTGCTACAACTTTCTTATTATCTGTATCAATAGCTACTACACTAGGTTCATTTAAAACTATTCCCTCACCTTTTATATATATTAATACATTTGCTGTTCCTAAATCTATTCCAATATCCTTTGCTAACATCCATATCACGTCCTTTTACTGTTAATATTTTAACAAAATTTCTTTTTTACTTGTAAATTAATTTCCCATCAAAAATAGTTTTTCCTACTATTTTAAATATATACATTATAATTACATTTATTACTTTATTTTACATACAAAAAGATGATTGGTTTTAATCATCTCTATTTAACATTATTCTGCTTTCTTTGTTTCAGTAGTATTATTCTTAGATTCATTAGTGTTAGTCTCTGCTTTTATTTCTTTATCAAAAATAATCCTCAGGATTTACTACTTGACTATTTAAATAAAGTTCAAAGTGCAAATGATTCCCTAATTCTTTATCAATACTGTTAGTTCCACTCTTACCAATCACTTGTCCTTGTTTTACTGTATCATTTTTCTTAACAGATACTTCTCCTAAACTTTGATAACTACTTACAAGATTATTTTCATGTTGTACTTCTACTATTTTACCTAACAACTCATCATCTTTTATATTAATAACAGTTCCATCTAAAACTGCTATTACCTCAAAGGTTTTTCATTCTTAGTAAAATCCATTCCTGAATTTTGAATATATGTATCTTCATGATACAAAATTGATTTTTCTTGTGTTGCATTATCAGCTTGGTAGTTATAAAAAAATATTTAGTAGTTGCCACAGATTGATCTTTAAAAGGTTTTATCATTTTAGTAGTTTCATTTATAACTTCTACATCTTCATCTTTATCTAGAATAGAACTATTAACATGTTCAACTTGTTCGATAGGTTTTAAATCTTTTTTTCATGTTTTGACTTTCTAGATAAGCTCCTACTCCAGTAAAGACAAAGATAGCAGTATAAATTCCTACTATTGCACCTTTTTTAGTTTTAATCTTTTTCATATTTTCACCTCATTTAAAGTTTTACCTAAAAGGCGAAAAATTATACAATTTTTTAAAAAATTTTGATACTGTAAAAAGTCCCAAATAAAGTTAGTTACTAAATATGTCATTGAAAGTGCTAACATAAAATATAATACTCTAGCTTGTAGTACTCTATTTTTTTAAATAAAGAATTTATATTTAAAGAATCAAAAGACCAAATAACTAAAATTCCAACTAAAATATAAATAAAATATTTAGCACTCATGACTATCCTCATATTTAGCTATTTTTTCAATTCTTCTATGATGTCTCTCTTCAGCTGAAAATGGTGTTTCAATAAATTTTTTAACTAGACTGTAGGCTTCATCTGTTGATAACTTTTCACTAAGACATATTATATTAGCATCATTATCAGTTCTAGTTTCTAAAACATCTTCTAATGATACTACTCTTGCTGCTCTTATTCCCTTAACTTTATTACAAGCAATACTTATGCCAATTCCACTACCACAAATAGCTATTCCATAATCTAAATTTTTATTAGCTACTTCTTCACTTAATTTAAAAAGCATAATCAGGATAATCAACACTTTCTTCACTAAAAGTACCAAAGTCAATTATCTGGTATTCCTCTTCTAGTTTTTTAAACAAATTTGTTTTTAATTTAAATCCTCTATGATCTGATGTAATTCCTAATTTCATATTTATTTCCTTCTTTCCACAATTAATTGTTAATAAAATATATTTTTACTTTTTTTCCACAATATCTGTGAATAATTTTTGAACATTTATTATTTTTTCCACAAGTATTGTGTGTTATTCTACAAAAATTTTATCCACAACTAATTATTTATTTTTTTAGTAAGACTTTTCCACAGTCTTGTGGATAATTTTTAGTTTTAGCATTTTTTAAACCAAGTCTTCCACCCATGACTACTGCCAAATGGGATACATCTATTCCATGATAAATACACTCTGAATTGTCTCTACTTAAGATTTCATCTAGTTCTTCAAACGAAAACATGTCTCCTGGCAAATATTCTTCATAACTGGTTTCTATTTTTATAGGTCTTGTTAATTTATACCGAATACCAGTTCTTTTATTTTGAATTAGTGGATTATAATAACAATATAATGTACCCTTTCTTATAATAGAACCACTTATATCACAAGTAATTGGATTACTTGCTTTCATTTCTCTAGACCCACTATAAAAATATACTACATCATTTGGAAAATAAGTTTGACTTATATTAAATAATTCTAAACTTTTTTTAACTTCTTCTTTTGATTTATTCTCTTCTATTAAGCACTCTTCCCACAAGTCAAAATCAAACATATTCGTCCATACTACTCACCATATTGAGAATATCATTTTTTATTTAGAGTGCAAGAAAAAAAGAAGCAATTAAGCTTCTGCATCTTGGGTATAACCATATTTTTTATTAAACTTGTCAACACGACCTGTACGTGAAGCACGAGATTGCTTACCTGTATAGAATGGATGACATTTTGAACAAACTTCAACTGTTAATTCGTCTTTATTTGATTTAACTTCAAATGTTTCTCCACATGCACAAGTAACTTTACAAGTTTTATATTCTGGATGAATTCCCTTTTTCATGTATATCTCTCCTTCCGCCATGATAAATTCATATCATAGTAATGACTAACCGCTAATAATATATCAAACTTTTTTTACGAAAGGCAAGACTTTTTTTACTTTTTAAGTTGCTTCATTATCTCTAGATATATGGCTTTATACCCTTCATTTGAAGGATGAATATTAGTTGGATTTGGTAAATAATCATTATTATTTTTAAAAACCAGGTAAATTGATACAAATTCTATATCATATTTAGTAGTCACTTTCTTCATCTCTTCATCAAAATAGGCAAATACTCTATCTGGTACTATATCTGTATACTCATACGGATTATAATAACCAAGCAAAATTATTTTTCCATTATTATATTTTCTAATACTCTTAAGTAAATTATCTAATTCTTTTCATTTTTTTAGAAAAAATATCTAACAGTTTTTATCATCAATTATAGATATATCACTTGTTGACATATTTATCTCAGTCAACAAGTCATTGCCACCGATTGATATAGTTACTAAATCTGCTTCTCTTAAACATTTTTTAAAAGATAAAGTCTTATTTTGTCTTGTTAGTATTTGATTCATGTCAAGTTGGTGTTGTAAATCGGCAATTCTAAAACCAGCAAAAAGCGAAGTCTTTACTATAATTATTAAGTTTATTGTTTTCTTTTAAGATAACTAGCTAAATAATCACTATAGCCATAACCTTCTTCATTATAAGCATTTACTCCTAAGGATAGAGAATCACCTATAGCTAAATAATTAATTTTATCATTATGAAATGTCATATAAATTAAATAAATTATTAAAAGTAGAAAACAAAAGATAATAAGTTTTTTTATGTTTCATTTTATCACCTAAAAAAAATTAGAGTCATAATATTATATTTCTCTAATTTCTACTTTAGCACCAACATTAGTTAATTTTTCTACAATATTTTCATATCCTCTTAAGATATGTTCTACATTAGTTATCTTAGTTGTACCATCAGCCATTAAACCAGCTATTACTAAAGATGCACCTGCTCTTAAATCAGTTGCTACCACATCACAACCTACTAGTTTTGTAGGACCAATAACTGTAGATGTTTGATTTTTTACTCGTATATCTGCTCCCATTGAATTTAAATATGGTATATGCATAAATCTATTTTCATAAATAGTTTCTTCTATTTTACTCTGTCCTTTACATGCGGTAAGTAATGGCGTAAGTGGTTGTTGTAAATCTGTTGGAAAACCAGGATATGTCTGTGTCTTAACATGAATTGCTTTATAATTATCTTGTTTACTAACAATTATATAATCTGCTCCAATATCAAGAAAAACGCCCATCTCTTCTAATTTACTAGTTAACGATTCAATATGTTCAGGAATAATATTATCTACTTTTTAAGTTTTCTCCTACAGCAGCTCCTAGAATAACATAAGTTCCAGCTTCTATTCTATCAGGAATCACCTCATGAAAACATTTACCAAGATAAGAAACACCTTCTATTTCAATACTTGAAGTACCTGCCCCTCTTATCTTAGCTCCCATATTATTTAATAAGGTAGCAACATTTACTATTTCTGGTTCTTTAGCTGCATTATCAATAATTGTTTTTCCTTTAGCTTTTTTACAGCTGCTAACATTATATTAATAGTAGCTCCTACACTAGCAAAATCTAGATAAATATTATTACCTATTAACTCATCAGCTTCTACTATATAGCAGTTATCTTTATTAGTTACTTTAGCTCCTAAAGCTTCAAAACCTTTTAAATGTAAATTAATTGGTCTTGCTCTATAGAACACCCTCCTGGTAATGACATAGTAACTTTCTTATATTTACCTACTAAAGGCTCCCATAAAATAATATGAAGCTCTAAGTTTCTTTGCTAAAGATGCTGGTATCTCTTTATTTTCTAACTCTTTTGAATCTATTACAATAGTTTCACTAGCTCTTTTAACCTTTGCTCCTAAAAAGATAATATTTCACATAATGCTTCTGTATCAGTAATATCTGGTACATTACAAATAGTTACTTCTTCATCTGATAATATGGCTGCAGGTATTAAAGCCACAGCACTATTTTTAGCACCACTAACCCTAATGGTACCAGTTAACTTATTTCCACCATTAATTTCTAATAACTTCATATATCTTACTCTCTTTTTCGCTATATTATATTAGTATTTTAAAATTTGTTTCCAACTAGACTTAAAAATAAATAAATCACTCTAAAAACTGTATCTCTACTAATATAATAAAGAAAAACAAGTAATTTGTCAAAAAAAAAAGAAACGAAAAATTCTAAATTTTCGTTAAAATCTTTCGTTTTCTTGATTTTCTAATTCATCTTTAGGACAATCTTCTTCTTGTCTACTAAACATTTCTTTTTCATTCACTTCTTTTGCAGATGGACAATTTCTATTTTGATTTTTTTTTTCCTTCTGCTTATTATTAATGTTTTTATTTTTTCATTTTTACCTCCCTTATTACTATTAACATTATTTTTATAAATATACTTCTAAAATGAAATAAGTAAATATTTTATTCAAGTATTAACAAAATTATACTTCCAAAGATATTAGCAATCTTACCAAATCTAATAGTTAATCTCTTACCACAATCTAATCCTATTTTTGTAAATAAAAAACTAAATATAGAGAATAATAATCCACATAAAACCGTATTTTCTTCATATACACCTAATCCTATACCTACTGAAAACTATCTATACTTACACTAAACGCAAATAATAAGGCTTGATAAAAACTAGTTATTTTAATTTTTCTTGCATCTAAATCTTTTAAGCTCAAGAGCATCTCACTAGCTAATATAGTAAAATTATACCCACTAACAAATCAGGATTAGGTAAGAATGATTCTAAAAGAAATAATCCAATTAGATTACCAAGTATAGGCATAAAAAATGAAATGATCCTACCATTAAACTTAATAAATTAGTCATTTTTTTATCAAGACCTAATGTTCCATAAATTATAGCTAGAGAAAAGCATCCATACTTAGACTAATAGAGATTATTATTAATTGTCCTAAATTCATAGCACCACCTACTAAGAATTTATGTAAATAATCTATCTATTAGAAGTATTTTTCTAGCATATCTTTAATATATAGTCGATACTCTACATCTGTTTTTTTTATCATTTTCTATAAGACAAAATGGGGAAATAAACACACCACCAGTTATCACCTTTTCCATCCCCTATGGTAACCACTAAAGATTCATAATATCCTTCTTTATAGGTTATACCTTTATATTTCTTTTTAGGAAAATAGTTTAACCCATAATTAATATTATAAATATCATTACTCTTATTTGTTAATAAAGTATTTCTAACATTAGTTGAAAAGCTATTTTGATTAGATTTTAATAATCTCCTAGATTCATCAATAGACTTACTATTTTTTAATAATTTATTTATCTCTACCTGTAAGTTATCTTTAACCTTCATCTTTATCTTTTTGGTCTTCTTCACTATTAGATTTTGCTACTACTCTAAATCTAATAGCTTCATCAGGTATAACAATTTCTTCTCCTTTAGTATAACTAGCCAAAGAGATAATGATTAAACTTATTATTATTAGAAATTTTTTCATTAAAAAAATCACCCTTTTTCTAATATATTAATGGTGACTTTTTTTCATTTTTAATCAATTTTATTTCTAACAAATATCATTCTATTTCGACCATACAAATCTTTTTACAAGTAATTTCTATATCTTTAAGATACTTATTTACAATATCATAAATTTCTTCTTTTTGACTTTCTCCTATTTCAAAAGCTATTAGAAATTTATTATTTAAATATGGTTTAATATTAGCTAATATTTTTCTATAACAATCAAGACCATCTGCACCTCCATAAAGTGCTAAAGATGGTTCATTGTTCTTTACTATTTCTTCTATTTCTTCATCAGTTCTTATATATGGTGGATTAGAAACAATAATATCATACTTCTCTAATTTTACATTAGAAAGCCAATCACTTTCGATCAATGTAACATCAAGATTAAGATTATTAGCATTTAATCTAGCTACTTCTAAAGCTTCTTTTGATATATCTGTTAGTGTTACTTCACTATCTTTTAAGATGCTTTTAAGAGTTAGTCCAATTGCTCCACTGCCACATCCTAAATCTAATATTTTATTTTTTATCTTTGTTCAAGTCTTTAGTATACTCTACTACCTGTTCCACTAGCTCTTCTGTCTCAAATCGTGGTATCAATACATTTTATTAACAATAAACTTAAGTCCACAGAAATTAACATTGCCAATAACATATTGAATAGGTTTATTTTTTTTTTAAAGCTTCTAATGATGATTTATATAATTTTTCTATATCACTATCTACCTCTTTATCTAGAATGGTTAATAGTTCTAAAGGATTAACATCTAAATACGAAGAAAGTAGCATCTTAGCATGATCACTACTTGTCTTACCCCTTACCATATACAATTAATTCTTCAACTGTCATTATGCTTCTTCACCAGCTAATTTTCTTCTTTGATCTTCCATCGTCAAAGCATCTATTATCTCATCTAGCTGTCCATTCATTACTCTATCTAAACTATTAGTAGTAAAACCAATACGATGATCTGTTACTCTATTTTTGTGGATAGTTATAAGTTCTTATCTTTTCAGCTCTATCCCCTGTACCTATCTTACTTCTTCTTTCACTACCAAGTTCTTGGTCATGTTTCTGTTGTTCTAAATCATAAAGTCTTGCTTTTAATACTTTCATAGCTTGTTCCTTATTTTGAATTTGACTTCTCTCATTTTGACAAGTTACTACTGTATTAGTAGGTAAATGGGTAATTCTAACAGCACTATCTGTAGTATTTACTCCTTGACCACCACAACCTGATGACCTAAAGATATCAATTCTTAAATCTTTTGGATCGATAGTAATATTAACATCTTCTGCTTCTGGCATTACTAAAACAGTAGCTGTAGAAGTTTGAATTCTCCCATTACTTTCTGTAACAGGCACTCTTTGTACTCTATGTGATCCACTTTCATATTTAAGTTTAGAATATGCTCCTTGTCCTTTAATCATAAATTCTATTTGACTAAATCCACCTGCAGTACCTTCAACAGCATTAATTATTTCTATTTTAAACCTATTCTTTCTGCATATCTTGAATACATTCTAAACAAATCACCTGCAAAATATTAGCTTCATCTCCACCAGCTGCTCCTCTTATTTCCATAATAACGTTTTTAGAATCATTAGGATCCTTTGGTATTAATAATATTTCTAGATTCTTTTCAATGCTTTCTTTTTTCTTCTTCTAAACTTTTTAATTCATCTTTAGCTATTTCTTTTAGTTCATCATCATTTAACATTTCTTCAGTATCTACAATAGATTCTAATACTTTTTATATTTCTTATATTCTGTTACTACTTCTTCTAAATCTGCTATCTCTTTAGATATCTCCCTTGTTTTATTAATATTCTTTAAAACGTCTTCACTCATTAACTCTGTCTGTAATTGATTATATTTAGTAAGCGTAGCTTCTAATCTTTCTATCATCTAAATCAAGTCCTTTCTTTGTCTGACTGTCGAGCTAATTATATCATAGCTACAACATCTCTTGCAAATAATTTAAAGAAAAAAGAACTATTCATTTTCTAGTTCTTCTTCATCAACGACAACCAAGTCTTTTAAATCTTCATTAGGATCAACATAATCATCATCGTCATCAGCATCTCCTGAATCATAATTATCTTCTTCCATATCATCAGCAATCATGTCATCCTTTATTTCATCTGATTCCTCATCATCATCTTCTTCATCTTCTATTTTAGCTATTTTATCAGATGTATGACGACTTCTTAAGTCCCAACAACCGTCTTCTAACATGATAAAACGTTTATCTGTAGTAAGTGATGTATAATAATCTCCTATTTTCTCTTCAAAAGTACTACTTGGAAGTTCTAACAAAGTTACAATGCTTTTAAAAAGCTCAGCAGTATTTTGCTTTCCTTGCTCCTCTAAAAGATAAAATGTGATGTCTTTATTTGACAATAGTTCTAATTCTTCTTTTTTCATTTCTGACAACTTCATTTCTTTTTCCTCCCGTATTAAAGTCTATTCAAAATGAATTTCTTCTTAATATTCAAATCATATAAACTTATATCATTTTTTATTAGCAATTGCAATACTTTTTTATATACTTTACATTTTTTCAGGTATTTCAATTCCTAAAATAGTCAATAACTCTACATTTGTATCATATACATTTTTCGTTAAAAGTAACCAGTTTTTCTTGAATATTTTTATCTTTTTCTGTTAAAACATGACATTTTTCATAGAATTTACTATAGGTACTAGTAAGTTGGTATAAATAATCTGATATTACATTTAATTCTTTTGTATCATATGCTTTATGTAATACTTTATTCTTAGCTAGTAATAATGTTATTAATTCTTTTTTCTACTTCTTCACTAATCTTCGTATATTTACTATAATCTAAATTATTTTCTTTTTGCTTTCTTTAATAGTGATTTCATTCTTATAGTAGTATATAAAAAGATATGGACCAGTTTTTTTCCTTCAACATCAACAAATTTTTTAGGATCAAAGATATAATCAGTTGTTCTATTTGATAATAAATCAGCATATTTAATAGCTGCTACTGCTATCTGTTCAATTATCTCATCTTTATTTTCTTCAGTTTCTAAGTTATGAGAATGATTTTCTACTTCTTCTTTTACTTCTTTTAAAAGACTTTTTAAGGATAAAGCTCCTCCATCTCTTGTCTTAAATGGTTTACCATCTGGACCATTCATTGTTCCAAATCCAAAGAATTCTAACTTAGTATCATCACTTACTATTTTAGTCTTATGAGCTGCTCTAAATACTTGTTCAAAATAAAGACCTTGTCTTAAATCAGTTAGATACCACATTTCATCAGGATTAAAACGTTTAACTCTTGATACCATAGTTGCTAATTCACGAGTAGCATATAAAGTTGCTCCATTACTCTTTACTACTACAAGGTCAGGCATAGGAGCTTTATCAGTATCTTCTTTTATTTCAATTATTTCTGCTCCTTCACTTTTTCTTCAAGTAACCATCTTTTCTTAACTCTTCTAGCATAGGCATCATATAAGAATAACAGTCACTTTCACCTTCCCATAAGTCAAAATCAGTATTAAACTTTTTATAAACTCCTTTAATATCTTCTATTGATAATTTTTTTAATCTTATCCCATAAAGCTACATAATTAGGTTTACCTTCTTCTAACTCTTTAGTAATAAGTCTTACCTCTTCCATGATGTTTTCATCTTCTTTAGCTTTAGTACTTGCTACTGGATATATTTCTTCTAAATCTTTAGCTGTTATGGGTAACTCATCCCAGTTATCACTTTCTTCTTCTTTTAAAATAATTAAGATTAGGATATCTATTTTTAACTCATAAATAACCATTCCAGACTGTCTACCAATATCCCCAAAATGAACATCACAGATAACTTCTTGACCAAGTCTTTTAGTTAATCTTTTTTAAAGCTTCGCCAATATTAGCACTTCTTAAATGACCAACATGAAGAGTCTTAGCAATATTAGCTCCACCATAATCTAAAAATATTTTTTATCAACTAACTTATCAACATCTTTAGAATCACTATTATAATAGTCATTCACAAAATCTATTAACAACTCATCTTTTAAGGTAACATTAAGAAATCCAACTGCTGCTATTTCTACTTTAGAAAAATAATTACTTTCTTCTAAAACTTTCTTCATATCTTCAGCAATAAGCATTGGACTTTTATGTAATATTTTAGCAAGACTCATCGCATCATTTAACTGATAATCTCCTAAATCTTTACGTTTACTTTCTAATAAAGTTACTTTTTTCGATTGGAATAGATGCTTCATTCATCTTCTTTGTTAAATCTTCTTCTATTGTTTTTAATAAACTCATATTAAACCTCCCCACTCTATACTATATTCATGGTCAAAATCATTACCATCAATTCTATATATTACTAAAAAGTAATTAACTCCTTCTTTTATTTGTTTAGTCTTCATTCCTACTGTTCCACATTGCTTTTGTATCTTTAAGATATATCTCAAAGGAATTATCTACATTTTCTAGAAATTTATAACTAAGAATGGCATCTTCTGTCTCTCTTAGTAGTATTTTATCTTTTAAATATATTGTCAATAATGCATGTTCATCCTGATATTGAATTATTTGTTTTTTTCTATCAAAATCAGCTTTTCCTTCAAAGGTTAAAAACATCATCATTAGTTCTTAACTTAGCAATTACTTTAACTTCTTCCATATTGTTTCCCTTTCATTCAGGTAATATTATAGCAATGAATTAAATTTCTTACAAGATTATTGTTATTTTTTAAAGAGATTGGACAAGCTAAATGTAGGTGATTTAAATGAAATTTATAAAAAACTTACTAAATTTAGTATACTTTCTATTTTATTATTTATTATTTTTAATGTTTGTGCTTATTCCTATGCTTATTTATCACCAGAAACTACAAATCAAAAGTGCTAATAAGTTTATGTTTTTGATGAAAATAATGAATTTTCTTTCAAGGTAGTGGCGATAATAAATGGGTAAGTCTAGATAATATATCAGATACTGTTATTAAAACTACTATTGCTACGGAGGATAAAAATTTCTACAAACATAAAGGGTTTGATTATTTAAGAATTATGAAAGCTATGTATATTAATATTTTATCTAGGAATAGAAGTCAAGGTGCTAGTACAATAACCCAACAGTATGCTAAAAAACTTATTCCTAGATTTTTCTAAGACTTGGAAAAGAAAATGGGATGAAATGTGGTATACCATTGAGATAGAATCACATTATAAAAAAAAGGATATATTAGAAGGCTATTTAAATACAATTAATTATGGACATGGAATGTATGGAATAGAAAAAATGCTAGTCAGTTTTATTTTGGGAAAAAAGCTAAAGACTTAGATTTGCTGAAGCAGCTATTTTAACTGGTATTCCTAAGTCTCCTAGTAATTATTCACCATTAGTTAATTATAAAAAGGCTAAAGCTAGACAAGAATTAATCTTTAAAAAACTTATTAAAGGAAAAGAAAATAACCACTGATGAATATAATGAAGCTGTTAAAGAAAAATTAAACTTTTGTTGGGGAAAAAGAAAAAGAGGAGTTATCAACAGTTATGTATTATCAGGATGCTGTTATGAAAGAATTAAAATCTTTAAAAAGAAATACCTAGTACTTTCCTAGAAACTGGGGGATTAAAAAATCTATACTAGTCTTAATCTTAAAAGGGGCAAAAAGAGTTAGAAGCTAACGTACAAAGAGGTATTAAAAGATAATGAATTAGAAACAGCTGCTATCTTAATGGATCCTAATACAGGTGGAGTAAAAGCACTAGTCGGAGGAAAAGACTATAATAAATCTGAATATAATAGAGCTATATCCGCTAAAAGGCAAGTTGGTTCCACAATGAAACCTTTTCTCTACTATGCAGCTTTAGAAAATGGATTCACAGCTTCAACTAACTTTCACTAGTGAACAAACAACTTTTACTTTTTTCTAACAAAGATACTTATTCTCCTAAAAACTATAATGAAAAGTATGGAAATAAGCCTATATCTATGGCTACTGCTATTTCTTATTCAGAAAAATATATATGCTGTTAAAAACTCATTTATTCTTAGGTGAAGATACATTAATAAATATGGCTAGACGAGTAGGAATCACTTCTAAACTTGATAAAGTACCATCGCTTGCGCTTGGAACTAGTGAAATTTCAATGTTAGAGATGGCTGGTGGATATGCTACTTTTGCTAACGAAGGTTACAAAGTAAAAAGCCACATTTCATTGAGAAAGTACTAGATCAAGAAGGTAATGTTTTATATGAGGCTGATAATAAAAAAGAACTTGTTCTAAATTCTAGTCTAACTTTTATTCTAAGCAACTTACTAACTGCTACTTATGATTCTGCTTTATCGATTATAATTATCCTACAGCTATTAATCTAGCATCAAAAATGACTCATACTTATGCTTTGAAAAGTGGTACTACTAACACAGATAACTGGTATATTGGTTACAATAAAGGATGTTGTATCTTTAGTTTGGTGTGGTTATGATGACAATAGAGAACTAGAACCTAAAGAATATAAGTATGCTCAAAATATCTGGATTAAATCAATTGAAGACTACATGCAAGGAAAAGAAGATAACTGGTACAAAACCAAAAGATAATGTTGTAGGTGTCTTAGTTAATCCTATCACTGGAAAACCAGCTACAGAAAATGATACTAAAACTAAAATGATGTATTATATTAAAGGAACTGAACCTACAATGACAGACCCTGTCTTTGACGAATTATTAACGGATAATAAAGAAACTTAAGGAAGACAATTGTAATCTTCTTTTTTCTTTGATATAATCCATTTAGGATGTGATAAGATGATATATTTAATATTAGGATTAGTACTTTTAGTTATTTTGTTATTGGTAATAAACTTCCTATATTATAAAAATAAATTTAATTTTTACTTTCTAAAAAGTGGAAGAAGCTGATAACAATATTGAATTAATCCTTGAAAAAGAAAATAGAAATACTTTTAAAAATTGCTAAAATTATTGATAAAGATATGGAAAAAGAATTAGAAGAGTTTAAAAAAAGAGATAAGTAAACATCAATGTTATATTGAGTTAAGCTCACTTGGTAACAAGCTATTAAAAGAAGCTGATGCTGAAGAATATGAATCTAATAAAAAGCTTAATAATTTAATAGGACGATTTGATGATAATGAATGTGACTTAAAAGGAAGTCTAAAATATTATAATGATAACGCTGTAGAAATTAATAACTATATTCATAAATTTCCTAGTAATATTGTAAGTTTATTCTCTCATTTTAAAGAGTTAGATATTTATAAGATAGAAAAAAGAGAATCTTTTTGCTATTCTCTCTAAGTAGACCTAAAGGTCTTTTTCTATGTTCCAATCTATTGGTTTTATTCCATTAGCTATTAAAAATCCATTAGTCTTAGAAAATGGTCTACTGCCAAAAAATCCATTATATGCTGAAAATGGTGATGGATGAGCAGATTCTAGAACTAAATGTTTAGGATTAGTTATTAATACCTTTTTTGCTCTAGCATAATTACCCCAGAAAATGAAAACAACAGGTTCTTCTTTTTTTTATTTACTTCTTCTATAACTTTATCAGTAAATTCTTCCCAACCACGATGACTATGAGAAGCAGCTTTATCCTTTTCTACTGTCAGAACACTGTTTAATAATAAAACTCCTTCGTTAGCCCAAGGTAATAAACTATTCTTCTCTGGAAATGGTATTCCTAGATCACTTTCTAACTCCTTAAAGATATTAATAAGACTTGGTGGCTTTCTTAACCCATCTCGTACTGAGAAAGAAAGTCCTTGCGCTTGGTCAACACCATGATAAGGATCTTGTCCTAATATTACTACTTTTGTATCTTTATAAGTTGTATTTCTAAAAGCATTAAATATTTCATTTTCTTTGGATATATTTCTTTTTTGATGATATTCATCTATCCACAAATTTTAATAATTCTTGAAAATAATGCTTTACCATACTCTTTCTTTAAATGTTCATCCCAATCATTACCTATCATTATTACAACTCCTACTTATGATATCCTTTCATTATTTCTTATTTTATATGTGCGATATAGTTGTTCTAAGAACATTATCTAAATAACTGATGTGGAAATGTTAATTTAGAAAAATGACCATTTTCTTTAGCTAGTGAATAAATATCTTCATGAAAGCCATTACTTCCCCCAATAATAAAAGTAATATTACTGCTATTCATTTCTCTAATTTCTGCATTAATTTAGCCAGTTCTAGTGATGTCATTTCTTTTCCTTTTAACATCTAGTAAAATAATATAATCTTTTAAAGAAAGATGCCTCATAATAGCATCTTTTTCTATTTTTAAAGATTTATCTATCTCCTCTATACCACAATCTGCTACTTCTATAATGTTTAATTTTGTATATTTACTTATTCTTTTTCATATTCTTTTATGGCATCAGTAAAATATTTCTCCTTGATTTTCCCAACTACTATTAATTTTATCATTTAACTTCACCTACCTCTCCTATTTCTTCTTGAGTTGCCACCAATATTTTAGGTCTATATTTAGTTTCTTCTATTGTTTTTTTAGTAGTATTAAATGCTAATTCTTTAGTGTTATTTGTTTCACTTATATGTCCTAAAATTATATATTTAGTATTTTTTCTCCAATAAACTTCTCCAAATATGTGGCTGTTGCGCCATTAGATAAGTGTCCTCTATCGCTTAGTATTCCTCTGTTTTCAAATAGTATGGATAAGGACCAGTCAAAAGCATTTGTTCATCGTGATTACTTTCTATATAGTATATCTCTCTATTAGATAATAAATCATAATATCTTTTCATTAATATAACCCGTATCAGTAATATAAACCAAGCTATTGTTTATTAAAAACCAACCGAACCAGGAGCGTCGTGAGAAGTATGAACTAAATCTATTGTAACATCCTTTAATATGCATTTTATCACTATATAATTCTATTCCTTCTCTTTTGGTAATATTTCTTTTAATTCTTTGTACATTTCTTCTCTTATATAAACTGGTATATTATTATGTTTTACAAAGACTTTTAATCCTTTGATATGATCAGAATGAGTATGCGTAATAAGTAAAAAATCTATATCATCAATACTTCTATCAATTTCAGATAATCTTTCTAATAAATGTCTATAAGTTATTCCTATATCAATAAGAAAGCGAGTACCTCCTACTTCTATATAAGAAGTATTTCCTTTGGAACCACTCGCTAGTGTTATTATTTTCATTAAAATAAACTAAGTGGTTGTACGGAAGTTGAACCTCTTCGGTAAGGAAATCCCCTGAAAAGTCCAAAGTGTAAATGTGTGCCCGTTGCAAAACCAGTTTTTCCCATTGCTCCAATTTGTTGACCAATAGAAACATTCTGTCCTACTTTTACATATCGTGCAGACAAATGAGCATACATAGTATAATAACCATTATTATGATTAATTACTACAAACTCACCATTATCCCATTTAGAACTTGATTGTACTACTACTCCATTATTAGCTGCATAAATAGGTGAACCATAACCACCGCCTATATCTACTCCATCATGAAGTACTCCCCAACGATAACCATAAGGACTATTAATAGTATATGGAGTTGCTGTAGGCCATTTCCAGTAACCTTCGACTTTTGTAGTACCAGTTATGTCTATACCAGATGAATAAGAATTTTGTTTTTTACCTTTCACTATAACTTCTTTTACTGGCTCTTTTAGTCGTTCGGTCGCACTTTCATTGATTACTGAGCTTTCTATTTGCCCATTAACTTTTTGTATCTTACTAGTAACTCTTTGAAGACCATTTTTCTCCTTTTTGAGTTACCTCTTCAGTACCAGACCATCTTATTTTCATCATACTTAACTTCTGTATCGTATTTTATCTCTTGATCAAAAACGGTATGATCAACTTCTACTAATCTAAATTGTGGTTTAATAATATTGATTGTTACTTGTTGTCCTGTAAATAATAGACTATTTTCATCTTTAAAAGGTTGGATTAGCAATTAAAAATTCTTTCATTAGATAACTTATTATTAAATGCAATATCGCTAATTGTATCACCATCTTGAACTGTATATTTTTTGATATTCATCTAAAGTACCAAATAATAAATACTTACTTAAATCATCAACGTTTTCATAAATAGTTTTATCAACAGGTATCTTTAGTATTCTTAACTGATATTTTATTCTCTATATAAACATTTTCTATAATTGTACCAGTATCTTTGATTTCTTTTTTGTTTATTGTTTAGATATTTTCATAATCATCATTATTTACAAATGATCTAATAGTTTTATCCATGGCATTTGTAAAAACATCTTTGTCTAAAACATAAATTGTCTGGTCTACTCCTTTTTACTTTTTCTCCTTGTTCATTAACTGTATCTATCCCTTTAATCTTAATAGCATACCCATTTATTGTAAAAGGATTCTAAATCTGCTAATTTATCATATATTTGTTTAGTAGTAGAAATTTTTTCTTGATACGTTATTTCTTTTTTCTATTTTTAAATCTTCCGGAGCATAAACTTTATCTACTTTATATTTATTTTTTATTTTTTCTTGTTCTTTATCAATATATTGTTCTAATTCCTCTTTATTTTCAATTAAGTCCCTAAAGAAGTTCCTTTTAAATAAACTCGATAAACATCTTGTGGATTTTTAGCTTTTGGTGATGGAACAATATAAAACTAAATAAAAAAACTAACTGCAAGAGCAATGCCTATTACTAATATCTTTTTCCCCATTTTATTCCTCCTCTTCTGGTCCTTTAGTCATATTAAGAAAGGTTGAAGTGTCTTTTTTAAATAACAATTGAATTGTTGCTTGAGGACCATTTCTATGCTTGGCAATGATAAATTCGCTAACACTGGTAGCATCTTTCTTTGCTTCTTTATTATAATAATCATCTCGATATAAAATCCTACCAAGTCTGCATCTTGTTCAATAGAACCAGACTCGCGTAAATCTGAAAGCATTGGTCTTTTATCTTCTCTTCCTTCAACACTACGTGATAACTGAGCAAGGGCTATTATTGGTATATGTAACTCCATGGCAAGAGTTTTTAAGCTACGCGAAATATCTGCTACTTCTTGTTGTCTATTACTTCCATAATTCTTTCCACCAGAAATTAATTGTAAGTAGTCGATAATTACCAAATCTAGTCCGTCACTAGAACTTGCTAACCTTCTACATTTAGCTCTTATCTCTCCAATAGTTATTCCAGGAGTATCATCTATGTATAGTTTAGCTTTTGATAATTGAGTAGTTGCTTCATTAAACCTTTTCCAATCTTGATTTAATAATTTACCTGTTCTCATCTTATAACCTTCTATTTGACCAAGTGAGGAAATTATACGATTAGCTAACTGACTAGCACCCATTTCTAAGTTGAATACTGCTACAGTACTATCAGAGTGAGTAGTTACATAAGTAGCAAGATTTAAGAGCAAAGGCAGTTTTCCCCATACCAGGACGAGCAGCTATTATTATCATTTCATTTTCATGCAAACCAGCGGTTAACTTATCAAAAATCATACCAACCAGTGGCTATTCCAGTTATTTCTCCTTTAGATTCTGATAATTTTTCAAGATCTTCTTGTATTTAATTAGTATATCTTGAATACTTTGAAACTCTCCACTTTTTTCTATTTTTAGCAATATTTAGTATCTGCTTTTCTGCTTGGTCTAACACATCATTAACATTTTCTTCTTGATTATAGCCCAGTGTTGCTATGTTGGTTGCAGTATCTATTAGTCCTCTTAAAAAGTGAAGTTTTTCTACTTCTTTGAATATAATAATCTACATTACTGGCTGTTGGAACAAACTCAATTATTTCTGTTAAATAAGATACGCCCCCTGCCTCTGTTAAAGCATTCATTCTAGTAAGTTCTGTTGTAACTGTTGTTAAGTCTAATGGAGTTTTCTCTTCATGTAAGTTTTGAAAAGCCTTAAAGATTTTGGCATTTCTAGTATCAAAAAACTTGATTCAGATAAATTTTCTAGAGCTAAAGTGCAGCTGCTGTTGATAAAAAACAAGAACCTAAAACACTCATTTCAGCTTCTTTATTATTAGGTAATTCTCTTAAGGCCATTTTGCCCTCCTTTACTTTTACTAAATGAATTTTAACAATAGCACTAACTTCTTTATATAATTCTATTTCTATCTTATGAAAACCTAAAGATGATAGTGAATCTTGCAATTTAATTTGGTTTTTATCTATATTGTATCCATTATTCTTTAATTCTTCTTTTATTTGTTTTTGACTAACACTTCCAAAGACACGATCACCTTCACCAGTTTTTACTTTAAAGGTTAAAACTCAATTTTTCTAATTTAGCTTTTTTTCCATTGCTTCTTTCTTTGCTTTATCATGATTTTCTTTTCTTTATAGCTTGTTCTTTTTTAAGTTGTCTAAGTTTTCTTGATTAGCTACTACAGCAAGATTTTTTTTAATTAAAAAAATTAATAGCATAACCATCTTTTTACTTCTTTAATTTCATCTTTTTTTTCCTACCCCTTTTACATCTTGACGAAAAATTACTTTCATTATTCTTCCTCCTTTATTAGCTTGATTTAATTTTTCTAGAGACTTTACTGATTGGAACATTTTCAAATTGAGCAGCTCCTCCCATTTTGTCTCCTCCTCCACCAATTCTAGACAATATATTAGCAATACTTTTTTTACCAATACTACGCCCACTGATAGAGGTTACATTATTAGCTGTTTTAGCAATTACAAAAGATAATTCTATATCATTAAAGAAAAGTAAAGTATCAGCTATTTTTGCTAAATCTTCTCTTCGATATATGGCATAACTACTTCCTTTAGCAATTGCTATTTTATCATTAATTACTTGAACATTGGTAATCAATTTTTGACGTTCCATATAATCTTTTAAGTCTTGTCTTAATAGATATTGAACATTTAGTGGTACTAGCTCCCATACAAGATAAATAATAAGCACTATAATATGTTTCATTGTTAGTTTTTAATGTAAAGTTATTTGTATCTAAAACTATTCCAGATAATAATAAAGTAGCATAATATGGATCTATTTGTGAATTGTATCCTCTATTAGATTAGTTATTATTTCACATGTACTAGAAGCAGTATTATCAATTATTCTATTAGGACAAGAAATTGATGTTTCACCCAATTCATGGTGATCTAAAATCACTACTTTATCTTCATCAAATAGGGATATGATAGCATTATCTTGAACTAATTCTTTCTTATTGGTGTCTAGAATAAATAATAGATTTCTTTTTTTACGTAAATATAAGTTATCTTCTACTTCTTTTCCTGTAACTATTTGTAGACAACCATCTAATTCTCTTAATACTTTTTCAACGCCTAACTCATGTTCTTTATCATTTATTACCAAATAGCAATTCTTTCTTTTTGCTTCTCTAAAATTGAATATAAACCTATAGAACTGCCTAAAGCATCTAAATCTAAATTTTTATGAGCCATTATAAATATAGTCTTAGCACCACGAATTAGTTTTTTTTAACTCTTTTTTTCTTTTCACCAATTTTCAAAAGCAACCACCTCTATCCAATTTTAAAAAAAAGAAGATGTTAATTCTTCTTAATAAATTACAGTTATAATATATCATTTTTAACATTAAAAAAGCAAACTATCTTCATAAGATTAATATCATTTTTCAATATAAAAAGTTGAAACCAAAAGTCCCAACTTTAAAATATTATTTTGTAAATGGTAATAATGCAATTGCACGTGCTCTTTTAATTTCATTAGCTATAACACGTTGATGTTTTGCACAAGCACCTGTAACACGACGAGGTAATATTTTTCCTCTTTCGTTAATGTATTTTCTTAAAATATCAACATCTTTATAATCAAAAATTTTTACCTTGACACATTAAACATACTTTTTTTTCTTTTTACGATAAAATTCTCTGCCATAAATTAACCTCCTTTTTAAAATGGTAATTCATCATCATTTATCTCGATATTAGAACCAAATTCAGCATAAGGATCACTTGATACATTTGTACCTGTAGAAGCTGATGTAGCACTAAAATCATAAGGAGTAGTAGCATCAGTGGTAGATGGTTGATTATTGAAATTAGAAGGAACTGGTTGACTATTAAAATTTGGTTGGTTAGATGATTGAGAATTATCTCTTTTTTGTACCAACAAAATCAATATTTTCAACCACAACTTCAGTAACATATCTTCTTTGACCATTTTGATCATCATAGTTTCTAGTTTGAATTCTACCTTCTACTGCCACTTGACTACCTTGAGATAAATAGTTTTTAACTGTTTCTGCTAGTTTTCTCCAAACAACACAGTTAATAAAGTCTGCTTCTCTTTCGCCATTTTGATTAGTAAATGGACGATTTACAGCAAGACTAAATGTTGCTACCGGAGTATTACTACCAGTATAACGTAACTCAGGGTCTCTTGTTAATCGACCTATTAAAATTACTTTTATTCATAGTTACCTCTTTTTCTAGTCTTCTTTACGAATAATTAAATGACGTAAATTGTTTTCATTGATTCCAGCTAAACGATCAAATTCTTTAATAGCTTCATGAGAACCTTCTACTACGAATAAGAAATAATATCCATTTTTATATTTCTTTATTTCATATGCTAATTCTCTTTGTCCCATAGCTTTTTCTTCAACGATTTTAGCTTCTAAGTTTGTTAAAACCTTTTTAGACTTTCAGCTTCATTTTTAATAGCAGTTCCCTCTAAATCTGGTTTTACAATAAACATAATTTCATACTTGTTCATTATTTCCACCTCCTTCTGGACATAAGACCTATTAAATAGGTAAGGAGTATTTTAAATACTCGTTTGTATTATAACAAAATAAATTAGAAAAGTCTATCTTTTTAATTATTAAATCTAAAGTGACAAATATCTCCATCTTGCATGATATAATCTTTTCCTTCTATTCTAGCTTTTTCCTGCTTCCCTAGTCTTTAACTCACTACCGTATTCCATTAAATCATCATAACTAATAACTTCAGCTTTGATAAATCCCTTTTTCAAAGTCTGTATGGATAATACCTGCACACTTCTTAGCATTCATACCTTTCTTAAAAGTCCAAGCCCTTACTTCATCTTTACCTACAGTAAAATATGTCGCCAAACCTAATAAATCATAAGTAGCAGAAATTAATTGCTCTAGTCCACTATTTTCCATTCCCAAAGCTTCTAACATATCTTTTTTATCTGTATCACTTAATTCACTTAGTTCTTCTTCAATCTTAGCACATAAAACAACTACAGAAGCATTTTCTTTCTTTGCATACTCTTTAACTTCTTTCACATAGGAATTATCTTCTAGGCCTATCATACTTTCATCTATATTAGCTACATATATAATAGGTTTTATTGTTAAGAAATTATAAGATTTTAGTATTTTTAATTCATCATCTTTAAAAGTCTATATGTCTTATTGGTTGATTTTCTTCCAGAGTAGTCTTTTAATTTTCTCTAATAATTCATATTCTAACTTTTTTCTTGTTTATCCTTACTCATTAAAGCTCTTTTACTAATTTTTCCTAAACGATTAGTAACCATTTCCAAGTCACTAATAATAAGCTCTAGATTAATAGTTTCTAAATCTCTTATTGGATCAACACTACCATCAACATGAATTATCTTTCCATTATCAAAACATCTAACTACTTCTACAATAGCATCTGTTTCTCTTATATGTGATCAAAAACTTATTACCAAGTCCTTCTCCCTTACTAGCACCTCTAACAAGTCCTGCAATATCTGTAAATTCATAACTAGTAGGAATGGTCTTCTTAGGTTCATACATTTCTGTTAGCCTATCAAGACACATCTTTAACATTAACTACTCCCACATTAGGATCAATCGTTGCAAATGGATAATTTTCTGCTAAAATATGCTGATTAGTAATCGCATTAAATAAAGTACTCTTTACCTACATTTGGTAATCCTATAATTCCTGCTTTTAAACTCATAAATAAAACTCCCTCCAAAATAAAAAGAAAATATCATAATTTCCTTTATTATTTTAATCTAATTAATACAAATTGTCAAAGTTATAATGTTGGATATACTGACGGTCCAATTGGTAAACCTATTAAATACCAGCCGATTGTTAACAAAATCCAAGAAATAGCTATTATTGTAAAATATGGCATTACATAGGCGATTGCTTGATGAATTGTTATTGGCTTAGACTTATCTTTATTATATATATTTAAGTACCCTATATATATGGCAAAAAGCTGCTAATAACGGAGTAATACCTGCAGTCATTGAATCACCTGCTCTTAGAATAAACTGAGCAAATTGTGGTGAAATATTAGCTTGCATCATAGCTGGTACCATAACTGGTGCAAAGATTTGCCATTTACTAGATGGTGTTGTAACAAATATATTAGCTATAGCTATTAATACTAAGGAAATAATTATAAGTGGTAATGCACTAAAGGAAACACTTCCTAAGATATTAGCACCCCAAGTAGCTATTATTGTTCCAATGTTAGTCTCTCTAAAAATAGAAATAAACTGACTTGCTACAAATAGTAGCATAACCATCTCTGCACTTGATGTAAACATTTTTTTTCACAACCATATATTAAGTCTTTATCATTCTTTATTGACTTTGCCCCTACTCCATAAGCGATACTTGTAAGAATAAATAATAAACTTATCATATAGGTAAATCCATCTTGGAAATAGGAATTTGTACCAAATAATTGACCAAGATAGGTATCTTCGCTCATATCTAGTAACATACCACTAGATGGTAAATTAGGTATTATCATATAAATAAAAGCTATTATAACTACTATTGCTGTAATTAGCATACTTAAGTCCTGATTTTTCTTTTTTTTCTTTGGCAATTCTTTCTTGTTCTACTGCTTCTTCATCTACTACTGTTAACTCTTCTGTTTTAACATTTTCTTGATTATCTTTATATTTACCTAATCTCTTAACTATTATACTTTCTACAATTACAGTTCCAATAATTGAAAGTAAAACTGAAAAAGCAATTATTATAATTAAGTTGGATGTTAAACTAATATGAGTACTTTTGTCTATTAATCTAGCCGCTGATGTTGTATAAGGAATTAAATTAACTTCCATTGAACCAACAAATAAACTTATTGCTGAGCCAAAAACTAACTCCACAAAAAAGCTGCTACTATTCCTGCAAATGGATTTCGATTATTTGCTTTGAAATATTATTGCTGATAAAGGTATTAATAAGACATAACCTATATCGTTTATTAAAGAAGAGATAGTTGCTAGAAAAATAATAATAAACGTAACTATTCTCTTATCCATTTTCTTTATTCTTCTTGAAATAAATGTATCAAGAAAACCAGTTGATGATGATACACCTAGTCCAATTAAAGTAAGCATCAACATTCCAAATGGAGCAAATGATAAAAAAATTGCGTAATGCATTACTAAAAATAAATTTCATCCCATCAAAAGTCAACATATTTTTTTTCACTGCAACTAAAACACTTTCCAATTCATAATTAGAAGTATTAACTTTACTATAAGTTCCTTGCATTTGCAAAGCTGATAAAATAGCACTTGCTAATATTGTCATTATAGTCAAAAAAAAAAAAAAACTGTAATAGGATGAAAATAAAATTTCTTAAGTTTCAGTTTTTTCTTGTCCTTCATATAACTCCTCTTTTACTTTCTTAATCTTTTTTTTATTTAATTCAATTCTTGGAATTAATACTGTTCTACCACAATTACAACACTTAAGTTTAATATCAACTCCAAGACGTACTACTTCCCATTCATTAGTTCCACAAGGGTGTCCTTTTTTTAGAATTAAATGAGTTCCTACTTGATAATTATTATTCATTATGCACCTCTACTTGTGGATATGGTATCTTAATTCCTGCTTCATCTAAAGCTAATTTAAAGTCTTTTTTTCATCTTTCTTTCAACAGCAAAGTTTTTATTAGACCTAGTTTTTAAAACAATTCTATAAACAACTGCTGAATCATTTAATTTTTTCTACTCCCCATAACTCACACTTACCTTTTAGATTATCGTAAGTCTTATTAATTTTTTCCATAGTAGCGTTTATAACTTTTTCTACTTCATTTAAGTCACTTTCGTAACTTACTGATATATCTACTACCGCTAAAGAAGGATTCAAACTATAATTAATTACTTCATTTATAGTATGATTAGAAATAATCTTAACTGCTCCTTTATAGTCTTTTATTCTAGTAGTTTTAAGTCCCATAGAAATAACGTCTCCTCTAAATCCATTAATAGATACATTATCTCCTATTTCAAATTGATCTTCTAAAAAGAATAGCAAGTCCTGCTAAAAGTCTTTTGCAACATCTTGAAATGCTAAAGAAAGGACAGCAGTAGCAATACCAATTCCAGCAAATATTTTACTAACATCTACATGATATAATGAGAGAATAGATAACATTGTTATAATAATTATTAAATATTTAACAAAATTTACAATAATGCTTTTGATGTTTCTAGTTTTCGACGATGCTTTGATGATACATTATTTTTAATTAAAGCTTGTTGTAAGATAAAATTTAATATTCTATAAATAATATATGCTACAGCAATATAAATAATTGGTTTTAAAATATATAAGAAAATTTCTGAATCTAAAAATTCTTTCACTATATCACTTCCTTTTATCATTATTTATCTAATTGCATAATTTCAAGTATTCTTGTTAAATCTGCTGCATTTTCAAATTTAATTTCTATTTTGTTTTTCTTGATTTTTACTCTTGTTCCTAATTTATCACACAAAGTACTTGCTATATAACTATATTCTGAATCCTTCTCGTCTTCTTCTAATTTCTTTTTTTCTATGAAAATCCACTGGTGAATTAGTCATATCTTCTAGTTGTCTAACACTAATTTTTTTTAACTATACATCATTAGCAAGTTTTTTATTTGTTCTTTATCATCTAATTTACTTAGTATTCTAGCATGTCCCATAGATATTTCTTTTGTAATTATCATATCTTTTACTTCTTCCGGTAAAGTCAATAATCCCATCATATTAGTAACATGACTACGGCTTTTACCTACTTTTTAGATAGCTCTTCTTGAGTTAAGTTCAACTCTTGTTGAATCTCTTATAAGCCATGCTTCTTCCATAGCATTTAAATCTTCTCTTTGAAGATTTTCAAGTAATGCTATTTCCATCATTTGTTCATCAGTTAAATCTTTTTACAATAGCTGGTATTTTATCAAGCCCTGCCATTCTACTAGCAAGTACTCTTCTTTCTCCTGCTACTATTTCATATCCTTTTATACTTTTTCTTAGCTATAATTGGTTGAAAACTCCATGTTCTTTAATTGAATTAGATAACTCTTGTAAATGCTTCTTCATCAAAATGTTTTTCTCGGTTGATAAGGATTACTACGCAATTGGTCTAAATCTAAATCAACAATTTCATTTTTGGTGTAGATTCTATAATTTTTTCTTCCACTTTATTTATATCTATTTGCTCTGTATTGAATAACTCTCTTAATCCTTTTCCTAAGGCTCTTCTTTTAGTTTCCATTACGATCAATCACTTCCTTCGCTAAATTTAAATAAGCTTCGCTTCCCTTACTTTTAGGGTCATATACTATTATTGGTTCACCATGACTTGGTGCTTCTGTTAATCTTATTAGTCTTGGAATAATAGTATTATAAACTTTTTCTTTAAAGAATTTTCTTATATCTTCTACAACCTCAAATCCTAAATTAGTTCTAGAGTCTAGCATAGTTAGTAAAACTCCTTCTATATCTAAATTAGGATTTAATTGTTTTTGTGCTAAGTCTTATAGTATTTAGTAACTGCATAATTCCTTCTAAGGCAAAGAATTCACATTGAACTGGGATAATCACTGAATCACTAGCAGTTAAAGCATTTGTTGTAATAAGTCCTAAAGATGGAGGACAATCAATAATGATAAAATCAAAATTATCTTTTATATCTTCCAAATGTTGTTTTAATTGAGCCCTTTTTGCAAATCCAGGTTCTTGTTGACTTTTTCTAATAGTTCAATATCAAGTCCTGCTAGATTTATAGTGGCTGGTAAAACATATAACTGTTTATATTTTGTCTTTATCATAGCTTCCACACAAGTACATCTTCCTGTTAATACATCATAAATACTATTATTTATATCTCCTTTATTTATTCCAACTCCAGTTGTTGTATTTCCCTGTGGATCCAAATCAATTAATAAAACCCTTTTTCCTAGATATGCAAGAGAAGCAGATAAATTAATACTAGTAGTAGTCTTTCCTACTCCTCCTTTTGATTTACTAATGATATGACTTTTCCCATTTTATCACTCGCTTCTTTTCATAACTCTATTTAATTGTATCAGAAATAGCTTATTATGAAAATAATTTTTAGGAAAAAAGTAGATTTCTCTACTTTAACTATTCTTCATTTTTGGCTATCTTAATAACTATTTGATAATTCTTTTCAAAGTTCATTTCTTCACTTTCTACTTTAAATCCTGATTGTTCTATTCTTTTAACAGCATCACGCACTACATCTAAACAATCATTAAAATTAAGTTTTGGTACTTCTTGTCCTTCTTCAATCTTCTTACCCATTATTTTTTCTACATCATCAGAGAAAATTGGATTATGAGCAAACGGATTGTTATATGTATCTAGATATGGTACTTCATTTTCTTTTCTTCTACTTGATTCTCTCCTCTATTTACATTTAATAAACTATCAGGAGTCGGTGTATTATTAGTTGGAGTAACACTAGAAGATAATAAAGCATCAAGAGCTGATTGATTATTGTTAGAAGGCATAGAAGCCTGAGAAGTTTGTCCACCACTTACGCTAGAATCATCTGAATCTGGTTGAAAAAATTTAAAATTACTATTCATATTTTGTTCAGGTTGAACAGTCACCAGTTGGATTTACTTTTAATAGACTATCCATATCCATAGATGGCTTCTCTTCCTTAACATTAATATCTTGAGCATTATTTCTAAGTTCATCTAAATTAAGTTCTGAACTAGCTGTACTCTTTAATAATGGATCTTGTATATCAGCTATTTTCTCATCTCCATAATCTATAAATTTAGGAGGTGTACTATAATCAATATCTATATCACTATTATTAGGCATTGAGGTATTAACAGAAGAATTAGAAGTAGGTACTACTTTAACAGAATTATTATTATCTAGGTTTAGGTTTGATAAACTTGGAACATTAACACTAGTATTTTCATTTACTGATACTGGTTCTCTATTTAATAATTTTTCTATATCTGCAGTAGCAATTTTTTCCTTAGGTTTAGGATTAACGATGGTGTTGCCATCCTTATCCTTGATTTCGCCATAATGCAGAGTGTAGGGCTTGGCTTCTTCCAGGGATTTGCCGTTGGCAGACTGGAAGATTTTGTCGGTGAGGGTAATGGCGTCGGAGCCACTGAGTCGGATAATTCCGATAGCACCGCCGGCTGGGGTTGCCAGGGCGCAGATACATTCTTCTTGATTCATTTTTTTATTGTTTAAATTCTATCTAATACAACCTTGATGAGATTGTCGATGGTGCTCTTGTAGCCGGTGTTGGCGCTGAGGGCACGGCGGTTAGCGATGACCATGCAGCAGGTTAATGCCTTATGACCGAGGAGAAGGGAAAGACCGGCGAGGGCTGAACTCTCCATCTCGAAATTGTTGACGCGCAGACCGTTATACTCGAATGCTTCAATCTTCTGATTAAGTTCCGGGTCGGCAAGTGGGGCACGGAGCTCGCGGCCCTGAGGACCGTAGAAACCGCCACAGGCTATGGTGATTCCACGAACCATATCATCGCCGGCTATCTGGTTGAGCAATTCCGGATTGTTGTCTACACAGTATGGGTTGCCAATCTGGTCGTTCCATTTTACCTGGCGCTTGAATTCTGCCTCTGTTTCG
>VOFC01005496.1_pt1 | contig 30044 bp, 51 predicted proteins | sample 5384161 | NCBI WGS metagenome assembly VOFC01 (sample SAMN12384722, study PRJNA508395) | human gut metagenome | isolation source: healthy gut B | host: Homo sapiens
TGCTCCGTGTGTTATTCCTCTGTAATTATGAAAGACTGAACTTATATACAATCAGTATAGCATAACTCTTACTTGAATAAAAGGATAAAAAGCAGTACCTGTACCACAAGGATCGCCGGCATTCCGTATTTGAAATACCAGTGTTTGTCTTATGCCGAAATGTTGCATTCCCAGCGTATCCCAGGCTGCCGCCCAATATCGCCGTTAAAAAAGAGAAGCCTCCGAGATGCGCCAGGCACCCCGGATGGCTCTTTTTTATCGACGCCCATGATGATGAAGCCTGCCAGATTGATACCGATCAGATAGACCAGTCCCATGGCAGTAATTGTCTGCATTGTAATCATAGACACCTCTTACTGTATCATTTCATAGCTTTATTCACAAAATCGCTGAATAATTACTATTAGTTGCCGAGCTTCTTCGTTCTCCTGCAGCTTCATGGCACGAACCTTCAGTGACAGATCCGAACAGATTGATGAAGCCTTCTGCATCGTGATGATCCAACACGGTTTTCAACGATATCAATGATACCAATACCATGCTTGCCGCCGAGAGCGTTAAGTTCTCTGATGATGTCAGAGGTCTTCATCTTCTTGCCGTTTATTGCAACAGGCATACCTGCTTCGAACTCAAGCTCAACATCCTCAGCCTCATCGGGAGCGTTCTGTGGAGTTACGCTTAATACAAGAAGGTCATCATAGTTAGGAGCACATGCAGGGTTCTCAAGCTCAAGACCCTCATGGCTTATATGCCAGATGTTTCTGTCACGGCTGTATGAATGGCTTGCGTCAAATGGAAGATCAATGCCATGAGCCTTACAGAATGCGATCTCATCATCTCTTGACTGAAGTGTCCACTTTGGATCACGCCATACAGCGATAACCTTGATGTCCGGTGCAAGGGCTTTAATAGAAAGCTCGAAACGGAGCTGGTCATTTCCCTTACCTGTAGCACCGTGGCAGATAGCAACAGCACCCTCTTCACGGGCTATACGAACAAGCTCCTTAGCAATAAGAGGTCTTGCAAATGATGTGCCGAGAAGATACTTGTTCTCGTAAACTGCGTCAGCCTTAACAGTAGGCATTATGTAATTATCACATAATTCATCAACAACATCACAGATATATAACTTAGAAGCACCTGATTCCTTTGCTCTCTTATCAAGACCGTCAAGCTCGCTTTCCTGACCTACATCTATACATGCACAGATAACTTCGTAGTCATTTGACCTTGTTTTTTTCTGGACGTAGTCGATCTCCACTTTCTCCTGTTCCCTACCCTTGGAGTAGTAGGCAGCCAGTCTGCCCGCCTCTTCGAAAGTATGGTCCGGCAGCTCTTTCCCTCGGTCTTTACTACCACGTGGGAGCCGGGCATGCCTTTGGCATGGAACCACCAGTCATTTCCGTTGGCAAACTTGAAGGTCAGTTCGTCATTCTGGAAATTATTTTTCCCTACGTAAATATGAAAACCGTCGCTGCTTAAATAGTGGAAAGGCCTGCTGGTGATCTTCGCCTTTTTCGTGCCGCCTTTTCGGCGGATGTAACCGCTCTGGGTCAGTTCCTCCCTTGATCTCCACCAGGTCTTCTTCCTTTAGGGCATGTCCAGTGCTGCGCTGATGGTCTCTAAGTGGTCGATCTTCCTTGACCTGGCAGGTCAGCTCGGACAGCGCCTCATAAGTACGCTTTAATTTGCCGTATTTGTCAAAATATTTTTTCGCATTTTCCGTGGCGGGAGAGGGTGGGGATCGGGGGATCGTCACCGGTTCATTTGTATAATAATTCACGGTGGTGAGAGATTTGTCGCCGGGCTTTGCGCTGTAACCGTAGGTATTGAGCAGTTCTCCGTAGATCCGGTATTTTTCCCGCTTTTCCGTGTCCTTCATCTGTGCCAGCTGGAGGTCATATTTTTTAATATCACGTTCCAGGGCTGTCTGGACGATACGGCGCAGGTCGGAGGATTTCTGACGGATCATGGTTAATGTATTTTTCTCCGCATAAAAATGCTCCAGCAGGGCGGACATGGAAGTGTAGGATTCCAAATGATCCGCTCCCGAGCCATACATCGTCAGAGGAACCGCTGCGTATTCCACGGGGCGGGTGCCGGTGTAGGCGATGCATGGAGAGAAGGCTTCTTCCCTAATAGAAGTGACCATTTTGGAAAAGATTCCGTATAAAGTATGGTAATCCGTGGGTGTCAGTGCCGCTGAGGACGTTCCCCATCAAGACCGGCCTCATGACATAATTCCTGCGCCAGTACGGGCGAGATACCGGTGAAGCTTCCGTAGACCGCCTTGAAGACCGGCTGGGGTTTGGCGGCAAGCATTTCACGGAACGTATTCTCATCGCAGGTCAGGGCATCCAGCTTGTCCTGGGTGTGGGCAATGAAGTAGGGACGTCCCGGCAGGACTTCCCGGACGCTGCTGACAGCGGAGGAGACATGCTTGATACTGTCGATGATGGTATTGTCGTCATTACAGAAGATCAGGTTACTGTGTTTGCCCATCAGCTCCATGACCAGTGTCTTGTGACGCAGATCGCCCATCTCATCCAGATGTTCAATGTCAATATGCACAATACGTTCCAACCCCGGCTGGGAGATGTTCACAATACGGCCGTTCTGCAAGTGTTTGCGCAGAAGCATACAGAAGTTGGGGGCCGTCATGGGGCTGGGTTTATTGGTTTCCGTCAGATAGATCAGCGGGAGAGAAGCACTTGCGGATAACAGCAGGCGCTTCTGCCCGGTGGGCTGTTTGATCGTCAGTAACAGTTCATCATTCTCCGGCTGGGCGATCTTGTACAGCCTTCCGCCGATCAGTTCTTTTTTCAGTTCAGATATTACACAGGCAATGGTAACGCCGTCAAAAGCCATAATTTCCTCATTTCCGCTCTCGTAGAAGCTAAAAAAATAGATGCGCGGATTGCATTGCGCAACACACTTATTGTAGCAGATTTTAATCGGAAAAGGAAGTACGGTAAAAGTAGAGTGAATATTATTCCACTATATTGCATAAAAGCATAAAAGAAGTATGAATAAGTGCATAAATATACATATCAATCCAAAAAACATGCATAAAAATGAAAAAAGTAGTAGACATTTAGGAAGAAAGTGGTATCATGGAACTATTCAGAGTCAGATGAATATCGGAAAAGCGCAGCAGCGATTTTGCGAATGGGGTTCTGAACAGTTCCAAAGCAGAATTGCGGGAGCATCTTGCTGCGAAGTAATTATGCCGGAGGAGAACTGGTAACGTATCCTGTTGAACACAAGGATGCCAAAATCGTATGGTACGGTTCCAGAAGTTATATAGATAAAAAATATTATCAGGTATACCAGAATATGTTCCAGATCGTGGATGCAACATGTCTGATGATAATATGGAAGAACTTGCAAAACAGGCAGATGTAATCTTCACAGCAACGCCGCAAGGATTCTGTGCATCGATGATGAATGATAATTTTAAGTGAGACAAAGATTATCGACTTAAGTGCAGACTATCGTATCAAAGATGTAGCTACATATGAAAAATGGTATGGAATCGAGCATAAGAGTCCACAGTATATTGAAGAAGCAGTGTACGGGCTTTGTGAGATCAACAGAGAAGATGTAAAGAATGCAAGACTGGTAGCCAATCCGGGATGCTATACAACATGTTGGATCCTGACCGCATATCCGCTGGCAAAAAAGAATCATTGATATGAATACCCCTGATCGTGGATGCAAAATCGGGAACATCCGGAGCAGGACGTGGTGCAAAAGTACCGAACCTTTTCTGCGAAGTCAATGAAAATATGAAAGCATACGGTGTGGCAACACACAGACATACACCGGAGATCGAGGAACAGCTTGGATATGCGAGCGGAGGAGGTCGTGATCAATTTTACGCCGCATCTGGTTCCGATGAATCGCGGAATCCTGGCAACAGAATATGCAACACTGAAGAGAAAAAGATGTAACATACGAAGAAGAGGAAAGCAATCTATGACAAATATTATAAAGATGAAAATTTGTCCGTGTTCTGGAAAAAGATGTTTGCCCGGAGACAAAATGGGTAGAAGGAAGCAATTATGTCGATATCGGGTTTAAGATCGATCCGAGAACAAACCGTATCATTATGATGGGTGCGATCGACAATCTTGTAAAAGGTGCAGCAGGACAGGCTGTACAGAATATGAACCTGCTGTTCGGACTTCCCGGAGAGCGAAGGCCTGGAGCTGGTTCCCTGCTTCCCTTAAAGCAGACAAGGACAAGAACGAAAGGATTACATACATCAATGAGCAAACAGTTTACGATCAAACCAATGACCATAGAAGATTATGACGGCTGCATGCCCTCTGGATGACCATTCACGGCTTCGGTATCCGGAGTATCGATGATTCCAGGGAAGGTGTGGAGCGTTTTGAACCGGAATCCGGCACCAGTGTGGTAGCTATCGGGGAGGATGGAACCGTAGTGGGCGGCATTCTCTGCGGTCATGACGGACGACGGGGCTGCCTGTATCATGTATGTGTGAGAGAAGATCATAGAAGACTTGGCATAGGAAAAGCCATGGTGGTCCACTGCATGAATGCCCTGAAAGAGGAGCACATCAATAAAGTCAGCCTGATCGCTTTTACCCAGAACGATATCGGCAATGCTTTCTGGAAATGCATTGGATGGACAAAGCGGGAAGACCTGAACTATTATGATTTTACTTTGAATGAAGAGAAATTACAGCGTTTAATAAATAGAAACGGAATCGAAAGGAGAGCATCCAATATGAAACAGATCCAGGCGGTGTGACCGCAGCAAAAGGCTTTGAGGCAGCAGGTGTGGAGGCTGCCATTAAATATCAGAATCGACATAAGGATATGGCACTGATCGTAAGTAAGGCACCCTGCACCGTGGCAGGTACGTTTACCTCCAACGTGGTAAAGGCGGCTCCCGGTGCTGTGGGATAAGCAGATCGTGGAGCATTCCTCATTTGCACAGGCAGTGGTAGTCAATTCCGGAATCGCCAATGCCTGCACCGGAGCAGACAGGGGCTGGACTGCTGTGAGGCAGAAGCAAAATGTGCGGCGGAGAACTGAGGCGTGCCCACGGATGGGTACTGGTAGCATCCACCGGTGTCATCGGTATGCAGATTCCTGTAGATAAGATTACTGCCGGAATCAAAAAAGCTGGTGACAAAAGAAGGCGGACACCTTAGAGGCCGGCTCCGATGCGGCAAAGCATGCCATCATGACCACCGATACCATCCAAGGAGATTGCCATTGAGACCGAGATTGGCGGCAAGACCGTGACATTAGGCGGTATGTGCAAGGGCTCCGGCATGATCCATCCGAATATGTGCACCATGTTAGGCTTTGTAACCACCGATGAACATTTCCAAAGAGATGTTGCAGAAGTGCGTCAGTGCAGACGTAGTAGATTCCTTTAACATGATCTCCGTGGACGGTGATACTTCCACCAACGATACACTGTTAGTACTGGCAAATGGTATGGCAGGCAATGAGGAGATCACCGCAGAGGGTGAAGATTACGACAACTTCTGCAAGGCATTGCACGAGATCACTACCTTCCCTGGCAAAAAAATGGCAGGAGACGGCGAAGGGCAACCGCCCTGTTTGAGACCAAAGTGATCCATGCAGCCAGCAAGGAAGATGCCAGAACCCTGGCGAAATCCGTGATTTGTTCTTCCCCTGACCAAGGCAGCTATCTTCGGACATGATGCCAACTGGGGACGCATCCTCTGCGCACTGGGCTATTCCGGGAGCCGGATTCGATCCGGAAAATGTAGATCTGTATTTTGAGAGTAAGAGCGGTAAGATCCATATTTTCGGTAATGGCGTGGCATGTGATTACAGCGAGGAAGAGGCTACGAAGATCCTCTCCGATCCGGAAGTCACCGCCCTGGTGGATATGCATATGGGGGATGCGGAAGCGACTGCATGGGGCTGTGATCTAAGCTATGACTATGTGAAGATCAATGCAGACTATCGTTCCTAAAGACAGTGCGCGACATACGGAAGAAATAAGTGATGGGCGGATAGGATATCTGCGGAAAGGCATGGACAAAACAATGGAAAAGATATGGAACAGGTAATGAAAAAAGCAGAAGTGCTGATTGAGGCACTTCCTTACATACAGAAATTCAATCGCAAGATCATTGTGGTAAAATACGGCGGCAGTGCCATGAGCAACGAAGAACTGCAGAAAAACGTCATTAAGGACGTGACGCTGTTGAAACTGGTAGGCTTCAAACCTATTATTGTACATGGCGGAGGTAAGGAGATCAGCCGCTGGGTCGGTAAGGTTGGTAAAGAAGCAAAGTTCATCAACGGTCTGCGTGTAACGGACGCAGAGACTATGGAAATCGCGGAAATGGTACTGAACAAGGTAAATAAGAGCCTGGTGAGCATGGTCCAAGAGCTCGGTGTCAAGGCGGTTGGTGTCAGCGGCAAGGACGGCGGACTCCTTCAGGTAGAGAAGAAATATTCCGACGGTCAGGACATCGGTTATGTGGGTGAGATCACCGGCGTAAATCCCGATATCCTCTTTGATATGCTGGAGAAGGATTACCTGCCCATCATCGCTCCCATCGGACTGGACAAAGGATTATCATACTTACAATATCAATGCGGATGATGCCGCGTGCGCGATCGCAAAGGCAGTACATGCGGAGAAAGCTGGCATTCCTGACAGATATCGAAGGCCTGTACAAGGATATCAACGACAAGTCCACCTTTATCTCCAGACTGACAGCCTCCGGAGGCAGAGGGACTGATCCACGACGGTTACATCGGCGGTGGCATGCTGCCGAAGTTAAATAACTGTACTTCCGCTATCCGTAATGGTGTAAACCGCGCACATATCCTGGACGGACGTCTGGCACACTGCCTGCTGCTGGAGATCTTCACTAATCAGGGTATCGGTACCGCGATCGTATCCGATGAGGAGGAAAATAAAATGAGTGACACCATGAAAGAATATATTGCAGAAGCGGAAAAAGATCTGCTGCATACCTATAACCGGTACCAGATCGTTCTGGATAAGGGCGATGGTGTGTATCTGTATGATATAGACGGTAAAAAATATCTGGATTTTTGTAGCGGGTATAGCCGTATTTGCACTGGGATATCAGAACAAAGCATACAACGATGCACTGAAAGCACAGATCGACAAGGTGATCCACACTTCCAACTATTATTATAATGTGCCCGCCATCGAAGCAGCACGAAAGATCAAAAAAGTATCCGGCATGGATCGGGTCTTTTTCACCAATTCCGGTGCGGAAGCGGTGGAGGGCGCCATCAAGGCAGCCAGAAAATACGCCTATCTGAAAGACGGCTGTACAGATCACGAGATCATTGCCATGAACCATTCTTTCCACGGCAGGACCATGGGTGCTCTTGTCCGTGACGGGCAATCCTAAGTACCGTGAGGCATTCCAGCCTATGATCGGTCATATTAAATTCGCCGATCTGAATAATTTTCAGAGTGTGCTGGATCAGGTGACGGACAAGACCTGCGCTATCATTATGGAGACCGTGCAGGGCGAGGGTGGACTGTATCCCGCAACGGAAGAATTTTTGAAGCAGGTACGGGATCTGTGCGACGAGGAGAGGGATATCCTGCTGATCTTAGATGAGATCCAATGTGGAATGGGACGTACCGGTTACATGTATGCATGGCAGCGTTATGGCATTAAGCCTGATATCATGACAAGTGCCAAGGCTTTTGGCTGTGGTGTTCCTGTCGGTGCATTCCTGATGACTGAGAAGGTAGCACAGCATTCTCTGACTGCGGGAGATCACGGAACCACCTACGGTGGCAACCCATTGGCCTGCGCCGCTGTGGGAAAAAGTGCTTGATTTATTCGAAGAGGACCATATAATAGAACATGTGAGAGAGGTAGCTCCTTATCTGGAACAGCGTCTGAATGAGCTGGCTGAAAAGTACGACTGTATTCAGGAACGTCGTGGTGTGGGCCTGATGCAGGGTTTGGTATTTGATCATCCGGTGGAGATATCATTAACAGAGCATTGGAGAAGGGATTGATTCTGATCAATGCCGGTGCGGATATTATTCGTTTTGTACCTCCTCTCGTCATTACCAGAGAAAACGTGGACGAAATGATCGCTATTTTGGACACCTGTATCGAAATAAGAGGTTTAAGGTAATTATGTTTTTGAAAAAAGAATGATTGCTACAGCAGCTGTGATCGCCATGGCTGCTGCAGCTGTTTACGGAAGTACGCAGGAAATGAGCCAGACGCAGGATACCGGAGAACGTCTGCAGCTGTTTCGGGCGAAAGAGACCATTTACTGCTGGTATTCGGATGAAGCTCTGTCCGGCTATATCAATGCGGCAGCAGTGTCTTTCGGAGAACAGAACAAGGTCCGTGTGATCCCGGTGCTGACTTCCGACAGTGAATATCTGGAAGCGGTCAATCAGGAGACACTGCATTCCGCTCAGATACCGGATATCTATCTGTTAAGCAGTGACTCCCCTGGAGAAGGCATATCTGGCGGGTCTGGCGACAAAGGTGCTGGATACGGAGGGAATCTGCGATACGGATCATTTTTTCCCGGGCAGCACTGGCAGCGGTGACTTATGACGATAAAAATCATTGGTTATCCTGTGTATTTTGATACCAGTGCACTGGTATACAATGAAGATTATCTCCGCACCTGGGCGACACAACAGGCGGAAAAAAGAGCTGTCCGGCAGCAGTGACAATGACGAACCGGTAGGAGAAGGTGAGGAGATCATCGAGGAAGATTTCTTCCGGAGGATCAGACCACAGATCAGGTTACCGCGGACGAAGCAGCGGTAAACGCGCTGGCGGAACAGTATTTCGCCAAAGCACTTCCCTCTACGGTGGACAATCTGTTGAACATTGCAGACACTTTTGATGCACCGGAGGGTGTGGAAGGTGTCATGAAATGGGATGTGAATAATATTTTCTATAATTACTGGATCGTGGGTAATTACATGATCGTAGGCGGAGATCCCGGTGATGATAGAAATGATATCAACATCAACAATCCGGAGACCATACAGTGTCTGGAAGTATACAAGGCACTGAACCAGTTCTTCTTCATTGAGTCAGATACCGTGACTTATGATTCCGTGATCCAGGACTTCATTGATGGCAAGACCATGTTCACCATCGGAACGACGGATGTGGTAAAGCGGCTGGAGGATGCAAAAGCGGACGGCAGTCTTACATTTAACTACGGAATTGCCCGTATGCCGGATGTCAGTGCCGAGCTTCAGAGCAGATCTTTTGTCTGTTACCGGAGCGGCGGTGATCAATGGTTATTCGGAGCATAAGGAGCTTTGCGGATCGTTTTGCAGCTTATCTGTCGGAAGAATATGCGGATGGACTGTATGAGCGTTCCGGTAAAATGCCTGCAAGCATTCATGCGGCGGAGAATGCGGATAATGGAGCACTTACGATTTTTGCCGATGAGTATGCGGACAGCGTATCGCTTCCGAAAATGCTGGAGACAGGGAATTTCTGGATGCAGCTGGAAGTACTGTTTTCCAAGGTGTGGAACGGCGAGGATGTGACGACACTGGTGCAGCAGCTGGCGGACAATATGTCGCAGCAATTAGGAAATACAGAGAATTGACGAATCAGGAATGAAAGAACCGGTCCTGGGATAGACTACTACTAAAAAGAAAAAGGTGGTAGAATCCTATGATCGGTTTTTTGATTGCTTTAGTCTCCGGAGCGCTGATGAGTATTCAGGGAGTATTCAATACCCAGGTCACAAAGGCTTCCGGAATCTGGACCGCAAGTGCATTTGTACAGTTCACGGCGTTGCTGGTATGCCTGGGAGCATGGCTGTGTACGGAGCGGACTTCCTTTCTGAAAATAGCGCAGGTGGAGCCGAAATATATGTTGCTTGGAGGTGCCATCGGTGCTTTTTATTACCTATACGGTGATTCGGAGCATGGATGCCCTGGGACCGGCCAAAGCGGTGATGCTCATTGTGATCGCCCAGCTTGCTGTGGCATATATCATCGAGTTGTTCGGATGGTTCGGTGTGGAGAAGCAACCCTGGGAGTGGCGCAAGGCTGTTGGCATGGCAGTGGCAATCGTAGGTATCATAATTTTTCAAGTGGAAATAAGCTGACAAACGGCTTGTAAATTCCGGATAATTCCAGTACAATGAAAGTTGACAGCATAGAGAGGCAATCCCTGAGAGTGAACGACAGGAAGGGGACTATGATGGTTTTTAAATTTTTTTCTAAAATAAAATATTGGTGTTTGATCGGTTTGCTGGGATGCATCGTGTTATTTGTGACAGGCTGTGGGACAGCAGATGAGGCGATTGTGCTGATTCCACCCGGGGAATCCGTTGCGGAATTCCCGGAGCTGGAAGCTGCGGAACAGGCTGCAGAGACCAGAGTGGTCGAGCCGCAGACGGTGTATGTCTATGTCTGTGGTGCGGTGCGGACACCGGGAGTCGTGGAGGTGCCGGAGGGCAGCCGAGCCGCGGAGGCATTGGAACTGGCCGGTGGCATGACAACGGAGGCGGATCCTTTTTATGTCAATCTGGCGGAAATCGTGACAGATGGACAGAAATTGTATTTTCCCACAGCATCGGAGGCGGAAGAAATGGAAGCTGCGGGGAAGGCGGCAGAAGAGGACTTGTGAACATCAACACGGCATCCGCAGAGGAATTGTGTACGCTTCCGGGAATCGGAGCATCCAGGGCAGCGGATATTGTGCGCTACCGGGAAAAAATGGTGCTTTTCAGACGAAGGAGGACATTATGAAGGTGTCCGGGATCAAACAGAATGCTTATGATAAGTTATGTGATAGGATTACGGTGCAATGAGAATATCATACACCGGGAATAGAAAGGTAAAATAAAGAGGTTAAGGAAGATGGCAGGCAAGAGAGTGCTGGTAGTGGATGATGAGAAGTTAATCGTAAAGGGTGTCCGTTTCAGCCTGGAACAGGATGATATGGAAGTGGATTGTGCTTATGACGGAGAAGAGGCACTGGAGATGGCACATAACAAGGAATACGACATCATATTGCTGGATGTCATGCTTCCCAAACTGACAGGATTTGAAGTCTGTCAGCAGATCCGGGAATTTTCCAATGTACCGGTCATCATGCTGACTGCCAAGGGTGATGATATGGATAAGATCCTGGGACTGGAATATGGTGCAGATGACTATATTACAAAGCCGTTCAATATTCTTGAGGTCAAGGCAAGAATTAAAGCTATCCTGCGCCGCATGGAGCCCAAGAAAACTTCCGCAGAGAGCGGCGGTATTCTCGAAAGCGGAGATCTGAAGCTGGATCGTGATGGCAGAAGAGCTTATATTCAGAGAAAAGAGATCGGCCTGACAGCCAAAGAGTTTGAGGTACTGGAGCTTCTGATGCTGAATCCGGACAAGGTATACAGCAGAGAGAATCTGTTAAAACTCGTATGGGGTACGGACTACCCCGGAGATGTACGCACCGTGGATGTACATATCCGAAGACTGCGGGGAGAAGATCGAATTGAGCCCCAGCGAACCCAGATACGTCCATACCAAGTGGGGAGTCGGGTACTACTTTAATGATAAACTCAGCCATGGACAGAATGCGTGACTGCTTGCAGGCAAAGCATTCTGTCCATGAGCGGAGTGAACGAACATGAGCAAGGAGGACGAAAGTCCGGAATGCGAATGGGCGTTACGATTTCGGGAGTGCGGAGCACGGAGAAATCGTATATCATGTCATGGAGTCGGATGAGCGTGACTGCTTGCAGGCAAAGCATTCTGTCCATGAGCGGAGTGAACGAACATGAGCAAGAAGGGCGATAGCCCGGAATGCGAATGGTCGTTGTGATTTCGAGTGTGGAGCACGGAGAAATCGTATATCATTCATGGAGTCCATGAGCGGAGTGAACGATGACATGAGGTTTTTATATTGTGAAGAAATGGAATAAAGAACGATTCGCGACGATATGGGAAAATCTGGAGAGCATGATCAAACTGCGAAGTCTGCGGGCAAGAATTTTCCTGCTGATTCTGGTGATCGGACTGGTCCCCTGTATTGTCATGCGACACGGTATCGTAAGCAATTATGAGGATATGGCGGTGGAACAGCGGATCACGGTGGTGCAGAACCAGTTGATGATCCTGGCGAACCACCTGGTCAGCAACAATTATTTGAGCAGCCACGGCGTCAGAGAGGATACCGGCAATTCGAGAGGTCATCAATGCGGAGCTGGAGATGCTGTCCAATCTGTACGAAGGCCGTGTGATGATCATTAACAAAAACTTTAAGGTGGAAAAAGATACCTACGGCATCAGTGAGGGGAAGACGATCATTTCCGAGGAAGTCATTAAGTGCTTTCAGGGGAAAATATCTCTCACTACGACCGGAGCACGGTTACATAGAGATGACTACTCCCATCATGGATACCACAGCCAATACCACGGACGAGAACGGCAAAAAAAATCGAAGCGATCCGAGGTGTCATGCTGACCAGTATTTCTAATGACAGTATTGTAAATGCCAGGGAAGTGTTGAACCGCAAGGCATATATCATGGAAGTGATCATGATCGTGGCAATCCTGGCGCTGGCAATTCTGCTGTCAGAGTGCTGACGATGCCTTTCAACAGAGTTACCCAGGCAATCAATGCGGTGAGGGAAGGATTCAGTGATGAGACCATCTCTGTGCCTGATTATGTGGAGACATTTGGTACATATCGTGGATGCTTTTTAACCAACTGTTGAAGCGCATGAAAGCACTGGACGACTCGAGACAGGAATTTGTAGCTAATGTGTCCCACGAACTGAAGACTCCCATGACATCCATCAAAGGTACTGGCGGATTCCTGCTGGCACAGGACGACGCTCCTGCGGAGCTGTATCGTGAGTTCATGGAAGACATTACATCTGAAATCGATAGAGAGAATCAGATCATCACGGACCTGTTGGCACTGGTGAAGATGGATAAAAAAGGTACAGGACCTGAACATTGTATCATTGAATATCAATGATCTGACAGAATTGATCCTGAAAAAGACTGCGTCCTATCGCCCGGAAAAAATGTGGAAGTCGTATTTGAGAGCGTTCGCCCCGTAGTAGCGGAAGTTGATGAGGTCAAGATGACGCTGATCATGACGAATCTGGTAGAAAATGCCATCAAATACAACAAGGATCATGGCTGGGTAAAGGTGGTACTGGATGCGGATCACCAGTATTTTACTTTTGAAGTCAGCGATTCCGGAATCGGTATTCCGGAGGAATCCCTGGCACACATCTGCGAGCGTTTTTATCGTGTGGACAAGTCCCATTCCAGAGAGATCGGAGGAACCGGACTGGGGCTGGCGATCACGAAGAGTGCGGTGCTGATGCACAAAGGATCCCTTACGGTGACCAGTACAGAAGGACAGGGATCCTGTTTCCTGGTGAAGATTCCGCTAATGTATATAGCGTCTTAGAAGGACTGTGAATTATGAAGAAAATAGTAAGTTATATGATGACAGGAATATTGCTGTTGTCGTTTTTGTTGACTGGATGTGGTTCGCCAGAACCCCAGACCGGGAAGAAAATGTCCATGTATTATATCAATACAGCGGAGACGAAGGTTGAGGTACATGAACAATATCTGAACACCAAGACACCGGAAGAACAGGTGGATGAGACCATGAGGTATCTATCGACGACTCCGGAAAAGCTGGAATATAAGGCACCTTTGGATATGGGATTCCGGGTCCTGGATTATGAAGTAGAAGATGGAAAACTACTGATCAACGTAGACAAGGCGTATTCGGAACTGTCTCCCACTACGGAGGTGCTGGTGCGCGCAGCCATTGTAAGAACGCTTACGCAGCTGCCCGATGTGAAGTATGTGGGCATTACTGTAGAGGACAGTCAGCTGTACGATAATGCAGGGGGAGCTGGTAGGCTGGATGAATGCCGATCAGTTCATCAATAATGACGGTAACGAGATCAATACCTACGAACTGGTGAAGGTAAAGCTGTATTTTGCCAATGCGGCTGGGGATAAACTGATCGCTTCATACAGAGAAAAAGCATTACTCCCCAATACACCTCTGGGCGTTTTTGTAGTGGAAGAGCTGATCGCCGGTCCCAGCGGACAGATCGAGGGATTATATCCGGTGATCAATCCGGAGACGAAGATCGTCAATATTCTGACTAAGGATGGAATCTGTTATGTAAATCTGGATTCAATTTCCTTACGGTGATAAATAACGTATCCACGGAAGTGGCAGTTTACTCTATCGTGAATTCGCTGGTAGAATTTGACAATATCAATAAAGTACAGATTCTGGTCAATGGCGAAGTGCCGCCCTTTCAGCAATTCTACGTTTGAAAGAAACCTGGATTATGTTACGACATTGGAACAGTAAATATTTACGGATATGGTTGCTTTTGCGTTTTATCGCAGAGACAGTCCGTTCTGTGGTGCAGGCGCGTAAGACGTATGCAGAAGGAATTTAATGAGACGACCACTTTTTACAGTGTGTTTGTGTCTCGTGACAATAATCGCAATAATGAGAATACTGGCAGGGTGGGAACCGGTGAGGATACCGGCCTGCCGCCTGACGGAAGTCCGGTGAAGATCACGGGACGGATAGACACAAGTTCTGAAGAAATTATTCTAAAATCAATTTTCTATTATTCAAAACGATCAAGAATATTCCTATTCTGGGAAAATTACAATGTGAACTGGAAAATATGAAAACGGCAATGATCACTGCAGGTGCTGTAACCGAAGAAGAAAAACCCTTAAGATCCGGGCAACAGATCGTTCTGGAAGGAGACTTTTGCTTTGTTTTCGACCGCGACCAATCCGGGAGGAATTTGATGCGCAGGCATACTATGCGGCCAAGGTATTGGTGGCAGATGTACGGAAGAGCACAGATTCTGGCCGCAGGGGGAGAAGTACAGCTTTGCGGGAAAAACTGTATGGATTCCGGCAGGTATTGCATGACAGGCTTGCAGAAGTTTTTCCTGCGAAGAAGCCTCCGTTATGCAGACATTGCTGCTTGGGGAGAAGGAGGAACTGGACGCTTGGAGGTAAAAGGCGCTGTATCAGAAAAACAGGAATTGCCCATATCTTAAGTATTTCGGGATTACATATTACTCTGCTTGGAATGGGGGGGTATACCGGTTGCTTAAGAGACTGGGGTTACCTGTCAGGGCGGCAGCAGTGGGTGGTGCAATGCTGCTTCTATATATATGGTGTGATGGTGGGCATGAGTGTGTGTCTGCCAGCCGTGCCATCGGAATGTATCTGTTGCAGATGCTCGGGATATTTGTGGGCAGGACTTATGACATGCTGACAGGGCTGGGACTGATGGCACTATTGCTCGTCTTACAGGAACCGGAGCGACTTTTTGATGTGAGCTTTTTAATGTCCTTCGGGCGGTGCTGGGGATCTGCATTCTGACGCCGGTGTTTTCGGGGGTTGTTGGGAAAGGGATGCAGATGCGGGTCAGAAGTCAAAGGGATATCGACATGGCTTCGTACTGTGGCGGATATTTTGGTGATTCCGCCTATGAGGAGAAACAAGTACCGGGAAGGCTGGCGCAAGGTGGCGTATGAAGAAATTCGCCGTATGGTGTCTGCGGTCAAAGGAGGCTTTGCTGCCAGTGTGGGAGTCATCTTGTTTACATTGCCCGTACAGTTATGGTTTTTCTATGAGATCCCAGTCTATTCGGTACTGTTGAATCTGTTGGTGCTGCCATTTATGAGTGCGGTAGTGGCGGGAGGAATCCTGTCGTTGATTCCGGGACTTGGTATTATGGGGACGGTGGATTGTCTGATCCTGTGGTGGTATGAGTGGATCTGTGAAAGATTCGGAGAACTGCCGGGAGCGGTATGGTGTGTGGGGCAGCCCTGAGAGATGGCAGATTGCATGTTATTATGCTCGGGATATTTCTGCTGGTCTTCGGCAGAAAATATGTGGAAAGCATGGAAGAAATGGGGAACGTATGGGGAGGAAAATGTTCGGGAGACAGGCTGCATTCTGCGAGAACCACATGGTGTCTTATAACGAGGAAGGAGCGGATGAAAGCATCAGGAATAGAAAAAGGATTGTAAGGGAGAGATGATGCATAGGAACAGGAGTCCCGCACCTGATCGCAGTCGTGATGATCTTAGGATTTATTGATTGGTTTGCTCACAGGAAATTTTGATTGTGGGAGTCGCGTGACTTTCCTGGACGTGGGGGCAGGGCGACGGCATCGTGGTGGAGACTGAGCAGGAAGCCATATCTTTGTTCGACTGTGGCAGCACCAGCCGGAAGAACATCGGGGAATATGTGCTGAAGCCTTATCTCAAGAGCCGTGGCATCTCATCTCTTCGCGGTGTATTTGTTTCCCACCCTGATGAAGACCATATGAATGGAGTATTGGAATTGATGGAGAATGGTGAGGAATGGGGGATTACTGCGGAGCAGTTGTTCCTACCAGCGATCCGAGAGTCGGAGCGCTGGGAAACCTTTGAGCAGCTGCTTGCAGCGGCGGAAAGCGGCAGAAGTACCGGTAAGCTACATAAAATGCGGCGATGAGATCAGAGACAGTCAACTTAGGTTGTTGTGTCTGCACCCAGAGGAGAATACGACCCTTGCAGATGCCAACGCCTATTCGGAATGCTTTCTATGTGGAGGTATTTGCGAAGAAGATAAAGCAGGAAGCAATAGACGACAAGGAAAGCCAATGACGCAAGTGGGGCATCTGCCATTGGGAAGATCAGCATTCTTCTGACCGGGGATGTGGAAGGAGAAGGGGAACGGCAATTGACGCAGAAATTGCAGGCGTTGCAGGAATCGCAGTCGTTGCAGGGAATCCCGGTCGCTGCAGGAATCCCGGTCGCTGCAAGAATCCTACAGGAATCGCAGCCGCTACAGGGAATCGCAGCCGCTACAGTTAACCAGGAGATTGCAGGAACAGCGTGGACAGAGGGAGTTCAGGGTAGATATACTAAAAGTGGCTCATCACGGCTCCGGATATTCCACCGGCACCGAGTTTCTTGCCACTGCCAGTCCTGCCACCGCGATCATATCTTGTGGTCGCAACAATTCCTATGGACATCCCCATGTCGAGACGCTGCAGCGATTAGAGGACGCCCGGGTGCCCTGGTATGGCACCATGGATTACGGAGCCCTGACAGTGAATGTCGATTCTCATGGAAATCGCCTGCGTGGGTACCTGAGGCGGAAATAAGACGTGATACCCACGGTGCTTGAAAAGTGTGGGTATGAGAGGCAGGAAGAAGGTATGATACCCACGGCATTTGAAAAGCGTGGGTATGAGAGGCAGGAAGAAGGCATGATACCACGGCATTTGAAAAGCGTGGGTATGAGAGACAGGAAGAAGGCATGATACCCACGGTGCTTGAAAAGTGTGGGTATGAGAGACAGGAAGAAGGCATGATACCCACGGTGCTTGAAAAGCGTGGGTATGAGAGACAGGAAGAAGGCATGATACCCACGGTGCTTGAAAAAGCGTGGGTATGAGAGTCAGGAAGAAGGCATGATACCCACGGCGCTTGAAAGCGTGGGTATGAGAGGCAGGAAGAAGGCATGATACCCATGGAGCATGAAAAGTGTGGGTATGAGAGACAGGAAGAAGGCATGATACCCACGGTGCTTGAAAAGCGTGGGTATGAGAGACGGGAAGAAGCCATGATACCCACGGTGCTTGAAAGCGTGGGTAATGAGAGGCAGGAAGAAGGCATGATACCCATGGCATTTGAAAAGCGTGGGTATGAGAGGCAGGAAGAAACTGAAATACCATCGCTTAGAAAATATGGGGATATGCAATACGACAATAGAAAGGGAGAATCATATGTTTGCGGGAATTATTGGGAGATACAAAATCGTTAAAGTACATCAAGGAAGAATTAAGTCATATAGAAGCTGTGGAAAAGGAAATGCCTGCGGAGAACTTATTGTAGCAAAGAATAATAAGAACTATAAGTGGTATTTTCATAATCAGAATACCACGATATATTTGCCGGAAGAAAAGAAATTGAACTTGCTAAGAAAATTAACATTAAAAAATATTACCAGTTGCGTAAGGAAGAATTACAAAGAGAGTTGCAGGCATGCCAGATGTATATGCAGAAGGCGGATTGTAAGAAAGATATGTTGGAAAAAATGTTGGACAATGAGGAATATGAACGGCTTTTAGGAGGACGAACATTCTTAAAAAAGAGCTAGAGAATTGGATGAATGAAAAATATGAGAAAAATGGCAGTCATCCTGAAAACCTGATTGTACAAAAGGAACACAGGGAAAATTTCTGCGTTCGAAGTCAGAGGCTATTATAGATAAGGTCTTGCATACACAAATGGAATTCCCTTTCGGATATGAAGATAAACTCGTCCTCGAGAACACTTTTTTGTATCCGGATTTTTACGGCCAGGCACCCTAAAAACGGGACAGGTATATTATTGGGGAACATTTTGATTGATGGATCAGCCGGAGTATATAAACAGAGCTTGCCAAAAAATAAAATGTATTGTGAAAACGGAATTATACCAGGGATAAATCTGATTTTGACATATGAGACAAGAGAGCATCCCTTGTCAATTGATCAGGTGGAAAAAATAGTGAAAGAATATTTCCAATAGAAAAAGGATATTATGGTACAATTTATAAGAAAACATTCAAGGAAGGGGAAATTGATATGAAGCACCTGATCATTGTAAAGTTTAAAGAAAATGTATGGGCCAGGGAAAGCGAGGCGAGCAGAGAGATGCTTGCGGATATCCGGGAAATCTTCGATCGGACGAAGCAGATCGAAAGGCGTCCATAGTGAACATTTATGAAAATGTGACGCCGAGACCGAACCGGCATGATCTGATGATCGAGATGGAAATGGATCGGAGGTACTGTCTGTGTATGATGCTTCCACGGATCATCAGGAATGGAAGGCAAAAGTACGGGAGTATATTCAGACTAAGACCATTTTTGATTACGAATAAAAGAAAAAGCATAAAGAATACCAACATCTGATCGGCAGGATAATCAGCAGCTATTGTGATTGCGGAAGATTGAAAACAGCTGAATGGATGATTTGCAGGTTTAATACGATTGCAAAGTTAGATCCATTAACAGATGACAGAAGGGCTGGAGGCAGTTATGGGAAGAATTTGATATCAGAGAAGCTACACCGGAAGATGCGGGAAGATCATCGCATATTTAGCGCAGGTAGGTGGAGAGACAGATTATCTGTCCTTTGGAAAAAGAAGGGCTTCCTATTTCGACAGAAGAGGAAGAGAAATTTATACAGAATATAAATAAGGAGGAACATTCCGTTCTCTATGTAGTATGGAAAAATGGAGAGATTATCGGAGATGCCAGCCTAAGCGGATTTCTCCAGAAGGATGAGCCATCGCGCCGAATTCGGAATCTCTGTGGTCAAGTCGGAATGGGGGCAGGGAATTGGCAGGGCGCTGTTACAAAAATGCATTATGTATGCTAAAGAACATATGATAGAACTGATCAATCTGGAAGTTCGAAGCGATAATATACGAGCTATTCATGTCTATGAGAAATATGGCTTCCGGAAAAATCAGGGGACCGCGTATTATAAGATGGACGGAACATATTATGATTTCGATCTGATGGTATTAGACCTGAGGGAAAGGCGGTAGTTATCGTTATCGCCGCGGCCATCATCGCAAAGACCATCGAAGGAGCGACGATAGCGGAGCAGAACTCAGCACGATCGTAGTACAGATGCATTAACACAGAAATATAAAAGAAATACAAAGTGACCCAAAGAAACCGCAAAGAAACACAAAGGAGCCATAACACCATGGAATTTATTTGACATCGTAGATGAAAAAGGCATTCCCACAGGGGAGACCATAGAACGCATACAGGCACATAAAAAGGGTGTCCGCCACAGAACCGCCCATATCTGGATCGTGAGGGAACAGAACGGAAAAGCCCAGCTGTTATTGCAGAAACGCTCTGCAGAGAAAGACAGCTTTCCGGGGCGGTTCGATACTTCTTCCGCCGGGCATATTCAGGCGGGGGACGAGCCGGAGGAATCTGCAATACGGGAACTTCACGAAGAACTGGGAATCCAGGCATCTAAAGAGGAATTGCAATTCGCCGGATGCTTTGATATTCAATACGAAAAGGAATTTCATGGAAAAATGTTCCGGGACAACGAAGTTGCATTCGTCTACATGTACACTAAGCCGGTAGATGCTAAAAAGCTTACCCTGCAAAAAGAAGAAGTGGAGAGTGTGGAGTGGTTCGATATGGAGGAACTGGATACCGCGTTGCAGCCGCCCAGAGACCACAGGTTCTGCGTCCTACGGAGGGCTTCCGGATTGCAAAACGTTGGTGGGAGAGCAGAAAATAAAAGCTGAACTGTCTCAATACAGGTTGACACAGTTGACAGACAGGGGAATTGCAGCACATGCGAGATGGTGAAGATTAACGCATAAGAGTGGACAATTTTGGGGTATGGAACGAGCCGTGTGTATAAAAAAATGGATGTACGGATGGAACGGAGGATCTGTTTACCAGACTGGTGATTAAACAAAAGAGCTGCCCTCATAATGAGGACAACTCTTTTTATTTTAATAAGATTTTCACCAGATGAAATTACTTCACAGTCACGGAAGTGATGTGAGGGTTCACACCTTCGTACCAGTACAGGAAACCTTCCATATCGATGGTGTCACCGATCTTTAAGTTCTTTACAGCGTTGTAAACATCGGTGGTGTTGTCGCACAGATAAGACTCAACGGTGAAGGTATAGGTCTGACCATTCAGAGAAACGTTGAAGTACAGGTCGTTACCGTCTTCACCGGAACCATCGTAGTTGTACAGGAAAGCAACGTCATTGTCGGTGGCATCCTGGCTGGCTTCTACAGTCATACCCTTGAAAGCTACGAACTGGTTCTGGTAGTTGATCAGATCATCAGTACCTAACAGATCGGTCACATCGGTAACGGGAGCAATGTAGCTGCCCTCTTCGATCTCGAAGGTAGCACCTTCAGCGATCTCTACTTCACCGGACCACTCGGTCTTATAACCGGTTACTTTGATCTTGGTACCGGGTACCAGCTTAGCATAATCCTCTTCAGAACATACAGAATTGTAGATGAAGTAAGCACCGTCCTGATCCTGGGTGTACAGGGTAGCCTTATCTTCCCACCAGGACTGTTTAGCCTGAACATAAGCCTCGATCACAACTTCGGAATCGAGATCAGCAGCCATGTACTCTTCATAGGTCATAACACCCTCGGACTTCTCATCAGCAACAGCTTCAGCAGCCTCGGTAGAAGCTTCCTGTAGCAGCTTCGGTAGTAGCGGCTTCGGTAGCAGCCTCGGTGGTGGCAGCAGCGGTAGATTCAGCAGCAACGTCTGCATTGCTGTTTCCACATGCAGCGAGAGACAGAACCAAAGCCATAGCCATGGTTAATGCAAGTGTCTTCTTTTTCATAATAATCCTCCATTCCTGCGCTTGTGGCGCATATGGGTCTGTGCAGATACACAGACATCTCCTCAATTTATCCGGCGCATTCAGACACCGAACAGTTCCATTATACCTGAAATGCAAGATAAATCAAGGATTTTTTGCAAAAAAGAGCCCCATGCGCAGGATAATACCACCAGATATTATCTTACGAATGGGGCTGAAAATTACTCTCTTTCTGTTTTTTAAATATTCCCGCCCTACATACAGCAGGATCAGAACCCAGGTGACTGCAAGTGTGCTTAACAGGATCACGGAAGCCCGGGGCATGGCACCCAGTTCCTTTTTGCCGAAGGAGGCATCACTTCCCTGACCGAGACGGTACAGGCTTTCTACATCGCTGTAAAGCTTTTGCATGTAGGTATCATCCACAGTCTCTTTTCTGCGGGTGGACTTCACTACGTTTTCAATCAACTGTCCGGAGGCATCACGTAAGGATGCGGAACCGTTAAATACCGGTGTGACGAAGGTGTTGTCTACATGATCAAGCAACAGTTTGGAAGCCTCAATTTTCACCGCATAATGCGTACTGTTATCCGCACCGCATTCGGACAGATAATCCTGATACTCTGCGGAGTTCTGTGCCTTAGAGGTTACAGGTACATAGCCTTCTGTCTCGGAATAAGCAATCTGCACATCGTTGGTGAGCAGATACTGGGCAAACAGCCAGGATGCCAGTACTTCCTGGGAGTCTGATTTATTGAAAACGCAGACGGAAGGACCCTGGAGAGATCATTTCGGGATGCTCCGGGTCAAACTGGGGAATCATCCGCACGGCGGTCTTAAACTGCACCAGAGAATCCTCGCTGATATCCGACAGCGGAGCGTCCGTACCCATCCAGGTGGCTCCGGCAGTGGAATCAATGGCGAAAATACATTGCCCGGCATTCAGGAAGTTCGCAGGATAACCGGAGATCTTGAAGGTGGAAAAGGCACCGCTTTTTACATGTCCGGCAATATCGTACAGGAGATCCGTGGTGGTATCGTTGAAAAGTTCAATGCTGCCGTCAGCGGTGGAATATCCCGCGTTCTTTTGCTTTAACATCTGGATCATCATGTTGTCGGTGGACTTATAGATAAACGGGATCAGTACATTCTGCCCATTGACCACATAGGTGCCGTCCGCATTCTGGGCGGTGGCAGCCTCGGAGACTTCCCAGATGAAGTCCCAGGTCAGTACATCCGGCAGAGTATATCCAAGATTTTCCACGTAGGTCTTATTCACGTAGCAGGCCTCGGTGGAACGCATGTAAGGAACGGCATAGTAATGACCGTCGATGGAGCATTCATTCAAAAACTGAGGAATGACTTCTTCTCTGGCAGGACCGTCATAGGCAAGCTCCGTGCCGCCCAGACCGTATTTCTCATTGGCAAACAGGTCATCCAGAGGAACTACGGTATTCTGTCCGGTGAGGTAGGTGGCAATGTGATCCGGGTAGGTGATGCAGACATTGGGTGTCGTATTGGTGGAAATATTGGTAATGACATCGTTGTAAATTTTGCCGTAATCCGTGTATAGATTCAGGTTCACCGTGATATTGGGATACAAGGCTTCAAAATCTGCAATGGCTTTTCTTGTAGATTTCCGTCTGGGTCTTGTTGGTATCATTTTTCGCCCAGAAGGTGATCTCATAGTTCCTGGAAGTATCGAATTCCTCCGGAACAGTGAATTCCGGCAGCCCCTTGGACCCATGGCAGCCGGTCAGAGACAGGGACAGCCCGCCCAGGGCACATACGAGTGCCAACTTTTTGCTAAATTGACTCATCCTTTGGTACCTCCCCTGGCAACACCTGCCATGACTTTTTTACGGAATACGAGGAACAACACCACCAGAGGAACGGAGATCACGACCACCGCAGCCATCATGGCAGGGATGTTCTCTCTGCCGAAACCATTCTCACGGATCTCCTGGATACCGTTGGACACCAGATAGTAATCCGGATCATCGGTGATCAGTCTGGGCCACACATAGGAGTTCCAGCATTCAATAACCTTCAGGATCACGATGGTGATCAGCGTGGGCTTACAGATGGGCACCATGACCTTGCGCAGATATCGCAGATCGGAAGTACCGTCTACCTTGGCGGCATAATACAGCTCGTCCGGAATCTGTGCGAAATTCTCCCGTAGCAGATAGATATAAAATACGCTAGTCACGGAAGGCAGGATCAGGCCGGTGAAGGTATTACGCAGATCCAGGTTCGTGATAGTGGTGAAATTCGTAATGACCACCAGCTCGTTCGGAATCATCATCAGGGATAAAAATAACGTAAAGATCAGATCTTTTCCGGCAAAGTTCAACCTTGCAAACGCGAAGGCTGCCAGGGTGATGACCACCAGCATGATGGCAGTGGTGACCACGGTGAAAAACAAAGTGTTCCACAGGTATCTTCCCAGAGAAACAGTGGTAAAAGCGTCCACGTAGTTCTGTAAAGTGGGAGACAGGGTGAAAAACTTCGGAATATATTCTGCATTATAGGAGCCGTAGCTTTTACGGAGGTCAGTACCATCCAGTAAAAGGGAACAGTACGATCAGTGCCCACAGACACAGAAAAAAGTAGACGATCCCATTGCGGATATTGCCGCGGATCCGGGTGCGTTTCTCGATTCTTTCATAATCAGATGTAACATCAGACATCACAAAGACCTCCTTTCCTATACATAGTGGACATGTTTTTTGCTGACCAGCAGATTGATGCAGGTGATAGTCAGGACGATGGCGAACAGCAGGATCGCCGCCGCGGAAGCATAGGAAGGATATCCGCCGCTGTCGCCGTAGAGCATGTCGTAGACGTAGCCGACGATAGTATTCATCTCTGCGGCATTTAAGTTCGTTCCGAAGAGTGCCACAGCATCACTGTAGGCCTTGAATGCACCGATAAAGCCGGTGATGATCAGGTAGAATACCATGGGGAGATCATGGGCAGAGTGATCTTCGTGAACATCCGGAAACGGGAAGTGCCGTCCACTCTTGCTGCATTGTAGTACATGGGGTTCACACTGGCGAGAGCACTGGTCAGGATCAGAATCTTAAAGGGCATAACGATCCAGATGGTGTAAAAGCACAGCACGAACATTTTCGCCCAGTAGGGTCCGTCGATGAAATCCACGGAGCTGCCGCCGAAAAACTGGATCAGTAGATTGATCAGACCGTCGGAGTAAGGAGTTTTTTTGAAAAGAATCATGAAGACCAGACCGACCGCCAGAGTATTGGTCACGTAGGGCAGGAAAAATATGGTCTGGAACAGATCCCGCAGAGGCTTGATGGAGCTTAGGCGGCGGAGATCAGAAGTGCCAGTCCGGTGGAGACCGGAACGGTGATGATGACCAGAATAAAGGTATTTTTCAATGCCTGTAAAAAGTACGGATCGTGGAGCACATAGGAGTAATTGTACATGCCTACGCCGTAAAAGGTCTGGGATGCAGAATTGTAACCCTCTTCAAAGGAGTACACGAATACGTCGATAAGAGGATAGATCATAAAAGCACCCAGAAACAGGAATGCCGGCAATAGATAGAGCCAGGCTTTCATATTTTGTTTTTCCATAAGAAACCTCAATTCTTTCTGCAGCCCATGAATACCGCCGGACTGCAAAATCGGATAAAATATTAAAAACGGATGCGTTCTTCGGTGTCGGTGCAAAAGAGGAATACTTTTGCGGGCTTTAAGGCGAAATGCACTTTTCCGGTGGGAAGAGATTTCCCTTCGTCCGCATCAATGATGGAACGGATGGTAACGTTCTGGGACTTCTCATGGGTGGAAACAATGCTCACATCCCGGCCCATGACCTCCAGACGTACCAGATCGCAGGAGAGCGGTCCGTCCTCTTTTAAGATGAAGCCTTCCGGGCGGATGCCGACATGCACGGGCTGATCCGATACTCCGGGAGTGGACAGGACAGCTTCGGAGCCAATATATAACTGCTCATTTTTACCTCACCGGAAAATACATTGATGGGAGGCGTGCCGAGGAACTTTGCAACGAACAGATTCACGGGATCATCATATACGTTCTGGGGCTTGCCGATCTGCTGTACGATACCGTCCTTCATCACGACGATCATATCGGAGATGCTCATGGCTTCGTCCTGATCGTGGGTAACGAAGATGGTGGTGATCTGCGTCTCCTGCTGGATCCGGCGGATCTCTTCTCTGGTCTGGAGACGGAGTCTGGCATCCAGATTGGAGAGAGGCTCGTCCAAAAGAAGAACGCGAGGCAGCTTGACTAAGGCTCTGGCGATGGCAACACGCTGCTGCTGACCGCCGGAGAGCTCATTGGGTTTGCGCTCTAACAGGTGATCGATCTGTACCAGCTTTGCTGCCTCCAGCACGCGCTTACTCATCTCTTCTTTGGAAAGCTTGTCAGCACCCTTCAGATTCTCTAAGAGTGAACTGAATGTTTTTTTCCACGGTGAGATGGGGATAGAGGGCATAGTTCTGGAACACCATGCCGACACCGCGGTTCTCGGGCGGAAGTCCGGTGACATCATCTTCGCCGAAAAAGATCTTGCCCTCGGTGGGTTTCAGCAGACCGCAGATCAGATTCAGGGCAGTACTTTTGCCACAGCCGGAGGGACCTAAGAGTCCGATCAGCTTGCCGTCGGGGATCTCGAAGTCGAAGTCATTCACGGCAATGACATCCTCACGGTTCTTCCTGCCGCGGACAGGACCGCGGGCGGGGAATTTCTTGGTCAGATGCTGTAATACGATTTTCATGTGTATATTTCCTTTCTTAATTAATGAATCTAAATCCCATAGGAGTCCTTCAAAATCGCAAATGATTTTCAGATTCCATAGGAATCTTTCAAATCATTGGATATATGATCCAGATCGGGGTATACGAAGCTCTCGGAGATGCCGAATACCCGCAGGCTTTCTATAAAGTATTGTTTCCGCCCGGAGGGAATAATGATCTTATACAGCATATTTTCATCGCAGATATCTTCCAGACGTTCCAGAGAGTTATGTACGGTGAAGTTGGAGTACTGGGAGTACATGCGGAGGTTGTTCCGTGGAGCTGCAAGCCAGGATCTTGTTTTTCAATTCCGGATTGTGGTGGTTGTGTTTGAAGGCGGGCAGCAGCATTTCCTGGGTGGTGTCCGCATCAATGGGATAGATGCAGTTGCCGAAGCCTTCCTTCTCGTTCAACAGACCCGGTGTCAGTACCCAGACGCAGGCATCGGTGTCCGGAGTCTCCCGGTAAGTCTCCGTGGCGAAAAATACGGCGATCAGGGGAGACTGGGTCCAGTCTAACATTCTCGTGGGCAGACCGTAGTGCTGCATCAGGGAGACCCAGCCGGCGTAATTGTGTTTGTCGGGAGGATTGTCCAGGATCTGTCTCGCCCGGATATAGAAATCATTGGCAATATAGCGTTCGGAGTCCAGTCTTTTCTGGCTTCGCTGGATGGAAGGGATCAGAGTCAAATCCGCGTTCTCTTCCCCGCGGAACCAGAGGCGGACGCCGTGCTTTTGGCGTAACGTACTGACGAACTGCAGGAGTTCATCGATGGTGCTTACTTTTTGTGTTAACATGATAGACCTCGTTCTTATTTTATCCTAGTTGGATGCCTGCGGATTGTTTTGTGCTATTCGCATATCGGGGCATCAAGCTACATATTTTATTATAGATGGTTTTTCGAAGTTGTACAAGTATCCATTCTGTGGTATGTTAAAAGAAAGTATACGGAAAACGTTTTTATAATAAAAATAAAGCACACAGGAAGGAGTACACTATGGCAAAATGGCTTGATAATGCAATCTTTTATGAAATTTATCCCCAGTCTTTTCTGGATACCAATGGTGACGGTATCGGTGATTTTCAGGGTATCATAGAAAAACTGGATTATATTAAGGAACTGGGATGTAATGCGATCTGGATGAATCCCTGTTTTGCATCCCCCTTCGGAGACGCAGGCTATGATGTGGCGGACTACTATCAGGCAGCTCCCAGATACGGCACCAATGCGGACCTGAAGCGCCTGTTTAACGAAGTACACAAGCGGAATATGCATATCCTGTTAGACCTGGTGCCGGGACATACATCCGTGGCACATCCCTGGTTTAAGGAGTCCTGTAAGGCAGATCGTAATGAATTTACTGATCGTTATATCTGGACCGACAGCACCTGGGGACAGTTGGAGAATATGGGAAGTCTGTGCGGTATCTCCGAGAGAGAGGGCTCAGTGATCGTGAACTTTTTCGCACACCAGCCGGCACTCAATTACGGATTTTATAAAAAGACACAGGACTGGCAGCAGGATCCCGATGATCCGGGTCCTAAGGCGACGCTTGCAGAGATGGAAAATGTCATGCGGTTCTGGATCGGCATGGGCTGTGACGGTTTCCGTGTGGATATGGCAGGTTCTCTGGTGAAAAACGATGAGGACGGCAAGGGAAACATTGCTCTGTGGAGAAAGGTAAGAACGTTCCTGGATGCAGAGTTCCCCGAGGCAGTGTTGGTATCCGAGTGGGGAGAACCGGACAAGTCCCTGCAGGGCGGCTTCCATATGGACTTTTTACTTCATTTTGGACCGTCTCATTATAACGATCTGTTCCGCTGCGAGGAGCCTTTCTTCTCCGGAAGAGGTAAAGGCGATGTGGCCGCCTTCGTAGAGAAATACATGGAAAATTATGAAAAGGCACAGCGCAAAGGTCTGATCTGTATTCCCTCCGGCAACCATGATATGGATCGTCTGGCGAGAAGCATTCATGGGGAGGAATTAAAGGTGGCATTTGCATTCCTTCTGTCCATGCCAGGTGCACCGTTCCTGTATTACGGTGATGAGATTGGTATGCGCTATGTGGAAAATCTGCACTCCGTAGAGGGCGGTTACGGACGCACCGGTTCCCGCTCACCCATGCAGTGGGATCATACCACCAACGCCGGTTTCAGTGCGGCACCGAAGGAAAAGCTTTATGTCAAACAGGACGAAGCCACTGACCGTCCCACGGTGGAGGCGCAGATGGCAGATCCGGATTCCCTGTATCATGAGATTCAGAAATTAATTAACATCCGTCAGGCGCACAGCGCATTGCAGAGCCGTGGAGAGATCGAATTCGTCTATGCGGAGGAAAAGCAGTATCCTCTGGCCTATCTGCGCAGCGACGACAAGGAGAAGATCCTTGTTATCATCAATCCGGCGGACAGAGAGGCCAGCTTCGACGGAGACTATGCGGTAAAGGAAGTTTTGTATACCTTCGGTTGAGAAGCTGCATTTGCAGGCGGAAAGGTTACTGTGCCCGGAGGCAGCGCCGGATTTTATCTGTTGTAGGTGGTGGAATATATTTTAAAAGAAGTGGATGATCAGTCTGGCGTAGCGGAGGAGCTTTAAAAAAATGATTGCGGCATCTCTAAAAAAATATGCTATAATGAGCGTAATGCTAGAGTATAAATGAAAAGAGAACCGTATGAACCAGGTAAATTATCAAAAGAATTAGAGAAAATTTTAAATACCTTACAGGAGAAAGGGCGGGGCAGCGTCCGGATTACCGGCCGCCGCGTCTGTTTCTGCATAGCTGCTGTGCACCGTGCAGCAGCTATGTACTGGAATATCTGAGCCGTTATTTTTTTTGATCACGGTATTTTATTACAATCCCAACATTTCCTTTTCGGAAGAATACCGAAAGCGCGTGGCGGAGCAGAAGCGTCTGATCGCAGCTTATAATAAAAAGAAGAAAAGGGTTGGCCCATTGATATCGTGGAGATTATGAACCGGAGCGTTTTTTATGAATGGCGAAGGGCTACGAGAACTGTCCCGAGGGGGGAGAGAGGTGCTTCCACTGCTTCGACCTGCGGCTGCGCAGGACCGCGGAGCTGGCAGCAGGTGGCGATTATGATTATTTTTGCAACGACCCTGACCATCAGCCCTCTGAAAAATGCGGCGAAGATCAATGAGATTGGGCAGGCACTGTCCGGGGAATATGGTCCCTGGCTGCCCTCGGATTTCAAAAAAAAAGAACGGATATAAAGATCCATCGAACTGTCCGCAGAGTATGAGCTGTACCGGCAGAATTACTGCGGCTGCGCCTTTTCCAAGGCGGGCGGGAGCCAGATTATAATGCGTAATTGCGTCTTGCGGGATAGGGGATTTTAGGATATAGTAGAAAATATTGAAAACAGCGCGGCAGCGTGAGAGATAGAAATTGTGACTGCACAAGATATTCCGGTACATTACAGGGAAGTAACGGAATACTGCAGATACTGAAAGGTATGAGGATGAACTGACATGAAGAAATTTTTAGAAATGCTGACAGAGGAAATGCAGCAGGCATTTACCGCAGCCGGCTATGACGAAATCTGGGAAAGGTAATGCTTTCCAAACCGTCCCGAGCCTGTGCGAATATCAGTGTAACGGTGCCATGGCGGGAGCAAAAACTGTATAAAAAAGCCCCCATTATGATCGCAAAACGATGTGGCAGAAAAGCTTGCAGACAGCAAAGTGTTTTCGAAGTGGTGGCAGTAGCCCCCGGATTTTTTGAACCTGAAGGTCAGCGAGGCATTTTTGCTCACCTATTTACAGGGCATGGAGAGCAAATGCTTCGGTCGAAGGCCCGGAACATCCCAAG